>Ga0187886_1000007_pt1 | contig 306004 bp, 259 predicted proteins | sample June2016WEW_20_1_FD_133001 | JGI IMG/M metagenome (GOLD analysis project Ga0187886, IMG submission 133001) | Peatland microbial communities from SPRUCE experiment site at the Marcell Experimental Forest, Minnesota, USA - June2016WEW_20_150 | ecosystem: Environmental > Terrestrial > Soil >...
AATAGCATTCCCAATAGAATGCTTTGCATTACCTGGTGTGAGACCATCTTTGGTGTCCAACCCGGTTTGAACGTTGACGTAATACGTGTTCGCAAATGATGTGCCCGCAACGAGCATCAGCATTGCTACCAGCAGTACGCCAATTTTCAAAAGTTTTTTTGAGTTCATTTGTTTCCTCCAAAAATAGAGTATTGTTTAGGAGATCAGAAAATAGTACCCTAACCTGGGCTTCTGAAGTGATCAAGGCTTCAGAAAAAACAAAATTCCTTATTGCGCAGAAATCACCTCCTTAGTTATCTCTGTGATTATTAATAAGTTGTGAATTGATTGAATGAAATAATATTATTGCGAATTACAAAAGGAAAAAATCGATTAGCAAATAAGATATGATACACCGCTTCGGCTTCCTGGTCAATCCCTATCGTAAGCTTCCCAGTGTAAAGTATGTGTGTTAATATAGACATTCTCCACATCTATGTCAAGATGTTTTTTAAGTGAATTACATTATTAACGCAATTTTAATGCTGCTTAGCCCTTCGACTACGCTTAGGACAAGCCTTCTTATCCAACTTTTAACCTTAAACCTTCAACTTTTAACTTTAAACCTTCAACTTTCAACCTTAAACCTCTTAACTTCTTCCCGAGGAAGCCCTCCCCTGTCGACCTCCTCAACTCATGACGGAGTGCTTCATATCCTGAGTCATCTCTAAATATACCCAAAGATTATGCCAGTAATTATTAATTAGAAAATGCTGTTTTTAACCGATTTTATTGGGTTTTTGTGCTCGATTCATACTAAGCTCATACTTGAAGTGCGGGAATCAGGTGATAGAAGTGCGGGATGTAAAAAAGCAGGCGAATTGCCGTGATGGGGGTCAAATAGAGAAAAAGGTCAAGGAAAAGGTAAAGGTTAAGGTTGAGGTTAAGGTTTAAGAGAACGGATCAGTTTATCAAGATCCTTATGCAACGATTCGAGACGCTGATTTATTATCTCATGAATTGTCACATCAAAATAACCGACTCTCTTCGCATATTCGACATGGCTCTCTGTTTCAGTCAATGATCCGCGTCCGAAAGAGTAAAAATTAATTCCGTCTTTACTGTGCTGCCTTCCATAGGCTTCGGCAATATTGGCCGAGATACTTACTCTACCTTTACCTCTACCTATGCCTCAACCTTGACCTTCACTTCTTCTTTGAACCTGTAGCAAGCAATCTCTCTGCCTTTCGAGCATCCCACTCAGCCTTTTGCTGTTGTCCTAGAGCCTTGTAGATTATTGATCGATTCTTGTAGAGCAGCGGAGAAAGCGAATCATATTCTATAGCCTTATTCAGATCGTCGAGTGCTTCTTGATACTCTCGATTCTTATATTTTGTCAATCCCCGGTCACACAGAACGTGAACTGAATTTGGTTTTTCCTGCAAGGCGAGAGTATATTCTTCGATCGCTTCTTTAAACTTGCCGCGTCGGGCCAGAATGAATCCTCTGTTAATGTGGCTATCGAAGCTATGGGAATTTCTTTGAATAGCCTTTTCATAATCCGACATTGCTTCATCAACCCGGCCGGCCTGATCGTACAGAGCGCCCCTTTCAAAGAAGTAGATTCCCTGTGAAGAATCAAGCTCAATTGCCTTTGTGAAATCTGCTATTGCTCCCTCCGAATCATGCAGTAGCCGTTTAAGACCGCCGCGGCTATAGAAACCCCCGGCATTATCGCGTTTTTTTCTGAGGTATACATCGAGATCATGAATTGCTTCCACATAGAATCCCTTTTTTATGTAGTTGTTGGCGCGGCTGTAGAACGTCTCTACTGTTTTACCCTTATTTACTTCGATGGATCTTGTGTACATGTCGATAGCTTTATCATAATCACCCTTCATTTCGTATATCGATCCTACATTACTCAAAGCAGTCCAGTTGTCGGGCGCCAATCTGAGAACGGTCTCATAATCCTGCATGGCCTTATCGAGCATTCCCTTCTTCTGATATGCCGTTCCCCTGTTCATGTGTGGGCGTATCTTGGCCGGTGATTTTTCAACACAATCATTCCACAACGATATCTCGTCCTTCCAGACCTCATTTCTGGCATAGGCTGACACGGCAAAAACAAGAATGATTATCCCCGCGGCAAATTTAATCACAGGACGAGAGAAAATTTTGCTTGCTTCCTCAAAGAGCGCAACAAAAATGAAGCAGAATCCGGCCATTGGCAGATAGAGCCGGTGTTCGAACATTACATCAGTGATCGGATAAATGCTCGATTCGATCGTCAGGGTCAGGAAGAACCAGAAGATACCGAATGAGAGTAAACGATATCGTCGATAGAGAAAAAAGCCGGCTGCTAGAACAGCTAGGATAACGGTAAGTCCGGACCACGCCCATAGATTTGAAAATGATTTCACTACTTCGACATCATAATCAAGGTTCTGATTAATGGGAAGAACCAATAATCTCATATAGACAGGGATCACTGTGAATTGAGTAAGCAGGTATTCAATTCGCGTTATATTGTGGGTCTGTGTTACCTCTATTTTCCCCAAGAAATAAAAAAGCAGTGGGACGGCTATTGTTGTACCAACACCAAAATATATTATTAATTTTCGGATACGGGATTTCTCGTCCATAAAGAAGATTTCAAACAATACAACGGCCAGGGGCAGCGTGTATGACGTCTCTTTCGAAAACACTGCCAGAAATGCCGAGAAGATTGATGCAAGGAAGAACGCGTTTCTAATATTTTTTTTCTGCTGCTCCAATCGCGCTCTGATATAGCACGCCAATGAAACAAGATACAATAACGTTGCCAGAGATGCGATGCGCTGTACGATATAAGTGACTGCCTGTGTCTGCACCGGATGTACAATGAAAAGGAGTGCCCCGGCCAGTGAGAGAATTTTTTTATACCGGTAGGCAGAAGTTCCTCTCAGCACTCGTGTTTTGAAAAGAAGCTGAATCAACCACCAGAGAGCTATTCCTGAAAGAATATGTATGACGATATTGACGAGATGATAACCGACAACGTCTAGACCGCCAAAATGATAATTTAATGCAAAAGTCCAGCATGAAAAAACCCTGGTTGGCGCTTTATGCCAGAGCGCATCGAAATTATCAAGTTCACGGATGGTGTTATTCTCAACGATGATCGTTGCATCATCAAGATGAAAAGAGTTCGTAAACGTATTAGAATAGACGAGTATTCCTGCCAGACATAACAGCATAATGGAAAACGCCGGCCCCACGGCATCGGTCGCAGTTATATCATTCTCCGATCGTTTGTTTTTAATTGAGTTCTTCACAATTCACAATTTCTTCTTGGCCTCGATCCAACTACCCTCGGGAGCACAGCTCCCTCGGAACGGGCCGAATAAAAAAGAGCATGTTACGAGGGAGGTCCTCCTCCCGAGGCATAATAGACTTCTTGACAATAAACAAGATTTTTTACTTTTTACCACTCGATACGTCTTCAGTGTACTCGGGGTTAACTTTTTACTTTTTACCCTTCGACTCGCTCCGCTCGCTCAGGGCAAGCCCTTCGACTCGCTCCGCTCGCTCAGGACAGGCTTTTTCCTTCTATAATTACATCTTCTGCATCTTACCTTTATTTCGGTTTGCTCATTAACAGTAGACCTGCCTTCCGAAGATCTTGGTCAGCTTCACCCTTTTGTCCAAGAGCTTTATAAATAATAGACCGGTTCTTATACAATCGCGGATTGAGAGAATCAAGCCGAATAGCTTTATTAAAATCTTCCAACGCCCGGCTATAGTCCCCGTCGTCATAGAACGTCAATCCCCGGTCATTCAAAACATGAACCGAATTCGGATCATACTCCAAAGCCAGAGTATATTGTTGGATTGCTTCTTTAAATGCATGCTGTTGCATCAGAATGTATCCCTTGTTGATGTAACAATCGAATCCGTGCGATTTCCTTTGAATAGCTTTATCGTAATCCGAGATTGCATTGTCGAGCTGTCCGGCCTCCTGATAGAGAATTCCCCTATCGAAGAAATAATCTCCCTGGGAAGAATCGAGTGCAATCGCCCGTGTGAAATCCGTCATTGCACCGTTGGAATTTTTCAGTGTGCGCCTGAGGCAGCCGCGGTTATAGTACGCCTCAGCCAGATCGGTCCTCCATGTGATGAATAAATCGAGATCACGAAGTGCCTCCGCATAGAGACCTTTTTTTGTATATGACGTAGACCGGCTGAAATATACTTCTACTCCCGCTCCTTTACCGGCTTCAATCGCCCGCGTGTATAATGCAATTGCATTGTCATAATCGCCCCTTGTGTCGAGAATCGCCGCTGTATTACTCAATGCCGCCCAGTTATCGGGCTTCAGTCGTAGAGCACTCTCATAATCGCGCAGTGCTTCATTAAACATTTCCTGTTTATGGTAAGCCAATCCGCGATTCAGGTATACCCGCGATTTGTTCGGTGATTTCATCACACAGTCATTCCATAGCGTAATCTCATCTTTCCAGACTTCATTGCGGGCATATGCAATAACAGCGAAAATAAGGATAATGAATCCCACAGAATAACGGAGAATATAATGAGAAACGTACCTGCTTGCTCCCTCAACAAGTGCGATAGTAATAAAACAAAATCCAGCCATCGGAAGATAGAGCCGGTGTTCAAAGATCACATCGCGGATAGGGATAATACTCGATTCAACCACCAATGTCAGAAAGAACCAGAAAATACCGAATGAGAGCAAACGGTGCCGTCGATAAAGAAGGGCACCGGCTGCCAGAACGGCAATGATCAGTGCAAGTCCGGATAACGCCCAGGGATTTGTAAGAGATCTTATTATGGCCACGTCATAATCGAGGTTTTGATGAACAGGCAGCACCAGTAGTCTCATATACATGGGAATCACGGTGAATTGTGTCCAGAGATATTCTATTCGCGAAATGTCCGGGGCATCTACTGGCGGGAATTTTCCCATAAAATAAAGAAGGAGCAGTACTGCAATCGTCGCGCCGCCGCAAAGTATAATGATGAATTTCCAGATTCTTGATTTCTCCCTCATAAAAAACAGCTCATACAATACAATGGTGCATGGTAGTGTGTACGCTGTCTCTTTCGAAAAAATTGCCAATATGGCCGAGAAAAATGATAACAGAAAGAACATAAATTGCTTATTCCTGCTATGATTTTCCAGACGGGCTCTGATATAGCAACACATACTGACAAGGTACATTAACGCCGCCAGCGATGCGATACGCTGCACGATGTATGTAACCGCCTGTGTCTGTATCGGATGCACGATAAAAATAAGTGCCCCTGCAAGAGAAAGTATTTTTTTGTAACGGCTGGCGGGTGTCTCTCTAAGCACCGGCGTCTTGAAAAGAAGTTGAATCAACCACCAGAGAGATATTCCCGAAAGAATGTGAATGGCGATATTGACGAGATGATATCCGAGAACATCCAGATCGTTCCAATAATAATTTAAAGCGAAGGTCCAGTATGAAAAGACTCTGGTCGGTGTTTTTTTCCAGAGTAATCGGAAATTACCGATGTCATGAATAACCCTGTTCTCGATAATCGACGTTCTATCGTCAAAGTGGAAAGAACTTGAAAGTGTATTCGAATAGATAAGAAATCCAGTTAAACATATTAATGCGATGGAGAGTATCGGCCCTATAGAATCGACAACTTTATTGTCCTTCTCTGAACCGGTACTTTTCATAGTTAGCTTCATTTTTCAACCTTATTCTGAAGCCGGGCCTCCAGGAGGGCGACCTCTTGTGTCAGATTTTTTACCTGATTTGTCAAACTCGAAATCCGTAAAGAGAAGTATAGACAGATTAGAAAGATGAATAATAAACCGATGAAAAACAGAGTATTCACCGGCATTGATATTCCGACAGCACGCGAAATAGTGCTCAGAATTTTTGGGAAGATTGCCAACACCAGCAAACCAAATCCCAATACCAGCCATAGAAATGAGTATTCTTCTCGTAATTTTCGTCTTCGTACCAGATCGACAATCCCTACAAGGATAATGATACTAATGACTATCACCCATACTTGCAAACGAATGGACATAAATGCCTCCTTTGCCAATCCATGCCGCCTCGTAGGGGCAGCTTCATTGGAACTAGCCAATTAAAAAAATAATCAGCCATTCCAGGATGCCCCGTAGGGGCAGCTTCATTAGAACTAGCCATTTTAAAAAAAATAATCAGCCATTTCAGGATGCCCCGTAGGGGCAGCTTCATTAGAACTAGCCATTTTAAAAAAAATAATCAGCCATTTCAGGATGCCCCGTAGGGGCAGCCTATTTGTAGCTTTCGGCACCAAAGAAAAAACCACCAGCCCCGTAGGGGCGGCCTATTTATTTCCTGCCTGATCTTTCTCTATCCATTCAAACAAATATCGATCATCATATTCAACCGCGAATTCCTTCAACATCTTTATATATTCATCATGAAATGTTATTGTACGATGGTGATATTCTTGATTCTGAATATAATGGATGACCGCATCAATATCCGAACGTGAATACGAAAAAGCACCAAAACCTTCCTGCCATGAAAATTTTCTTTTAACCATTCTCTTTTTATAGATGAAACCCGAGGATCCAGCCTTTATATCGCGAACTAAATCAGAAATCGCTAAATCAGGTTTCATCCCGACAAATACATGTATATGATCAGACATTCCATTAATAGCTAGAAGTTTTTGACCACGTTTCTTAACGATACCGGTGATATATTTATATAACTCATCTTTTTTCTCTTTAGGTATCAACACCGAACGATCCTTCACAGTGAAGACTATCTGGATATAAATCTGTGAATATGTATTTGCCATCGCAATTCTTGTTCTTTTTATGATAGGCCGCTCCTGACGGAGCTTTTATCATTTTTTCTATTTGAATATCTACAAATAGGCCGCGCCTACGGCGCTAAGAATACTACCGTCTATTGTTTAAAAGATTGCTAAGATTATGAGATCTATTGCCTTCAAGAAACTCCAAAAACCTGTGATGTAATTATATGACGGTTAAAAAAAATAGAATCAATTCAGGATGACCCGTAGGGTCTACGACTCTTAGCGGCGGCCTATTTATTTTTTATTTCATTCTCCTTGATCGATTTTTTCCTAAGCAAGATGACAAAAATCGATAGAAACATCTTCACAAAATAATAGACCGGTTTCAATCCACGATGTTGCGATGTTCCGCCTATGCGCGGCTTCACTTCAATCGGAACCTCGGCGAGCTTAAATCCGGAACGATGGAGCGTGAGAAGAAAATCTGCATCCGGATAGTCGAATCCATAGACATCCTGCGTGCAAAATTTAAGAACGCGCTGCTTCATCGCACGAAAACCCGATGTAGGATCGGTAATGCGTTCCCTGATAAGAACCGATAACAGCCATGCAAATAACCAGACTCCGATTCTCCGTGGAATCGACATATTGCGGAAATTATCGGAAAGAAAGCGTGAGCCGATCACCAGATCTGCCTGTGTGGATTCGAGAGTCGAAAGAAGAAACCGGATATGAGCAGGATCGTGCTGCCCGTCCCCGTCGAGTTGGACAAGTGTTTGGAATCCCTTCTGCTCGGCATATTTATATCCCGTTTGCAGTGCACTGCCGACACCCAGATTAAACGGATGGCTGATAACCATTGCACCTGCACGCCGTCCGACAATCGCAGTTCTATCGTTCGATCCGTCATCTACGACAATTATATCTGCTGACGGGACGAATTTTTTAATTCCCGCAATTACGCCCCCGATGCGATCCTCTTCATTGTAAGCCGGGATGAGAACCAGAAGAGGTGATGTTGTCGACATTTTCATGACTGTTTTCATCAAAATAACCTGCTATTTTTACATATTCAAGACGATTTTCCGTCTTACATTCAGAACTTTTTTACACCCGACCTCGACCCTTGTCCTGCCCTAAAGGACGACTTCGTCGAGCGAGTCCCGATGTTCTCGTGTTCCGTTTTTTTCCGTCTCACGTTCTCGTGCTCTTCACGTCTCACGATTTCGTGCTCCGTTCTTTTCCGTCTCACGTTTCCCAGTGAGATTTACGCCCCACGTTTCACAGTGGGGATATCGGGACGAGTCGAAGGATTGATCTCGACCTATTCTCTCGACCATCGGATGCACTATATCCGCCGGTGGCGTAATACGCGCATTCCGCACCTGATATGCCAATTCTACGGACGGTCTTGCATCCTCGATCCCTGATCCTCTTCCGGCAAGAATTTCCTCATACACCCTGGTATGCAGATCGGTAAATCCTTCGCTGAACTCGATTCCCTTCCCATCGATCATAATGGACCGGAATATGGATTTTCCTTGTTTGAGTTCTCCCTCCGGAAGATCTTCCTTTTTAATAGAAAGGAACCACCGCACGTTCGCTTTCTGTAATTCGAAAAAACCGCCGACACACCGGGAGTCTGAATAATGTATTTCAATTCGCTGCACGCTCCCGAAGAACCAGAGGAGAAGATCGAAAAGATGAATTCCAATGTTTGTCGCCAGTCCCCCCGACCGTTCTACCGAATTCTTCCATGAATACAGATACCATGGACCGCGTGATGTAATATAGGTAAGCATTACTTCATGTTTTCGATCCCGTGATTCCTTTTCAAACCGCGATTTCAACTCAAGCAATGATGGATGGATTCGCAGTTGAAGGATCGTCTTCACGGACCGACCTGTTTCCTTTTCCAACTGCTGGAGGGCATCAAGATTCCAGGGATTAAGAACGATCGGTTTTTCACACACAGCATCCGCTCCGGTTCTCAATGCGAGGCGAATATGGGCATCATGCAGATTGTTCGGAGAACAAATGCTGAGATAGTGAATCCGCTCTTTTTCCGGGCCGCGTTGTAGTTTATCCAGATGGCGGTCGAATCGTTCAAAATCCGTAAAAAAATCGACATCCGGAAAATATCGATCAAGAATCCCGACCGAATCATGCGGATCAAGAGCTGCAACGAGCCGGTTTCCCGTGTCCCGTATAGCCTGAAGATGACGCGGGGCAATATATCCGGCTACGCCTGTTATAGCAAAATTTTTCATTATAATTTCCAATCACATTTTTTTCGATGTGTAGGTGAATTATTCTACGGGACTAAAGAAAAAGCTATTTCTTGTTTAATAAAATCGCCCTGATTTTAAAATTTAGTGAAACCTGGAAATGTTGTAAAACGTGCACTATAAAAATCCGCCATATAGAAAACACACTGTAATTTAGTGACACCCGAAAAACGCCCTCAACAAATACTGCCACAGGATCCTGCAACTATACAAGTCTTCCAAGAAGATATTTCCAGCGTGCAAGGGGAGCGATATTCGACAAAAGTATTTTCCTGTATTTAAAGAGTATTCGGAAAGCCATAATATGAACCGGCGTATTCACGATAGAACAATAATGGCTCAATAGATCCCGGAGATAGTTCTCCTGATCTATGTCGTCATAGATGTGATGATCGATGTAATACTTAATTCTCTGCTGCTCGCGATGAAAAATTTCTCGCCGTCCCTGGGAAAATATATATTTCACGATTCCCTGTAGGCTCCACAATTTCCTTCCGCCTCCCGTGTTTGTATCATGCTGGCGGTAAGAGACAAGGGGTTCAGGAAGATATAACACACCTCGTAACCGGCACGCGCACATTCCAAGCCACCAATCGTGTGAAAGCGCTTCGTCAGGGATGGGAAGAGCATGTTCTTTTAATTCCTTCCGGAACAGTGTGGTACATCCCATGACGAAATTAAGAAATGCTAAACCATAATATTGAAACTCGCTTGAGGGGATAGGGATCTGAAGTGCTTTTTGAAATGACGGGGCAATAGGATTCCCGTCTTTATCAATTATGGAACAATCCGAGCATATCAACGATGAATTCCCGATCCGGTTCACCAAAGTCTCGAGTTTCCGGGGATGCCAGATATCATCCTGGTCGGCAAGTGCGATGTATTCCCCATTACATAACGATATTGCCCGGTCAAAGTTTCTAAGAAATCCATACCGGCTCGGGTTGATCGAATATGAAAGATTGCATTTCCTCTGATATTCTTTCAGAATTGCTACTGTACCGTCCGTCGAACAATCATCGCTGGCGACGACCTCAAGGTCGTCATATGTCTGGCTAAAAATTGAATCCAACAACTGCGGGAGATATGTCGATCCATTATATGTCGTTAAAGCGATTGAGACTCTTCCCTTATTCATAGAACAAACCCGTCCTTGATCATTATTTCGTCATAATATTGCCCGCACCGGATTATATCCCGTTTCTCTTGTTTGAAAATTCTTCATCGAGATTGCACCGGCTCATCGTCTTACATAGTTGTAGAAATCGTTTGAAAATGCCGCGCTGCCGCGGAACGTATCTGCAAAGGCATACCCTTGCGACGTCTTAATTATCAGGCGAGTTTCCTTCCGTTCTCGGCATGCCTGAGCGAACGCATTTGTAACTGCTTCCGGGTTCTTGCTCTCATACAACTCAAGAAATCAAAATTAAAAATAAAATTATCGTTGGAAACCCCCAACGCCTCTACATCTATTTTTATGCCCGAAAAATATTTTTACCTTTACTCTTTACGATATTTCTTGTATCGACGACCGGGATTAACATTTTATCAAAATCGATAGTTTTATAAATATCGTGTGCCGTCGATATAAGAATAAGATCAAAATCATTGCTGATTTCTCTTGACGTTTTTCCTCCATAGTGTGGAAATGCGCGTGTCGGTCCGATCACAGGAATATACGGATCGTTGTAACTTACTCTGCACCCCAATTCCTCCAGTTTCGACATCAGGTGAAACGATGGAGATTCACGAGCATCATCGACATTCGGTTTATATGCGAGTCCAAGAATGAGAATATGCGTATTTTTTAGGGGTTTCCCATGAAGATTTAGAACTTCCATAACTCTTCTTACAACGAAATCCGGCATCGCTGTATTTATCTCACCGGCCAGTTCGATAAACTTTGTTGGAGAACCACATTCTCGAGCCTTCCAGGTTAAATAAAACGGATCGATCGGAATACAGTGTCCGCCCCAACCGGGGCCGGGATAGAAGGGCATGAAACCGAATGGCTTCGTCTTAGCTGCTTCAATTACCTCCCATATATCTATTCCCATTTTTATGAAGATCATTTTCAGCTCATTCACGAGGGCAATATTCACTGATCTGAAAATATTTTCCATAAGCTTAGTGGCTTCCGCAATTTGCGTTGAAGAGACGAGGACCGTTCGTACAACGATCTGTCGATATAATAAGTCGGTCATCTCCAAGCCGTCGGCCGATGTCGAACCGACCACTTTCGGAATCGTCTCCGTGGAGTAATCTGATCGGTTAGGGTCTTCCCGCTCCGGAGAAAATGATACATAGAAATCCTTATCGACTTTCAATCCGCTTTTTTCAAGGATGGGGATCACAACCTCGACCGTAGTTCCGGGATATGTTGTGGATTCAAGGACGATCACCTGATTCCGATGGATATATGGAACAAGCGATTCGCATGTCGAGGTTATATACGTCATATCCGGCTCGCGGTTTTTGTTCAACGGCGTCGGTACGGCAATGAGGATCGCGTCACATGATGATGCCGTAGAAAAATCTGTCGTCGCTTGAAATAAACCTGACTTCACCGCATTGTGAATTCTCCATGCGGGAATGTGTTTGATATATGAATCGCCCTTCATCAGCGCTTCGGTTTTTCGGTAATCGATATCGAGGCCAATGGTATGGAAGCCTTTTTCGACGAAGCAGAGCAAGAGCGGCAGTCCGACGTAGCCAAGTCCGACAACGCCAACAACAGCTTGTTTGTTTTCGATTTTAGAGCGGAGTTCGGATTTCATAGATATTCTAAAAGATGATAATATGATCTCGAATGTGAATTAATAGAAATAACAGTCTCTCGATGATATGGCACCCAATATCGTCTGCTTAAAAAAAAATTAAACAATTCATGCGGACTTGCCCCTATCAGTTCGATATTCGGATAATTTATCAATTTTGAAAATCCTTCATTGAAATTGCACCGGTTCATCGTCCTACATAATTGTAGAAATCGTTTGAAAATGTGGCGCTGCTGCAAAACGCATCCGCAAACACCTTCCCGCGTTTTCCAATCTCCCGCGCCCGTGAGGGATTAACGCACAGCTCGTGCATATATTCAACAGCAGGTGAAATCTTTGGCTCGGCCCACACCCATCCCTTTTGATAAACATCAAAAAGTGTATCCTTCGATGTGGTCAATTCATAATCTACAAGCAGCGAATGGGTGTCGTGCATATATTCGCAATTTCCGCCATAGGCTGTCGCGATCACGGGCTTCCCCATAACCATCGCCTCGAACATACCGAGCCCGAAACCCTCGGAGCGATGCAATGAAACATAACAATCAACCGCGTTCATCAAATTCATAAACTCGTTCCGGGGGAATATATCTTCAATCAGAACAATCTGATTAGATATTGTGGAATTGGCTATGCATTTTTTTAATTGAGCATATCTTTCCGGAAACGCATACCCGTGCAACGTCTTGATTATCAGGCGGGCTTCCTTCCGTTCCCGGCATGCCTGAGCGAATGCACGTACAACTGCTTCCGGGTTTTTACGCTCATACGAACTCAAAAAATCAAAATTAAAAATAAAAATAAAATTATCGTCGGAAAACCCCAACGCCTCTCGCACCCTGTGCGGTGACGTCACTATCTTCCAGTCCTGAATAAAAGGATATCGCATCTTATTCACGCTCACATGCGGAGGCGCGTATTTGGCGATCGCAGAGTATACAAAATCTGAAAAAACGATCACCTCGTCGATATACTGAAAGGAATCGGAAAACGGAAAATCATTCTCAAACTCCCACCACCACACAGCCGAGTTCTGCTTTCCTTTGAATAGCGCCGGATAATTTCTCCTGACAAACTTTATGATATCCGCATTCACAAAAAAAATATTTTTTTTGAAGAGCGGTTGTTGTGCATAATACATCTTAAATTCAGCCTGTTCTTCCGGATTTATCAACGCATGTTCACCCGTCTGCAACGGAAATAGTGTGAATGGTATCCCGGTTTCATACACCTTCTTGACGAATATTCGCGTTGTTATGGCATTCCCAAAATCGTAGGGGAAATATCCTATGATGTTAATCCCAGGCATTCCATTATTAGGTGGTGCAATTTCTTTTACATCCGGGTCCTCCCGAATAAATATTTTATCGATATGATTTTCGCGATACGCCGAGCCGAGATACCAATCTCTGAAACGTTGTTGCTCATTTCTATCGCTGAGATTCGGATAGGTTTGGCGGAGATCATTCCTCGTGTTCCAGAGAGAATAGGCGATCCGATTAATACCGCTCCCGCTTTCGACCTCACGTGTCAGTGAATTTATCGTTTTATTTAGAATTTCAGCATCAGGGGTATACGGATTTTTCGTTTCCTGTAGTACTTCCTTATAGAATAAGCGCCGGACAGAATCCGGAATTCGTATCGTCGTCGTCGGTAAATAGTCGAAATAGTATTTCCAATTCCTATCAATATCATAACCGTGTTTGAAAATCTCCTCCCTGTATTCCTCAAACAGCGGATCCAACGACGGCACATCATAAAGCGTATACCGATTTTGATGTATCGAAATCGCAAACGGATCGTTGATATCTAATCCGCTAAAATGGAATAAAACCAATTTTTCGTCATTGACATACCAGGTTCCTCTTTCCTGGCGGATTTTTCTCTCATGAAGATTCCAATAAGCGACGTTATATCCCGGATTTTTTAAGATATAATAATTATTGAAAAATGAGGGAATCAGATCGATCCATTTTTGATCGGCATGGATTCCATTATGCACATCCATAAAACAATGCTTAAAAAGACGCTGCTGCCACCAACGGCAGAATTGCAGTGTCTCGCCGGAATTCCTTACGGCTATGAACCCGAGATTAAATGAACCCGAAAGGAGAATTTTTATCTCGTCCGGATTCCTGTCATCGTCATACGGCTTCAGTATATGAGGTGTCAGGATAATATCGTAATTGTCTAAAAGAGCCGTAACCTGCTCGATGGAATTGAGGCAGTAGATATCGGAATCGAAATATATTACCCTTTCGCAACCCTGCTGCAAAAAATATTCCAGCAGGAATGGTTTTAAGGACGTACTCATCTCAAATACGGTATATTTAAAAAACATTTCTTCCAGTGTGTCGATACGTATCCTGTTTTTGAGTGCATGAACAAAAATAATGTCAACACCTTTCTCGATCAGGTTTTTGCAATATATCATTTCATCGTTGCTCTGCAGCATGTCTGATATAAAGATTACAAATTTCCAATCGGGATTATGCTTCAGGAACGAGTCCCGGAGTGTCAATGAACGATGCAGATGATTTTTTGTTCCGATAGTAAAAGCTATATTTTTTCCCTCGTTAACTTCGGGCATCATCATTGCGTCATACGGGAATATCACGGCTTTTCGTTTTCTCGCAAGCATTTTAAGCTTAAAGAGTATTCCATGGAATTTCAGCTTTCCGTAGCGTACCGACTTCCTGTAAAAACTGCCGATTCCTTCTTCAATTAATACCCGTAAGGCTTCTTTCAATAAAATCATAATGTCTTCTATGATGAAATTCGGTCGTAGGAATCCGACGCGCAACTTTGATTATTTCCAAACAGAACAAATGTATTGACAGAGCAACGATAAAAGATCTATATAATATCTGTACGGCTGCTTATGTACAACCATCTCTAAAAAATCTCAATCTTGATCTCATCCTCTACCTCTACCTTAACCTATCTCTTCATCTCCCGTTCTCTCCTTCATTTTCTGCCAGCTCTTTCGGGGCGAAAATAGGACCATGCCGATAAAGCGAATAATGTGATCGGGCCGCATCCTGTTCTGCCATATCCATTTCATAAGGCTCCTTGCGATCAAAGAGAAGGAAACCGGACTTTTTTTGATGATCCCGTCGTATCGCGGATCGCGAACCTCTTCGATTCCATATACCCAGGGAAAAGACACATAGCCAAAATGCTTTTTCATTACGCTGACAACTTCGTGCAAAACTTCCCGATGCTGGGTCATTGTTTTTGTGTGCCGATGCATTCGAGAATATGCAAAGACTTTTGGAATATAAACGAACCGCCACTCCGGATGCCGTTTAAGAGCTTTACCTGCACGGATCCAGAAATCGAGATCCATAGCATAATGAAGCGAGATATCCAATGGTCCGACTTTTTCCCATAGCGACCGCCGCCAAAACGCCGCCGGCTGACATATAATGCACCGATACGCTAATCTCTCAAGGGAGTACTCCTCTGTCGGAAATGGTTTCATAACCGTTCCATCTTCTTTCACCAACGTACCGTCGCCATATAAAAGCATCACTTCCGGATTCTTCGCAAAATAATCATTAATAAATCGAAGCGTTCCGGGGTGATAGTAATCGTCTGCATTAAGCCATCCGATAATATCTCCGTACGACATCCTGATGCCCCTGTTGATGGCTTCCGACTGTCCCCGATCTGGTTCCGAGATGTAGCGCAGTCTATTTCCGAATGAGCGTATAATATCGAGAGTTTCATCTGTGGAACCATCGTCGACAATAATATAGTCTAACTTAATTCCTTCCTGTTCAAGAACGCTTCGGATCGCCTGTTGAATATATTTCCCGCTGTTGGATGACGGAGTGACGATGCTGATCATTTGTAATTTTAATTTTGTTTTAAAAAAAGTAAAATGTGTCCGATGGCCCGATAGAGGGAATATCTCTCTTTTTACTTATCATCGCTTTTTACCGAACTTATTCGAAGCGAAGAGTATTCTTGTGTTTTGTATATCAAATAGCATAACGACGGTAATGAAGTAACGACTCATAAAGATGACGTAATGAGAACGATTATCGTTCCGAAATTCATTTTTAATTCCCGGATCGCTTTGACCGGCTTTTGCTTGAATTCAGTGTGCGTTTTATCAGCGCTTTTTCGATTTCCAAAAGCCGAAAATTGACGCTGTGAAGCAAAAGTCCCAACGCAACGGCGCCTGATGATAAGATCATGAACGCAGTGGCAAGAACGGCACGGGGAACACTGAAGACATAGTGATACCTGATGTATTCCATCACCGGCTGATATCCAGCCAGTAATCCCAGAATACAGAGTATGATACCGATACTACCGAAAAACGTCAACGGCTTGTATGATGTGAAAATGAAGAACGCCCTCACGAGAACCCGGATGCCATCACGCACCGTTCTTAATTTTGATTCGCTGCCGGACGGACGCTCACCGTACGGCACATCAATTTCTTTGATGACGAATCTGCGATAGAGTGTTTGCAGCGTCAACTCCGTTTCAATATCGAAACCGAATGCTATCACCGGGATCGTTTTCACCAATTCTTTCGTCATCGCACGGTATCCCGAAAAAAGATCCTTTATAGATGAGCGGAATATCATATTGATAAAAAAACAGACCAGCCGGTTTCCGAACACATGGAACTTTCTGAAACCACTACCCCGATGATTTCCCAGCCGATTTGCGACCACCATATCTGCCTCTTCGTTTTTCAACGGCGCAATCAGCTGATGAACAGATTGAGCATCGTAGGTGTCGTCGCCGTCGACCAGAACATAGATGTCTGCATCAATATTCTCGAACATCGAGGCAACCACATACCCCTTCCCCTGTTTCTTCTCACGGCATACGATGGCACCGGCTTTCCGTGCTTTCGCATATGTCGCATCCGTGGAATTATTATCGTAGACGTAAATCTTCGCTTTCGGCAGTTCGCGACGGAAATCCGCAACGACTTTGCCGATTGTGAGTTCTTCCTGGTAGCATGGGATGAGAATGGCTATATCCATAGCGTTCAACTCCGTTTCTAGGAATCTATCCGGTGAAATTTCCCTGATTACTATTTTCCATACATATCATTTTCGCGCTACAGCCAGAAGCGATTGCCCGACGGGGGCTGGCACGACATATTCAAGGCGCGAGATCAGAGGGACGAGATAGGTGTCAAAAATCATAATTTGCCGTTCGCTCTGTGTATTCCTCGGCCAGATTTTTGCGTTCCAGAACCACCCAAGAAGGCCAGCGAAATTGAAATATCGTATAATTTCGCTCTCCATCCCTGCCTTCCGAAATAATTCCCGGATCATCTTACGGGAGTAGCGTCGGTAGTGGCCTACCTTCCGGTCGATACCACCAAAAGCCGCAGGGACAGCCGGAACGATCAGGACAAGTCTCCCGCCGGGAAGAAGGTACGACTTCATCTTTTCGACAGCCTTCATATCATCCGCGATATGCTCCAAAACATTAATCGAGACTACCGTATCGAACTCTTTCGAATCCAGCAGTGAAAAATGCAGGTGTTCCAGGTCTGTCTTCAAGATTTGTATTTTTGGATCATCTTTCGTGGCTTCGGACAGCCTGTCAAAACAATATGCATTCGGTTCGATGCTCACCACTGATTCTGCATTCCCGACAAACATCAATGTGTAATTTCCAATTCCTCCTCCTACTTCCAGAATTTGCGTCCCCAGGAAAGGATGAAGAAGATCATAGAGCCATTGCCTATAACGGACCGCTTTCGCCATCATCTGAAGATCTTCAACGTAGTATGGATCGCCCGAGACGTCATAGACGATATCACCGCTGTCTACCGGAGTACCTGTCATAAGTTACTTCTACGATCCTTCTACTTTGGAGGGCACCAGCCTTGCCCGCAAAGATTTCCACTGAATCAGAAGAAATGCCTGAGCGTAATCGATACAGCGGCTTGCCGCCGAGATCACCATGCATGCAAATATACACACAAAAACGATCACTTCGGGGAAATTTCTGCATGTCTCAAGGACCACCGGCTGATTCCATGCAATGTAATAAATGAACAAAATATGCCAGAGATAGATTGTGTAAGAATTTTTTCCCCATTGCTCGAGTAAGGCGGCACGAAAAGACCACTGGAGTCGCAGAACAAACGCTATGATAATGATCCATATGATGTTGTAGAACATAATCTCCGGCCGCGAATAGGCATAATCGATCATTGATTTCCCAAAATCCATCCCCACAATCGCCGGATTCAAGAGACGACTCATGATAAGGATGAACATTCCGATCAAAAAAGAAAACACCGCACCCAAAAATAAATACATGCTGACCGGCTGTTTCATTGACTGACGAGATGAATATGCCACCATTCCCCCATAAAAAAATACCATCCAAAAGAGAGAAAAGGGTCTGCACCATGTATAGTAATCGAGTTTGTTTGAATATGTCATAAAACCAAGCGTTCCATGAATAGCGATTAAGACTAACATTGGTACGAAAGATAGCCAGCGTATACCGGTTGAAGAAATTTTATTTTTTATCCACCGCAGTACCGGATATACGATATAGAGCTGGAGGATAAGCGATATGAAATATTGTGTTCCTTGGACGCCATAATAGAAGAATTTAATTAAAAAGTTCGATGGAGTAACGGCTTTGATGATTTCCGACTCCGGTAATAACACAAAATATGCGCCCACAACAACAGTATAAGGGATCAAAATGCGAATGAGACGACGGCGATAAAATGTCGACACATGGAAAGGCCTCGAGGTATATTGATACTCAAGAAGCCATCCTGAAAGAAAAATAAACAACGCCACGGAGAAGCTAAAAAATTGGTTGAGAAATAATCCGACGTAAAAAGGAGCAGTCCATAAAACTACGGAATCGCCGACAAAACTCCCTCCGAAATGGATACATGCAACACCAAAAATTGCTATACCTTTCAGTAAATCAATACGATTATCGTACTGCCGCTTCTGTTGCGGATTTGCCATCCTATTTTCATTCATTCGTTTTTTTCTTTACACTATTGGCATGTCACTACAGACCGCTAAAAGAAAGTGTTTTAAAAAGCATATAGAGAGAATCCGGCAAGGGTTTCTCCCCCTTCATCATAGGAAATGAGAACTCGATTGTATTCATACCTTTTATAGGGTATAATTTTAACTCGTCATTATTCCATGCAGTGGTATTTGTAAGTTGATATGTCTTCATTATCTTATCATTGAATTGAACAACCATGGTGGCTGCCGGCCGTATCTGCGGCCGGAAACTCAACGAGAGTATGACGGGACGGGCAGATGATATTATATCATTCTTGAAGGTAAATTGTGCGATTGATTTATTTGCCCACCGCACCAGAGGCAAGTTCCATTGCGGGTATGGTCCTTCAGGATTTTTAAAACCATCGAGCGATACCTTAACGGATTTCCGCTCGGCTATCAGATCGACGGTCTGAGTCGTGTTTGAGGCAATGCCTTTTTCTCCTTCATAATTTTTTACCAGAAATTGTCCCTCCGCTACCATATTGTGAGTCAATTTTTCATGCACCATAATAAGTAGATACTTATATGTTTTGGGGGCAACAACATGCTGCATTGCATCCTTTGAAAAAGTCGCTAGATCTGTTCTATTCCCCATTCCATCGTCAGAATATATTTTTACATAAAGGCTATCGGCTTCTCGAATACCGTTGAGGTGTAATTGGAGATCTGACAGCCTGTTGTCCGCAAATCCATCAAACACCGCTGTCATCATGATTAAATTGCTTAGTTTTAGCGAATCCGTCGCGTTGCTTGTCGCATCATATCCATAATAATCATAGCCGGTCAGTCCGGTGCCAATTGAACCGAGATAATTCAACCCGGGTGTTTTTTTATCCGGGATAGTAAGAGTAAGATACGATGATGTGGACGGTATATTTACATAGAGGGCTTCCTTCGATGGAGACCAATGCGAATAGACATTATACCAATCCGGCCTTGTCGTCGTGTCAATCCGGAATTCCTGCGATCTCCCCGTGTTCATGAGACAATATAAACGTTCGTTCCCGTGTTCCTTTCCGGCATAGACTATATTAATTTTTTTGTATTGTGATAATGTCTCGAGTATCTGACGTGGGCGTTGCGGGAATCCGCGCAATTGTGCCGGATCAAATATAAGCGGAAGAGCCCGTGTAGTGTTCGTCATAACATAGATGTAGCCAAAGAGCGCCGAAGTTGTCACAAGAAATACAATACCAATATTGACGAAATGCCTTAAAACAGAAATTCGATTTGTCAGGTTCTCAATGAAAAAGCCGGCACACGGAATGCTCAGGAGAAATGCCCCCACGAAATAGCGTTGAGTATAGAGTGACCATTTGTTTTGAGTACAATATGTGAGAAGCCACATTATACTGGCAAGACCCAGCCAGAAAATGACTGTTTTACGGGGCGAACGTAGCACGATTACCATGAGCACGGAGAGCATGATACATGGGCCTGCAAATCCGAACCAGACATGATCCTCATTTAAATCCGGGGGGAAGACATATAAATCAGATACCGCGTAATTTGGGTTCCATGCAGGAAGAAAATATTTCCGGACTCGCGGTTCCAAATAACTTCTCGCTGCTCCGCTGATGTTTATCCCCGGTATGTCAATCGCCGTACGCTGCAAGGGTTCAACAGCCAATTGTAAACTGTAGGTATATATTGTCTGAACAGCACACTTCCAATTGAACGGCTTATTGAGAAGGAAATCATATTCCGATGTCATCAATTGCTTCGAATAATAATAATTTATCATCAAGAATGGTGCTGAAAGGCTGACTGCAATGAGTCCGGCAACTAACCAGTGCCTGATTCCCTGAAAGGCTTGCTGTAGAGAAATTTTCTTTTGAAAAATACGGAAGATGATGAAACCGGCTATGGCAAATACGACCGGCCAGTAAAAAAATATTGTCATCTTGCTGCCGGCTGATAACCCGAAGGCAAGACCCGCAAACACGATATTTTTCAATTTTCGTTCGTTCAGCCATCGAATTGTAAAGATTACGCCAATAAGCAGGGGAACCGCGACAGGGAGATCGACGGTCGTCGTTGTTGCCTGCGCGAGCACCTGCGTCGATGTCAATCCAATCCAGCTTGAAAGAAATGCGGTCGATACTGATAATCCGACCCTTCTGCATAACACAAAGAGTGCAAGCCCTGCAAGAACCCACGAAAGTAGGTTCGGAAAGTTGATCAACCAATCGGGCTGGCCGTATGTTATGCAGAACAATTGAAGCAGCTGATAATTAAATGGGAAAAATGTCATACGGGTATTAATAGTCGTAAAATGACCCAGATGACCTTGTGAAAGATAAAAGTGAATGCGTGGAAGGTGATAAGTCAATGAATCGTAGTTGTTGGGACTGAAAGAAAATACGATCACGATATTGGCACAGAGAAAGAAAAGAATTGTTACAAGGAGAAAAGTTTCCCAGAGAGAAAAGGAGCGCCGGAAGAATTTAACTACATTATTTCTCAAATCAAGGGATGGATATGGATTCTTTTTATACACAATCCCAAAAACCAAAAGCGTCGCCAGTACCGAAAAGCGAAAATAAAGTTGGCGGTCTCCCAGGAGAGAAAAGCATGAAAGCAAAAGGGCAGTAACGACGAGATTCGTCCAGACGATGAGGTATGCTGCCAGTATTCTCTCGAGGACTTCCGGTACAAATCGCTGCGCGATTTTGTACGAGAAAAAGGAAACAAAAAGAAGATGAATAATAAAAATTACCATGGCACACGATCCAATTTAATTCATTGACGTTTTTAAAAACACTATTGTCTTTATTATACTGATGCTTTTATTAAAACATTTTAAATTTTTTCAATGCAAACGCAACCATTCGAAGCAAGAGCCATCCATGGCGAAACCGCGATATCTGGGTCTCGCCATATGTTCGTTGAGCATACTTGATAGGTATCTCGACAATCTTCATATTAAGCTTAGCCGCTCCAAAGATGAGGTCAAAGTCCCCGAATGGATCGAATTCGCCAAAATAACTTCGATTCTGTGCAATCTTATTATAATAAATTCTTGGTAATGCTTTTGAACCACACAGTGTATCGGTAAATCGCTGGTTTAAAAGCCAGCTAAACATCAAGGAAAACATCCTGTTGGCAATAAAATTCAACCATCGCATCGAATCCTTCTCGATTGGATACACAAGCCGCGTCCCGTTGACGAACTCTCCCTTCCTGGAGATAATCGCGTCATAAAATTTTGGCAGCGCCTCCGGCGGTACTGTTAAATCGGCATCGAGGATAATGAGGATATCTCCCCTTGCATTTGCACATCCCTTCCGAACTGCATCTCCCTTCCCTTTTCCATCCTGCACGAAAACTCTAATTTCTTTCTCCATATATTTGTCGATGATCCTATAAATCTCGTCAAGAGTACCATCATCGCTGTGTCCTTCAACAAAAATGATTTCACAACTACCACAAAAACGCGGGATGCGTTGAACAGTTGTCTCGATATTCCCTTTCTCATTACGACATGGTATAATGATCGAGGCCGAGTGTAATCTATCAATAGCTCCTGTTGTCGGACGGGCCACGATATAATTCCGCAGACAGAGCCGGCGGATTATTGCGAGAGGAGCCAAATAGCGGTTAATAAGCGAACCTAATCCTAAAAGGCGTCTGGGTATCAATTGCCTCCATTCCCTCTTAATAGTCTCGTACCCCGCCAGAAAAAGGATATTCATGATATCGTCTGTCGATAACCAATTCTGTTTCGCCTGGCGCATTCTCAACTTCACCAATTCTCCAAATACGAGAATGGGTTCCCAGAGAGCGGAATAATACGAAATTACAATTCGTGTTTCCGGCGTGCATAAGGGGTGCAGCTGCTGAAGAGTCGATTCACAGTCATCGAGAGACCCGATCGTATCTGAGAGTATGATATAATCAAACGGCCCCTGGATCGTTTCTATGAACGTTTTATCTTCAACGTCACCCTGATAAAATTCGTATGCCGGATAATTTCGTTGTGCAATTTTAATCATCCGGTCGCTGATGTCGATACCGACTCCCCTTTTCGGCCGCAATTCCGACAAAAGCCGTCCTGTACTGCATCCCAGATCGAGAACATTCGATTCTTCGGGTATAAGGAATCGCATGTATCGAAAATCCGACTCATGAAAATACCTGTTGCGCGCAATCCATCGATCACGCATCGGTGCCAATGCATCCGATAGCTCCCGGATCGATTGTTTTCTTTTAGATAATACCATGGCCTCGACTGGCTGGTCTCTGGTTATCGTAAAAACCAATGATATTCCTTCACTTAAAATCACGGATCATTATTATGATCCAGTCCCGCTAATCTCATGTTCCAGAACCACGAACTGTCGGAATAGCGATAAGATCCGTCGTTGAATTGTATGGGATCTGACGATGGTAATTTTCCTTTGAAACAATTTGATCGTTTTTACTATTTACTAAATAATAGTTTAAAGCTGATAAGTAATTGTAATATTCTTCAAAATTTACTCCCGATTCTTTCATGAGATAGAAACCGATTTCGAAAACGATATATGGATGATAGTTTTTTAACGTCTTTTCTGCACCCTTTAAGACTTGATATTCATGCCCATCAGTGTCAATTTTGATAAAATCGATTCTGTAGATGTTGTTAATTTCACAGAAATGATCAATAGTAACCGAAGGAATTGAAGCAGCCGGTTTAATTGAGCCGCCGTGGAGGGGATGTACGGAAATCCCCGACCCATCAATTTTCCAGCTTGAATACGCCTTGATAGTATGAACTGCACGATCATGATCGGATATAAAAATCTGAAATGGACGAATCCTCCCTGCTATATCAGGATTCAAAGAAATATTCCGAATGAGTTTCGCAAATGCATAATCGGTCGGTTCAAACGCATACACGAGACCGTGAGGGACTCTTACTGCTAATTGAAGACTCATTGTCCCGATGTTCGCCCCGACGTCAAGTATAACACCGTCAGGGGGAATGCGTACATTTTTGCAATCATGAACCCATTTCTGAAAATCTCCAAATAGAAATATCGAAAGATCAATCCCCTCGCTTAGATCAACCTGATAGTTGAGACCGTTCCTCACAATAATCTGTTGATCGGAATGATAAAAGATTTTCACCAGTCGATAAAGTATTTTTGCAATAGCAATTTTTATTCGAGTGAAAGGGATTTGCTTATAGAACGGTATTATGCTTATCACCATTTTTTAAATGTGCTCAAATAGGATCAATTCCCAGAATCTCATTTTTATTGCCCAATTTCTATTGTCTTCCAATATACTACGGCTCTAATTTGAGCACGATGCACAATCACTAAAAACCACTAACAGAAAGCGTTTTAAAGAGCATAAAGAGTGAGTCCGGCAAGGGTTTTTCATTTTTCATTAATGGAAATTCGAACTCAAGAGTATTTGCCCCACCCTTTGGAGTGAGCTGCAATTCGTCATTCCTCCAAGAATTTCCACTCGTTAGTGTGTACTCTTTGAGCTTTTTCCCGTTAAAGCTTACAACCATCAACGCCGTCTGGCGTATATGAGGTCTGAAACTCATTGAAAGCAATATTGGTTTGCCGGGTGCATCCTCCTGACTATAAAAAGCTAATCGCACCCTCGATCTATTCGCCCAACGTACAGCGGGCAAATCCCATTGGGGATACGGACCTTCCGGTAGGCGAAAACCATCAAGCAATACTCTGTGGGGCAATGCCACTTTAATAAGATCTTCTTTAGTTATAGTACCCGATGTTGTAGTCTGTCCGGAATTAAATTCTCTCACCTTTATTTCTCCCTCTCCCTTCAAGAGGCCGGTCTGCTTTTCATGGACAAGAACGTAGAGGCCGGTAAAAAATTGGGGGACGACCAGTGACTGTATCGAATCTTTTGTAAATGTGCATCCAAGTGTTCTATTCCCGATGATATCTTTATAATATACTTCAGTTGTAAAGCTGTCAGCATCACGACAACCATTCAGACTCAATCGAAGTTTCGAAAAGCCGTCTCCGGTAATTCCATCAAATACCACTTTGATCATAATTAAATTGTTATTCTTCAATGAATCCGCAGCTTTAATCCCATCGTCATACCCATAGTAATGAAAATATAATGACCCAATAAAGTATATAGAGTCAAGGAACTCCACTCCGGGTGTTTTCTTATCCGGGATAGCAATCGTTACATACGACGATGTCGAAGGTCTGTTTGAATATAGAATTTCTTTCGATGCTGACGGACATGAATATATGTTATACCAACCTTTCCTTGTCACCGTATCCAATCGGAACGTTTGCGCTCTGCCTATATCCATAAGATGATATAATTTTTCGCCGAAATGCTCCTGGCTAAAATTGAGGTATTCCTGACCGAATACAATATTTATATTTTTCTGATGCGATAACTCCTGGCGTATTCGGGGTGAGCGTTGTCGTGACTCGCTGTAATATGCCGGATCAACTAAAAGTAGTAGTGCCTTATTCATTACGTAAATGTAACCAAAGAGTGCCGACGTCAGAACGATAGATACGATACAAAACTTGATAACATATTTAATGATGGAAGATCGCTCAATCAAGGTCTCAATAAAATAACCGGTACAAGGAATACCTAGAAGGAATGCCCCAATAAAATAGCGTTGAATGCCGTAATACCACTTAAACTGAATGCAATACGTAATGATCCAGATCATACTCGCGAGACCTAACCAGGTAACATTTGATTTTCGGGTTGGTCGAGACACCAATGTCCAGAGCACTGAAAGCACAACAAGAGGACCGGCAAATCCGAACCAAACAAAATCTTCGCTCAAACCTGAATACAAAATAGATAAATTCGAAGCTGTGTAATTAAGGTCCCAATCCGGAAGAAGATATTTCCGGACTCGCGGCTCTAAAAAATTTCTCGCTCCTGCCGTGACGTTTTTCCCGGGCATATCGATCGCCACTCTTTGAAAAGGATCAAATACCAATTGCAGGCCATAGGTATAAAGGGTTTTCCCCGGGCTTCGCCAATTAAACGGTCTATTTAACATGAAATCGCTTCCTGGTGTTATCAATTGCTTCGCATAGTAGTAGTTTATCATCATAAACGGTGCCGTGAGAATAAATGCGATGAGAGCACCGACAATCCAATGCCGTACTCCTTGAAAGGCCTGTTGTAGCGTGATCTTCTTTTTAATAATGCGATAAAGTATGAATCCAGGAATGATGATCCCCATCGGCCAGAAAAAAAATATTGTAAGCTTACTCCCTGCCGAGAGTCCAAACGCAATTCCAGCGAACACCACGTTCTTCCAATGTTGATCATCAAACCATCGAAGTGCAAATACAACACCGATGAGAAGCGGTACTGCTGTTGGAAGATCATTATATGTTATTGTTGCATAAGCAAGTACCAGTGTCGCAGTTAATCCAATCCAGCTCGAAAGAAGTGCTGTACCGGTTTTCAGGCCAATTCTACGACATATGACAAAAAGTGCAATTCCGGCAAATATCCAGCAAAAGAGATTTGTATAATTCAACAGCCAGTCCGGCTGCCCGTATGTCACACACAGCAGTTGTAATAATTCATAATTAAATGGAAAGAAAATCATCCGGAAATCACCGGTTGTAAAATGGCCCAGATGCCCCTGCCCCAAATAAAAATAAATGCGTGGGAGGTGATAAGCCAATGAATCCCAACCATTTGGTCTGAAGGAAAATGCAATCACGATGTTAACGCATATAAAGAATAGAAATGTCAGAAATAGAAAAATATCCCAGAGTGAATACGAATACTGGAAGAATTGTCGTATGATACTTTTCCACTCTATTGATGGATATGGATTCTTCTTATATACAATTCCATATCCTACGAGCGTCATCAGAACCGAGAGACTAAAATAGAAATAACGGTTTCCTAAGAGAATAAAACAAGAAAGAAGAAGGGCGGTAACGACAAGATTCGCCCACACGAGGATGAAAGCGGCCAGTACCCTCTCGAGCACATCCGGCAGAAACCGCTGTGTGATCTTGTATGAAACAAAGGAAATAAGAAAAAGATGAATCAAGAATATTATCATGGGGTATGGATCAATTATGAGACCAAAAATATTCATGGTGTTGTTGTTTATAATTTTATGCAAATAAAAACACCATGCATATATGGGGCGTTATCTCCCTCCGATATATCTTCTATAAATGAAAAATATTCAAAGAAGTGTTTATCAAGAACATCTATCAGCTCGTTATCAAATGACATACAGTAAGAGAGGTATTTTTTAAAAAAAACATTAAAAAATTTTCTATCGTGAGGAGACACGGGCTGATAAATAAACTCATCGAACGCACGGTTCGGCAGAAACTCCACTTTCAATCCGGCTGATTGACCCTGTTTCATTACGTCATCGACTCGAAAGACATGTTTATCCTCACTCGATGTTTTATCGACATCGTAACGGGAATAAAATTTCATCACATCAACAAACGTCTTTATCTGTGACTGATGCTTACCGGAAATACCGATTCCTTTTGCCTCTAACATCGGAATCATGAATTGCGCCATCATCCCCATTATTATAAATCCTTCGCGGCATGGCTCCTCGAACGTCAATATTCCCCCGGGCAACAATGCCCGGGCGGCTTCATGAATAAATTTCGATACATCGAGGACATGATGTAATGTCGAGCGCAGTGCAATTAGCGAAAATGTATTTTCTGGTAATACGCCGATTTCTTCGGCGGACAGAACCGCATATCGTATTGAATTCTGATTTATGGATAACCGTGTCATCTTCTCCTGCACAATTTTGAGGAATTTAACCGACGGATCGGTCAGAAGTGTTACGGGGTACACATTTTCCTGGACCAGACCCAATGATAAACGGCCGGTACCGCAACCGATTTCCAACGCAGGGCCCGTGAATGAAGCATCACAGCGCCGCAACAACGAGACCAACCCCTTCCCCGCCTGTATATCCTTCGGATCGATCTTATATTGTTCATCATACTTGGTTTCGTCATGAGCAAAACGGTGTGGTTGGGAGACATAAATAATCCCTGCCTTCTCCCGCCATTGCTTTAACCATGAATTGATATCCATTACCTCGGTCTCAACATATGAAGTATTCTTGTCTTTATTCTCGACAGCAGTGAAATATCATCATGGAAAGACCAGATTCTTTTCTCTTCAGGAACTATGATTGTTTTATCCCCCTTTTTTTCCATCAATTTATACGATCTGAATAGTCTATGTCGGGATTGATCGAATTCATCACGGGATAATGAATTCCCGTTACCACAACAACGCTGTCCGCTGACGAACAATGCCGAACAACCGAATGCACCGATGAAAGTTCCGTATCCATCATTTTCCCACTCAGTTACTGCTCGCCGGACACCGTATTCACCTGTATCATTTTCCGGATTTAAAAAATCATGGAATAAAACAGGAACACCGGCAGGAAGAATCGTCGTCAGTCGACGAATATCCTCCACGATATCTTCATAACGATGGTTTGCATCCATAAACACCATTGTCGGTGATATCTGGTACCTATGAACAAACCGGTAGAGAGTACCATGAAAGAGAAATGCGTTTTCTAATACACCGAACCTGTTCAACGTGTAGAATGTACGACGAATGGATTTACGATCAACGTCAACACCAAAGAATTGGGGTGGTCCCAGCCTATCCGGATTGCTCAATGCCCCACGCAGCTCGATAACCGCCGAACGTCCCCCGTATGTACCGATTTCCAGGATAACATCACCGGCATAATACCCGAGTTCGTATAATTTATACGAGTCGGCTTCCATCTGCCATCCCGGGATATACTTTGTCGTCTCGAAAATCCTCCTGTGTTCTTCATTAAGAAATACATTATCACGGTTATAGCTCGGACGCATGCTATTAAGTGAGCGGTCGTTATAATATAATGTCGGCGATGGAGAGACTTTAAGCATCTTCTATCTTTTTTCTTTAATTGATATTCAATAAAAAATTGACCCAGCGTTCTTTCTGTTTTTCCAGCGAAAATCTTTCTTCAATCCGTTGCCGTCCGGCACGGCCCAGTACTTCGCGAAATGCACGATCGTTTCGAAGCGTCTCAATCGCTTTAATCATTTCATTATTATCACCGGGCGGGACAAGAATTCCTGTCTTTGCATCAGTAATGACTTCGGATACACCTCCGATATTAAATGCGACGACAGGGAGCTCGCATGCCGAAGCTTCGCAAAATGTCTGGCCGAAAGCCTCTTGCAGGGCTGTGCCTATAAAGACATCTGCTGCATTATATAATAGAATCATCTTCCGGTAATCCCGCAGGAGACCGGAAGAATAGACTCCATTCATCGTGAGCGAATTCTCTCCAAAGACGATGAACGTCGCAGAAGAATCAAAATAATGTATTATTTCCTGTAAATATTTTACTCCTTTTCTGTTTTCGGACACATTAACGGCACCGCTAAGAATGATGAATTCATCCTGCGATAGGCGAAGCAAACGACGGGCAAGTTTTTTATCGATCGGACGATAGAAACAGGTGTCCAGACCGAGATATATCGTTTCCGATTTCGTAGCCGGTGTAAGTGCATCGTGAGCCAGGCGTGTGATCCAGTCGCTGTTCGTTGCGAACGGAATGCCGTCGGGACCACAAAAAAGTGAACGGCGTAATTTCCATGCGTCCTCGATTTTCGACGGCTCAAGTTCCGGATATTCATGTGCTGTAGGACAGGAGGCATCACATCCGGAAATAAATTTGAGGCATTCCCCCGGGTATGCACAGCGTCCACTCAGCCAGAACAAATCATGCATATATACAACCATGGGGATTCCCTGTTCCCGCAAAACAGAGAGTAATTCCAAAGGCCAGCGTGCTCCATGGAGATTTCCGACAACAATAAGATCGGGAGAAATGTCGTATATTTCTTCCAGAAGGCCTCTAATAATCATTTCATCATCGCTACCTCTGCTGTGATGAAGATGAGGCACTTGCCGTAATCCCAACCATGTGCCCGATGCATCGTGAGGTATGAACGGGATCTGCGCTTCAACTCCGTGACTCCAGCACAACCCTGCCACTTCACACCCCATCAGCAGGAACGATTGAATCTGCCGCATTTGCGCTATTCCCGCTCCATATTGAAAGCCAACGTCATTAAGGAAAAGCACACGAAGCCGTTTTCCAGAATGGAGGTATTCTCCGATCTTCCACTCCATTATTTTTTTCTCAATTCTTTAAGAAGCCTTTTATTCAACTTTCGTAACTCCGGAAGAAACGGTAAATCCTTACCGCTTGTTTTTTGCTGTTGATGCATTCGAAAATACGCAAGCGTCTCGGGAATATGAACAATGGATGCTTCAGCGATCGCCATTCTTACCCAGAGCTCATAATCCATGCTGTAATGGAGAGTACTATCAATTCGTCTCCCGGATTTTTCCCAGATGTTCCTGCTCCAGAACACCTCCGGTTGATAAAAGAAATCGCCTTTTTGCCAGGAACCATCGATATCGAGAAGATTATCGAGTGGAAGCCGGACTTTTTCCCCCAGAGGTAATAAAGTGTGATGTACACTCCAGGGAATTGCTTCGTTATCATTGACAAGAGCACATCCCCCTGCAACCATATCACAGGCATACAAATCATATGCCAGCGCAACATCAAGAAATGTGTTGGGAAGATATCGGTCGTCGCTATTCAGCCATGCAAGAATTTCTCCGGTTGCATGATTGAAACCCCTGTTCAACGCATCGGCCTGACCTTTATCCTTTTGACTTAGACACACTGCGAACTCATTTTTATACCGGTTGAGAATCTCCGGTGTTGTATCGGTGGAACCCCCATCGAGGAGAATGTACTCAAGGTTCGGATAACGTTGCAGCAGCACCGAGCGAATTGTCTCTTCAAGGAAATCGCCCTGATTGAGTGTGGCCGTAACGACCGATATTCTCGGCCAGGGCCTGCCGGAGGGCATGTTCGATGGGATTTCAGACTTGAACTGCTTCCACGGCCATTGTGCATTATCGATTGTTCGGCGTTCTTCGCATACCTTGAATAATACCTTTGAATCGGAGCAAGGAGACAGAGAAACAAAGCTGCCGATTGTCACTTTAATCCTACCCTCAAGTAAAAATAACTCTTCCGAAAAACTGGTATTATGAAGAATTATCGCTGTTCGAGGTGATACATAATTTTTTAATAGTCGGAAATACGAACCTGAACAATTCTTTCCTATGAAAAGAACATCATATTTTGAAAGTTCCAACCGTCCATATTTCATGAACCATTCATCGGCGATGCATGCTGTAAAAGAAATATTCGGTTTAATGAGACTTAAATTTTCGGATGGAGAATGAAGAACAAATACAGATTTCCCGAGTTCTTTAAGAAAAATCAGTAATTGAAGATCATTTGGGTCCGGCATGAGACAGATTACGGATGAAAACGAAGAATTATTATCGAGGAAATGGTGTATTACACTGTCTTCCAGATCACCCTGAATTAACCGTGAATTGACATAAGCATTGACCTCGGGTGAGTTTAATGTTTCTTTAAGAGTCTGTTTTTGTAAAGGAGCGGTGTCTGCTTTCACTACACCAAGCTCCCTTTTGCGATGGAATTTGCGGATAACAGAAGCTAATCCGGCCCCCGCGTGCAATACGAACAGAAAAACCCGGTTAAGCTTTTTTCGGTGGCGTAAAATAAATTCATAGAGACCGATGCTGCGTAACGACAACTCAATGAACCGGCGTAACGATGTTTCCAATGTCCCGAGTTCGGCAATATGACCATTCAATGTTTCGACTAACATCAAAAGATTTGCATGATCTTTTTCGATCACATCGTACCGATGTTGTAAATCCGACAATACTGTTTGGTAATAGAGTATCGACTCAAGTCTGGCCCGCCTGTCGTTTTCAATCGAAGAAATCGTATCGATAAGTTCCTGATTCCTCCGCTGTACTTCCGCCAGTTCTTTTTGGTAATAGAGTATCGAATCGAGTCTGGCCTGTCTGTCTTTTTCGATTTGTGCTATGACATCCCGGAGTTCCGTCAGTTGATGTTGAAACCCGTACGTTCCCGCCATAAGTTGTTGAATTCGTATTTCTTTTTGCCCAATTGCATCACGAGAGTCTGCCAGTTGATTCTGAAACCCACGTGATTCCTCCAGAAGTTGTCGAATTCGTACTTCTTTTTGCTTAATTGCATTACGAGAGTCTACCAGTTGATCCTGAATCCTGAGTGATTCCTCAAGAAGTTGTTGATTTCGTATTTCCTTTTGCTCAATTGCATTATGAGAGTTATCCAGTTTTTCCTGATAACGTAGGATTGCCTCGAGTCGATCCTGCCGATCCTTCTCTATTGTAGTTATATATTTTAAGAGCTCTTCATTCTTCCTTGTGAGAGCCACATTGGAAAGAGCTGCAGATGATGAAAGCCGCGTCTCGACATAGGTCTGATACTGTTTAAAGAGTTCTTCCTTTCTTCCTTCGCGGTCGACCTTCTCATATTGCAGCGAAGCAAATGACAGAGCTTCCTGTAATTCGGTCTTATAACCGTTCTCTTCGAATATCCTTGTCCCAAGCGTCGTCACAATCTTCTGAGTTTCTAAGGGGGTCAGGATTGTTTTCCATTTTCCGCATGATTTTCGATGCGGAGTTATTTCGGAAAGCACCTTTCGATCGCCCATGCTGGAATTTGCGTACCGTGTCAATAGTTCTTTATTCTCTCCATAGGATATCATCCTCTCGTTAAATGCCAATCCTAAAAAACCGCATACCCCGTGCATCACGGTATGGGGATCAATCACAAGATTCTCATAGGAAATCCGGATCATATTTGTATGCGATCGCTTATAAAAATCCTGAAATCTGAAATATGCTATCGTGGCATCGAATGAAAATGGAGAGAGCTGTTCACCGATCATTTCCTCTACTTCGATTCCCCACACATCTTTATATGATGCAAAGACATCGAGTGGATTTCGGACTAAGAGTATTTTTTTGGCTTCAGGGAATAGCGCATCGATCCATTCAAGGACATGGTAATATCGGGGAGTTTTATCGACAAAATATTTTTTTTTGTTTTTCTCCAACAGACTATTATATACCGTCAATGCATAGTTTTGCGAGGCTTCTGTGATGATATTCTCCGGAGACAATTCCCGAAATGCGCGGCGTGCCAGATTTTCGTCATAATGTGCAACAATCGCATCATCGGAAGAGAGAAGAGAATGAAGCAGAAGTAGAAACCATGGTTCGGGAGGGACATAGACGTCATCGTGACCGCCGAGCATCGCCGCAAGCAATGTCGAGCCAGAGCGGGGAGTTGAATAAATATAGGCAAGATTTTTTCCGGCTTTCGTGATCATATAACTCTTCTATGATAATATTATCAGATTCTTTTTAGGAAAAACTTATCAGGGGAGTATTGTCAGATCTCCACTCCCCGGCAAGTCGACTATACCAAAATTATTGATAGCAATATTGTTCGGATTAGGGGTAATAATGATCGAACCTGCTCTGCTTATATGCATCAGTTTGGTAACACCTGCCTGAATTTGTTCTGCTGTAAGATGTTGAAGCTGTTCATGAGTCTCCGGCTCCATCATGCTGAGCCATAGCTCAAAAGTATACGTATCGGGTGACAATGGAAACTTTATCGATTGAATAACCCGGATCGTCGCGTTTTTTCCAACTGTACGGCACGGCTGTATTCCATGCTGATATGTCGTCTTTCCGTGAACAAGAATTCCTTTCCTATCATAAATCGCAACGCCGGCAAACGGAGTAAGTATATCGCGCAGAACCTCAAACTCATAATAGAACCACGCTTCATCCCCCATGGAAAAAGAATTGCAGCGACTTCCGTCCTTATCATAGATCGCGACGCCCTTCCAATGAACATCTCTCTCACCAATAAGAACAGCAGAGGAAGAAAGATCCAGTGCATCGATGTCGGACCATTGGCGCGGCAGGAATTTCCTCTTCCCTTCCTGCGATTTATTATCAACCGTAATATCCGCATTTGATGCAGTACTAGTCTTCGATTCCACGCGAATTTCATTCTCGGAATCCTTTGCAGTATCCTTTTTCTGTTGTAATAGCAGGTATCTATTTACACCTTCTCTTGGATCTCCATGAAATATATTCACGCCCTTCTCAAGCAATATTACAGAATTGCAAAGTTCACGCACACTGCCTACATCATGACTCACAAATAGAAGAGTTTTCCCTTTTTGAAGAAGCGATTCTAAAAATAAAAAGCATTTTTGTTGAAAATATATGTCTCCTACAGCCAGTACTTCATCGATGACAATGATATCGGCATCGACGTGAGTCGCGATGGCAAATCCGAGCCGCGCGTACATCCCCGAAGAGTAACGCTTAACCGGAACATCGATAAAATCTTCTAATTCTGCAAAGGCGACAATCTCGGAAAAACGTTCCTCCACTCTCTTCCTTGGAACGCCCAATAGCGAAGCATTAAGGAAAATATTTTCCCGACCTGTGAAATCGGGATTGAATCCTGCCCCAAGTCCTATGAGTGCGGCAATCGAACCGTTCACTTCAACCGATCCATATGTCGGATAGGTAATCCCGACCGCAAGTTTCAGCAGTGTACTTTTCCCCGCTCCATTACGTCCGATGATACCGACTGCTTCGCCTTTTTTTATTTCAATATTTATATCACGAACGGCATGGAAGAAATCATTCCGCTTAACATTGCCCAGAGTGAACCTGAGAGTCGTGAGAAAAGTGTCCCGACCCGCCTGCAGGTCATAAATTTTCGTGACATTATTGAAACGGAGTGCAATCATAGTACATCCGTGAAGGAACGTTCAGCTTTTTTGAAAAAAATATAACAGGGGAAAAAAAGAACGATCAGTATTATGATCACCATCATCAATGCAAACCAGCGGGGTTCTTTGTCAAGAAATATAATATTCTTAAATCCTTCAAGAAGAGTCCCCATCGGATTAAGAAAATAATATCGCTGTATTTCAGCCGGTAGTGCCGAGAACGGAAAAAAGACCGGCGATATAAACATATAAAGCATAATAAAATAATTCACGACATGGGTAATATCACGACGTACAATCGAAATCACACTTAATACTAATGAAATATTCAGAATGAAAAGAATTTCAATTAAGATAATCGTGGGCAAATACAGAAATCGGATATTTGGATAAAAGCCGACAAAAGCGTTTAGAATAACCAGGACGATAAACATAATTATGAAATCGAATAGTCCTGACAGAATGGTCGAAAAAGGAATGATTTCACGCGGGAACGCTACCCGTGTTATCAAAGCGGAATTCATACGTATGCTGTTCATTGCGCTGAGGGTTGTTGATGCAAAATAGGTCCAGAGTGTGAGATTACAGAACACAAAATTCATGTACGGTATTCCTTCGCGGATCGGCACTTTAAGTATCAACGAGAAGGCAACTGTATAGACTACAGCCTGCATTACCGGCTGAAACAAAGACCAGCCCATTCCAAAAAAAGTCTGTTGATATCGCGATTTAATATCCCGCTTTGTAAGCGAAAATAATAATTCGCGCCTATTCCATAACTCACGGAAACATACGAATAGTTTAGTCATCTTCCCATTATCTTTATCGAAATACTTTTCACCAGGTATCGTTGTCCACATACCCGGTCAGATTGAGAACATCATTGAAACGTTTCTTGAATTCCTTTTTTGTTTCTTCACTGAAATAGTTCTGCCAATCGCCCGGAAGTCCTTTTCGATAATGCGACAACCGATCTTCTGCACCCGGATTCCGGCCTTTACTTAACGTGATGAATCTATTTCGTTGAACTACATCCCGGAGCATTGCTTTTTCAATGGGTAACTGACAATGGTCAATAAGTATTTTCTCGAAGTAAAAAATATCGCTTTTTAAAATATCTTCAAAACGGAAAAATTTCTCCCCTGCTTTCAACCAGGATCGCTGTATATTCGCGCTGTCCGGAAGCCAATTTTCCATTAAATACACCATGCCATCACGCAAACTATTTGTCCTTAAAAAATTACGCCATTCTTCCATTTGATTTATCATGATGGGATGGCTATATCGCATTGAGAAATATGCCGAGACCAGTGTATCCCGGAGATCGCGAATAATAAGAAACCGTCGTGTCTCTTTTGGAAGTTGGATTCGGTCCCATTGTCCTTTCGCAATATAGACACACAAATAGATTTTGTGTTCTTGTATCGGCATCTGGAGAACCTGGGCAGCCGCAATTCTTGGTGGAATGATTTCATCAGGGAAAAGCTCCTTGAGTACTTTTGCAACCCATTGCGATCCAGCTTTCCAATGCGTGATGTGAAATAGTGTCGGAATATTCATATGCAATCATCAATTTTGATATTCATCATTTAACGACATTATAAATATAATTAATCCTTTTTTGTTATGAAATAATAATTCTAGTGTTTTCTTTTACCCGTTACCATAAGAGAACGGAATAACATGTGAAGATTTTCCGATGGTGCAGCCCCCTTGGATTTACTCCGGCTGATGAGTTCAATCTTATTCAATCCTTTCAAAAGATGCAATTCGATTACATCATCAACCCATGTGGTCGGATCATTCAGCTCATACTTCTTTATGATCTTATTATTGAGACGAACGGAAAATGAAGACGACGGCCGGATTTGCGGCCTAATGCTGAATATCAATGAAAGAGTATTTATCGACCTTGACAGTTCATCCGAAACCGTAAGCGTTACAACAGGATTGTTCGCCCAGCGGACACGTGGCAATTGCCATTTTTCATACGGGCCCTCCGGTTCCCGCATTCCATTCACTGAGAAACCATTCTGTACGACATTTTCGATCAAATCACATTGAAAGACCACGCCCTCCAGTATATTCCTTTTACCGATATCTAACTCAGTCGGCTTTATACTTTTTTGCGATATATCCCACTCAATACCTCGATCAAGCGGAAACAGAGTTTCAGTAATATCCAGAGGCGCAGACCGAAGCCGCGTTTGTACATTCAACTTCGACCCCTCAGGAATCAAAGGAAGAGGAATTCGCATCCCCATACGCTCCTTCCCGATCCATTCTGTCAGATTAAGATAAAAACCGGAAGGCTCTACAACCAGCAATCGAAATTCGTATGAAGAATCGAGCGGCACCTCCAACTTTGGAGAGAAAACCAGTGCTTTAGGGATCGAGGAGTTTTCATCATAAATTGGTTTATAATGTAAAAGGTTATAGTCCGTTCCATAGGTATTATACTCACGGCTATTTCCACCAAATCCAAAAATTCCTTCTCTTCCGTAAACATTTTCCAGATAGCCCATGAGTGTCAATAAATTATTTTGAGGATGGGGTACTTTAATAGGTATGTGACCGTACTCGCTTCTGAAAGGATAAATCATAAGATTCAGGATATCGACTTTTTGGGGATCAAGTTGTGTCTCTGTAATGAAACGTGTTTCCGGACTTCGAGCTGCAAACTGGAAGTAAGGAAATTCCCTCCTTGTATAAATAAAATTCACTTTTGGTGATTCCTGCATCGCCTTGACGACTTCTCTTGACATATATTTCTGCTGCGGAATAAAATGTGATTGATAAAGCCGACTTAAATTTCTTTGAATATTATATAGGAACAAGTTCGAAAGAAATATTCCATTACTGAGAATAATTATGGAAAAACCAATCAGAGTGATTTTTCGACCAATTCTTCCCTGATGTTCACGAAGATCCCAGATCACTGCAATCGCCATTGCCGCAATTGTAAATGGATATACATAATATACTCCCGTCGTTTCAATATATTTTGTCAGCATACTGCGGGCAAAGTGCCATGAGAAGAAAAATATTATAAGAAGAAAAGGCACAAAAGTAACATATTTCCTGTTTCGATAAAGGGTGATCAGTCCGTATACAAAAAGGAAAGGAATGAAACCAAGCCAGAAGGTTTGTTCAAACGAGTAAAAACCATCCGGATTTGCGACACCCCTGAAGTGATAATGAGCGAATGAATAATTCTTATCGTTATTCACATCAGTAAAAACCAATTTGTTGAAAAAGTCATTAAAATTTTGATAACACTTACGTTTAAAGTCGTCATCCGGTGAAATAATCAGATCGGGAATCGGGCTGAGAAATAATTGAGATGAAAAAAGCGTTGTGTTTTTGAGTGCCATACCTGCATCGAAGGGCTTATTTAACATAGGATTGATCCATTTGGAACTGAAAAATGTAAAACCTCCCTGTGATATGTTGACAATCATAAACGGTACAAAAAGGAAGATAGCGATTATTATGATGACCAATGCACCTTTACCGCGCTCACGGATGACGGTACGAACCATCTTCTTTCGGATAAGGATAAGAAGGAGAATTATTGCCACTACAGCTATGATCGGTATGAAGAAAACGATGTGTAGTTTTGTTCCTGCACACAAGCCCAGGGCAAGCCCGCTGACGATCGAATCGAATCGATTCCGGGACTTCCACCAGCGAAAAAGAAATATGAGCCCAAGAAGAAGCGGTACGGCTGCGATAATTTCGTCGTTTGTCGAAGCCGCCACGGTTGCAACGATCGGGGTTGTCCCAAAAATTGCCGCCGCAATCAATGAACCTGTTTTCGAAGCACCCAAATCGCGTGCGAATGCAAAACAACCGGCAACACCGAAACTCCAAAATATCAGGCTGAGAAAATTGAACCATCTTCCATCGAGTGCATATTCTGCAAAGTACAGATAGGCAAGTGTGCCGTTAAATGGATACATCGAGAGTCTTGAATCTCCACACGGGATATGGTTCAAGTTTCCCTGTCCTAAATAAAGAAATACCCGTCCAAAGCGATACGCTTCAGTATCCCAGTTGTTTGGATAGTATAACAAGCAAATGACACTTGAACAAATAAAGCAAATGAGCAGAAGAATCAATGACGTTGTCATTAACCATGACCGGGCACTTTTCCCCTGCATTATCGTACAGGAATAATTGGCAGCTATTGATCTTGTAAAATGCGGCACTACGAGAGCCGTTACAATCGCAAGAATAATTGAGACGAAGAAATAAAGGGGTAGAGAACCGAGTGCTGAGAAGAGGCTCAGAAACAAAGCCGTAATAACTAAATTTGACCAAATAAGAATCAGTACGGCGAAACTCTTATGGAGCCAGCATTCATCGTATGATCGTAAGGAATACCACGTAATCACTAAAAGCACGACAATATGAATGAAGGCGGCAAGACTGTACATTTTCCATCCTTACTATAAAAACCATTATTGCTGATCGGAATTCAGGGCAGTTATACTCTTACAGTGGAGTATCTTCAGTACCCGGCATCCTTGTATATTACTAAAATAGATTTTAATAAAGAATTTACAAGTCGTAAATTCTTTTATAAATATAATGATTTCTTAATTAATATTAAAGCACTAATATTTAGACTGATTTAAACCAGGACCTCATTCCGGCGAACTTCATGATGCGTAGATGCTATATGAAAGTAATGTAGGTCGAGACGCCGTCTCGACCTTCTTTGGTCGAGGTCGACTCAGTCCGTTCCGTTATCGCGGAACGAGACCTCGCCTAAAGGCGGGCGAGTCGACCTACATTCGTCGGCTCAAATACCATGTGCACATGGTTCGGCATTATACTATGTGCGATAAGAGTAAACACTTTCCTATCTCTAAAAAGAAGTGCATCCTGTACTATTTTTGCAATCTCCGGTTCTCTAAGCCAGAGCGGGCCATGGGAACCTCTATCGAGTAATCCATCAAACAAAGAGGAGCAGATTTTTTCAAAATGGCCCATAAAAATCATCTCCCATTGTTGGCATTCAGCTCCTTCCACTTTACCAGGAAATCATCTCTTCAGCATTTCCTTCATTGGCAATTTGTCCGTCTTGAAGAACAATCATGATTTAAATCGATTAGTGATTAGAATTCAAAGCGCTGCGGTAAACTCGTTTTCAAAGAATTTACAATTTAGAATTCAGATTCTTGCGAATACAAATATATTATTAAACCCAAATTCAAAACGTTCATGATGATATAGACGAAAATATGGCGGACCAATAAATTCAAAAATATTTTCCGGAACAAAACCATGATGTTCTTCAAACGCTATAGCATCCATGAGCCTCAAAGTCATAAGGACACGCAACAAAACATCAACAAATGGGGAAGGAACCGTGAGGATCAATCGACCTCCCGGTTTCATCATCCGAGCACACCGCGAATTGAAGATTGCAAGTATATCTTCGGGCAAGTGCTCGATGACCGCAAGGAGGGTTACCACGTCGAACGCCATAGCCGGAGGTACATCTTCGGGCCATCGTCCGGGGATAAGTTCATAGTGAGGTGTATAAACAGGGAACGGAAGTCTCGGATCCACACCAATACCCGATCCAATGCGATCACCAAGATACTTAAACAATTCGCCTTCCATGCAACCTATATCCAGGACAGATGCTCCGTCAGGTATGAATTGAATAGCTTTTTTTATACGCAACAGCTGTATTGCTCGATCCAGCTTTCGCACTGTTGATATCCCTGTTATTGTAAATAATATTTCTGTGGAAGATTCAACCTCGCAATGAAATGGAGAATTCGACCAAAAACTAAACTCAACGGCCAAGGATACAAACGGACCATGGTGTCCCAATCGGTTACAGATAATCCAAGCGATGCAAATGTTTTATCCCATTCTTTTTTTGTGAAGTAATTATAGACCAGATTAATACCATGTCGATAATTGCCGATATCATCCATTAATTTCAGTATTGTTCCTGCAAATATTCCGTGCTTGAGATGATCTTTCAACACAAGTATTCCCCGCGACACTCTCACTGCTTCTTTTAGTAAATCCTCAGGATTTTTTGTATGATGAAGCACATCGATAAACATTACGACATCAAATCTTGAACTATCGAACGGAATGTTTTTTCCATCAAACTCCCTGATGGCGATATGTGAATTCCCGCGTATGAGAACATCTATTCCACAGATTGTTATATCGGTACGGAGAGTCATTATCGTCCGGTCAAGCAGGCCATCGCCACAACCGACATCCAACACACTGGCATTTTGAGGGATGAGTTTCGCAAGATGACAGGCAAGGATTTTTATGCGCCGCTGGTAAATAAATTTCTCGTGCAGCAGATCAATAATCTTCATCGCCTTTTTAGTCCAATGAAACTTAAGAGAAAACTTGTTAGAATTGTTTGAACGCCAAGAGCCAAAAAAGTGAATGCCGGGATCACCACACGCATCATCTGGGAAGCGTTGAGCTCACCAAAAGATCGCTCACCCCATAAGATCACCGCATAGGCCATTCCCGCGAAACCAAAAAATACCTCGATAAATCCCGTTATTAATCCTTTTTCCAATGTAAAAAACCTAAACAGCTTTGTAAATCGTTGGCTCTGTGGCAACAGTTTTTCCGTTATAGCAAATAATTTGCTTATAAAAGCAAATGAAATAGATTGAAAACCAAGAATAACCAAAAGACTTGAAAGGAGCAGCGAATGAATATCCAGATACACAGAGCCGATTTTTAGAGGTCCGGCAAAAATCAACACAGACCCGCCGACGATACCCAGCGCCATGAGTGCAAATCCGGGATACAGGAATAACCACGTGGGGCTATATAAGATGAGAAAGCGGAGACTCCGCCACCCGTCTCTCCACGTCAGGAGATGAGGTGGTCGGCCCCGCCCGTCCGGTGATAACATTGTGGGAACTTCAGTTATTTTCATTCCACGAAGCGGTGCTTTTACAATCATTTCGATTGCAAATTCCATTCCCGTTGTCCGTAAATCGAGGTCCAATATACTCTCCCGCTTAAATCCCCTAAGTCCGCAATAAATATCACCGCATGGACTGTGGAATAATATCTTTCCAAGCCAGGTAAGAACCGGATTGCCGAGATAGCGATGGAGAAAAGGCATAGCATCCGGGGCAATGCCTCCTCTAAAACGGTTCCCCATTACCAGGTCATACCCTTCTCGCAGTCGATCGACAAAGGGTTTAAGATTAGCGAAATCATAACTATCGTCAGCATCTCCCATGATTACGAAGGTGCCCCTTGCTGCCTGAATCCCCCCAAGCAGCGCACTTCCATACCCTTTTTGTTCGACATGGATGACTCGAGCGCCCGATTGTTCGGCAATTGACTGCGATCCATCGGTGCTCTCGTTGTCTGCAACTAAAACCTCTCCATGAATTCCTTCCCGATCAAGAAACCCACGCGCCTTTCGTATACACTTAGCAATAGTTGCCGACTCATTAAGTGAGGGCATCAAAATTGTCAGTTCAATTTTACTCATCTGTGACTCCTAGTACCTATAATTTCCCCGTCGCCGGTACTGAGATTTTCTCATGATGACGATTATTTTTTCCTCAGAATATGTATTCTAATATCTTTAAGCCTTCAAGTTGCCGTATTTTACCTGAAGTAAAACTATCATAAATAATCACGCGTGCATTCTTTCTTCTGTAAGTAATGTAAAGTAATTCACAGGCATAATTGCCTCCTGCCATAATATCATCTTTTTAACTTAAACGAACTAAATGAAAAAGTATATTTTTCTCCATTTTTTAAAATTAGAGCTAATATTGATAACGAAGAAAAAGCCGTAAACAAAGGGTAGAGTGATGCGCGATAGGTCAAATCCTGTGCTATATTTGGCCATGTGGTTACATCAAGCAGTGAAACCAAAAAGATTCTAGCGAGGACATAAAGTAACAATGCCGTCATTATGATAAATGTAAAACTAACCTTACGCTTCATAAAAATTATTACTATATGACAGACGTATGAAACAATTCCTAATGAAGTAAAAATAAACATAAAAAAACGAAAGCACGAAAGTAATAAATTCAATGCGCTCATTTTTAATGAATCTACCCGCTGTAGATAAGGCAACACCGGAAGATCATTCTGCCTTGGTGAGATTCTGCTTCGCATAATATCCTCAAATAAATAAATTATTTCATCCGGACCATTGCTTGGCGTGCATGGCCCAACTACAAAATTATCCAGACGAATAACTGAAAACGCCGTCCTTACGGAAGTAGAAAGTAGAGGTTTAAGGTATTCTGTGCGCCATATAGGCACTAAAGAATTATGTCGTCCATAACACTCGAGTAAACCTTTATCACATGCGTTGTTTACCTCTGAAGATAGGCGGTGGTAATACCTCGCTGCGACATCCCCGGACGAGCCGTATCCTGCCAGCACGACCGCGTCTCGCAATGCCCAATTAAAATGAGTACTAATATCTTTCCCGGCATAGGGACCATATTTCCCCCATGCTTTCCCAAGGTCTCCTTCTAAAAATTGACGCAGTTCCATAAACGCAGGGCTTACGGCATAAATGCGTTCCCGGGTCTCACGAGGAACTTGAAGATATTGCTGAAACTGTCTCGGCTGGACACGCAACAAAGAACCATACGCATCGACAAAATCCTGTTGTTTCTCTTCACAGGTAGTAAAAACACCATAATATAATTTATTTACTCCTGCCACCAAAGTTATTATGCCAATAAAAAGAATTATTGGAATACAGTATATTATAATACGCCTTATTTTATTCTTAGAAAATAACAGGATAGAAACAAACGAAGCGCCCGACAAAAGAAACAAAGAAGGCAATATCAATACACCTTCTTCTCTGGTCAACCATAAAGCAGCAAAGGAAAGCCCCAGACCGATATTCCACTTTATGAGCACTTTTAAGGATACATCTTTTCTTAATAAAATGCCTATCGCAAATGACGACACCAATAACGCAAGCGATACATAAATTCCTTCACGAATCACTCTTGCCATGACAGCGGTATCATAGCTGATTGGATGGAACAATAGCGCGAAGTAGATAAAAAGAAAAGGCAGCGCCATATTTCGAAGTAATGGCCGTATTGCGATTATGAATACCACGCAGGTACAAACATAGAGAAGATGTTGGGAAAGGGAAAGCGGCACTCCCGACCAAAACATTACAGCTATCCAGAAGGGATAGAACGGTTCTTTTGCTAATGTTACATTATTATACTCTCCAAGCCACCCGCCCGAAGCTATGTGTCGCGCAAGTTTTAAGAAAAGCTCATCATCATGCGGTGAATAATAAGCAGGCATTGTTTGCGCACTTACCAACCATAACTTTATCATCGCTGACACAAACAAGATTACCCAAAACCATAAAGGAAAGATAAATCGTGTTTCCGGAAAAGGAACGGACAATCGCTTTATCAGATTGAACCGACGAATAAATATAGCAAGGAATCTTTTTAGCATTCTATATATTAAGAAGCATTCAACAGTTTTTCTGAATACAGAAAATATCCTGATTGTTATCCAATCCTTGTTCTTTACAATAAATCTCTTTCCAGCCTTGTATTTTATTGAATCGACCTCGCAGCCATTCTGTTGAGGTGACGGAAATACCGTAGTCCACCTGCCCCGGATAATTGGCGTAGCCATATCCTGATTCTGTATAAGAACAGATTAATTGCGAGACCCCTCCTTTTTCCAGACCATAGGTATTTTTGCCATCTTTAATATTTTCCCAGACAAACTTACCGTGCGAAGAGAAAATGAGAAGCCCGCCAACAGAAAGGTGTCGGTTGAAAAAATTAAGCAGGTCAACCGCAAATATTGCGTTTAGATGTGTTATTAATGAACTGCACCAGATTAGATCGAATTTACTCCCGAATGTTAATAAGTCTAGTCTCTTTTTAGAATAGATTCCCTGAACCCCAAACGTATGCGTACAGAAATCGACCCCTTCTTCAACTATATCCATAGCAGCGAGATTTGCATTTGGAAATCGTTGGCATAAGAACCTCAGCACCCTTCCATAACCACAAGGCATATCAAGAATATTAATAATCTTGGGATTCTCAACGTTACTGATGGAATCGTTAATACACTGAATCGCCGACAAACCAACCTTTAAATAATGATCGGCATTCCCAAAGTACATATCATCTTTTTTAGATATCGTGCCTTTGACCTTCTTAAGCAAATTGAACTCTAACGATTCCTCCGGATACTCCAGCATTAATTTCTCTTTTTCAGCGCTTAAATCTATGTATTCTGAATTCATATACAACTCCTGCATAGTAACTCCACCGTCGCATCATTGATAGTGTTGAATAATCGCATACCTTTCGAATGTATTATTATATCACACGTCACCTGTGCCGCAATCCTTTTCGAAACTTGGACAGTAAACAGACACCTACTTTTTATTTCTTGCGACTATAATCGTAAAATCGCTCGACAACACACTCTCTCTAATCAAAATATCTTCTATATAGCCCAACATTTTTAGAATATCAATATCATCCTCCCTGGATGCATCAAAATTATCAATAATTCCATGCAATAAATAATGTAGGATGGTTCCGCCAAAGTCAACCCTCTCAATAATCTCAAATGAGTTTTCAAGAAAAGTTATTATCTCCGCAGAACGTATTGCTTCGGACGGATCATTCGTATTCATATGCTCAACAGTCGGCTTGTCAATCGTCAATTTTGTTCGACCTGTTGTAACCTCATATCTAAGTCTTAGCGGTAATAATTGTAAAAGCTCATTCATGATTTGCAGTTGTTTTTCTGTCCATTGAAACTGTGATGGCCCGATAAACTCGTTAGCGACAAGCAATCCATTTTTTCCCAGGCTTTTTTGAGTCTCCTTTATCACATGTTCTAAATTATGAAAATGATGCATAGCAGAGTTAAAAAAAACAATATTGTATTTATCGGTTTCGAGTTTAATATGATTTATATCTGCAGCCTGATAATGTAATCTGTTGGATACCCCCTTCTTCTTAGCTTCCTCCACAGCGATGCTTATGGATCGTTTAGATATATCAAAGGCGTCAAACTCTTTACATATATTCATTGATAATCCCTGCCGCTCAAGCGTGCCATCACCGCACCCAAAAGAAAGCCCATAATCCAAAACTTCCGGTATGTATTTTTCTTTGACCCACGGCAACCACTGGAAAACGCTCATAATCTTATCTCCAACCTTGAGTTTATTGAGGCAGTATTTTCCGACAAGTGGAGAGTTCAACCAATTAATCATCTGTGTAGAGGCTTTATCGCGTATATGCACATTCTTATCCCAGTATTGCGCAGCTTTTATTATATTATCGTTTTCCATATATCGCCTTTCTCCCTTTTTCGAACACCAACACTTCACGGTGCGAGCGACACCTTCTTCAAGCGAAACTCGAGATATCCAGATAGTGTCGATACAGCATCGGCAATATATTTATAATCACCCAGGGCTTCGCCATTACCACGGACATTTATAGTCTGTCCCGTAATTAACTTTTATAGAACAGTCCCAATCAATCCCTGATTACTATAAATAGACTGTCTTTCACCATACGCATTTGAATGTCTTATTTAGGAAACCGTTTCATTTTTTTTCGAAGTACTTTTGGCGATTACAATTCGGGACGATAGTTGAAATAGCCGGTTGCAGGTTTACAACTTTTTGGCAAAAATCGAGAATTTTAGGAGCGGCGATATCCAAACGATGGCGTAAAAGAAATTTTTCCCTTGCTGTCGCACCAAGCTCTCTTAATCTGCCACGATTGTTATTCAAGTAAATTATTTTTTCGGCCGCTTCATTGACGTCTTCGTAGGAGACAGCAAACCCCGCGTCATCTTCGACAAAATCGGGCATTCCCCCTGCATTTTTAAAACAAATAACAGGAATACTGCATTGAGCCGCTTCAAGACAAGCCAGTGGGAATGGATCCTCCCTGGAAGGCAAATAAAACAGATCACCTGCAAGGAAATAATCAAAGACATTATCTTTCACTCCAAGGAAAGTAATGTGGCTCTTTAGTCCATTATGAAGCATCTTGAGTTCGAGTTCATCCCAGGAACAAATCATTTGAGAGGCAGGATCTGAATCCCAAACTTGTTCTCCTATCCAATAAAAATGGAAGTTTGAGAGGCCTTTTCGTTTTAAAATCAAGGCGGTTTCAATGAAAAGATCAACACCTTTCCTCCAATATATTGTGCCGCAACCAAGAACAATCAATCCGTTTTTAATTAAGCCCAGTTTTTTTTGAAGATCTTTCTTGGGATGAGTGAAATCTATTTCCCTCTCTTCTATGAATTCGTGAATCGTTGTGATTTTTCCAGGGTCAATATTGTGATTGTTTTTCAGATTCAATCCGACCGGATTCGAACAAGCGATAAAGTTATGGGTAAATAGTCGCATTTTTTCAATAGTGGTTTTTTCAACATACCTTTCTATCGACTTTTCAAGCTCATGAACATGCGTCACATAAGGAACATGAAGATACTTCAACTCATCATAAATAGCTGATGAAAGCACGGTATTTCCATAAATCAAATCAGGCTTTCCGACAAATTTATTTAAGATCCTTCTCCTTTTTTCTTCGTCAGGATATTTGCCAATAAAATCTTTCCATATCAAAACAGGTGCAATTTTTTTAAACCTGCCAAGAAGCACACCGCCACGGAGAAGTATTATTTTAATTTCTATCCCCGTATTTTCGCTAAGCCATTTGATTAAACTAAGAAGTAAAACTTGCGCTCCTGCCAGCAAGGCATCATGTCCGATAAATAAAATGGAGGTAGAACCACGAAATGTGCTTCCATTTGTTTTTATTTCGGCTCCCATAGTTGTTCTTTCAATAGGAGCCTTGGTACGGTAGAAACGAGTGCCCCTTAATGACTTATCGATCGTTTTTTTTATGTTGCTGACAGGTCTTTTCATTAAAAGAAGAACTGTCCATAATAACTTTAATTTCGCCATACATCGTACCCAAAATGATTCTGGCACGGGCTTGAGGCCCTCTGATTTACAAAATTGTGTGTTGACCTTCCCCTATTCATAAATGAGACCTTCTGCGATTGTAATACATTTCGCATATTCAAACCGACACATCACCCTTCTGTTGGACATCACCACATGCTGGGCATGGCTTTCATGCCATCACAGACTCTTTGTGTATCCACTTTTCCGGGGAGCGATCATTCATTACACCCCCGTCATTAAAGGTCGGACATATTCTTCCAATTCTACAGGCACCCCATCGTTAAGAAGATAACTCGCGTAGATTTGCCCAATTATTGCCCCCTGCGATACTGCAATGACATGAGGAATACATCCGCGGATTTCGGTATCAGTCGCTTCGGTGTACCGTTGGGCAATTAAATCTAATAAAAAGTCAACATGAGATTCTACAATGGAGACAATTTGAGAACCGGGCTTACCAATATATTTCAAGCGCTTAGCAAAAACTCGTTCAAAAAAAGTCTTTTTAAAAGACTTGATACGTGGACGTGAGAAAGAATCAAATTTTAACATTTTCTCGGCAAGTAGCTGTTTACAAGATTCTTCTAATCCCTTGATTTCCGATATTCCGGCAGGCCGTAAATCCTGCTCAAGCTTATTTAGAATCTTGGCGCACATAACTATATCGACTATTGCCCGCTTAAATCGATAATCAGGCGAACGGTTATGTGAATGATAGATTTGAATTTCCGGAGCATACCGTATGCTTATCCCATTACGTATTGCAGTTCGGGCCCACGCTATGTCTTCGGCGTATGGAGTATCTGGAAACGGAATTTCGTCAAGTGCTTCACGCCAAAAGATAGAACATACATTGTCAAAACGATAACGGTAAAGCTCATCCTTATATGAAAATTCGCGATGCTCAGGTGGAAGACATTGGATACGGGAAACATTGCCCAGATATTCACTATGTCTTTCAATTTCGAAACGTGCATAAAGATCTGCGTCTTTATGGGGGATTTGACGCCCATAAGCCGCAGCAACCTTTTCATCTAAAGCGCTATTGGTTGCCTGTAACCATGTTTTATTAACTGGAATTGCGTCTTGAACCATATACACGACACGGTCAAATTGCGCAAAAGATAAAGCCCATTGACGAGTGCGACTGTGGTGAAACTCTTCCCTGGAAATACGTTTGACAATGGCTCCGTAACGCTCGGCAAGTTTATCTGTACCATCGGTGGATCCGGAATCAACAACGATCAACTCCCGCGATCCTCTAAAGTCCTGATCGGAAATGGCATCGAGCACGCTTTTAAATAACGGACCGCCGTTATACGTGGGAATAATGATGCTTATCCTTGGAGGATATAAATGCGGGACAGAAGAAAATGATCGAGGATTTGTCTTTTCGGATGAGGACGGATTAAGCTTCGGCAATGTATTGAAGCCGGCGTCCCGACCATGTCGAATATAGTGAAGCAATGGGTCTGTGCCCTTTTTTCCCGCCTCAGGGTGTTGTTCAACATAAAAAGCAGTATCAAAAAGTGCACTTGGATTACGCCGCTCAGAACTCCCACTTAAAAGATAGTGAAGCATCGGATCAATATGTGCGGACGAAACGTCTCTGTATTGTTCCAGATAATAAATTGGATCAAATAAGTCGGCACGGCGAACGGCGACATAGGAATTAAGCAATTGCCACGCTCTAAAAATCCGTCCTGTTAAAATAAGAAAAAATATTTTCTTGGCAATTGGCAAAGCAACCCTCCTAAACGAAATATGACAAGATTGACGCTGCAAACATTCTCCTATAGAACGCTTCGCATCTAGAGATTCTGCCAATGCTTTTTTATTTTATCGACAGTTGCTCGTTCGCCAGAAAGTGACTGATTATTAGAAAATAAGCGTTCGAAAGAAAAGCCATCATGCTTTCCTGTAAGATTGATCAAATCGAAATAATCAAATTCATAAATGTCTTTAATTGCTTTCGCGCGAGCAGGATCAGCAATCGTCTCAAACAGCAGTTCAATGCCGAAAAAACTGGTAAAAGGGAAGGGTTTCTTTTCAGGCGCGACTATTACAAGAACAAATTTCAGATCAAGGCCGTCTGCCCGATAATATTTGGTTGCTTCAGGAAATACGGCAACCATCTTTTCAAATGATTCTATCGCCGGATAATTATTAATAAGGCTATATAACTCCATTGTGCTGCGGATGCGGGATTCAGGCCTGCTGCCACTCGCATTGGCTTCATTGGCAAGCACGCAAAAGCGCACCAGCTTTTCGGGTGGCACACGAATTTCATATTTCAGGCAAAGCCTCACCCACATATCAAAATCGCCGGTTTGGGCCACCCCTAACCTGTAAAGACTGCAGCTTTCATAACACTCCCTGCGGATAAGGACGCCGGGATGGCAAAGGGCATTGCCGCGGCAGAAGAAAAAATTTAGCCATTCATGTCTGGTTCTGTTTGGCTGGTCAAAGATATTGGGTACTTCTGGTTCTCAAAGAATCTCTTTTAATCAAAATAATCCATAAGCCCGTACGGACACATAATTTCCATCTTCCTTACCGTCATAATTTTGCGCTGTACCAGGCGATCATTGCTTGCGGATCTCCTTCATTGACGATTTGTCCGTCTTGAAGAACAATCACCCGTGAGCAAAAATGCTGAACTGTGTGAAGATCGTGACTAACAAGTAAGACCGTTTTTCCTTCCGATTTGAATTGCCTGAACTTCTGTTCGCATTTAGCACCGAACGCCCGATCGCCGACGGCAAAAGCCTCATCGACAAGAAAAATTGAAGCATCAGACTGCGCGGCGATCGAAAAGCCCAGTCTCATAAGCATTCCCGAAGACAGTGTGCCCAATTTGGCGTCGACAAATCGTTCCAATTCTGCATACGCAATTATCTCGTCAAACCGTTTCACGATTTCTTTTCGCGTGAAACCGAGCACCACACCCTGAAGAAAGACATTCTCGCGACATGAGAATTCCGGTTGAAAACCGATGCCCAGCTCCAACATCGGAAATACATCACCTTTCACATGGACTTTTCCGCTGCTCGGGCAATAAATCCGTGAAATTATTTTGAGAAGCGTCGACTTCCCGGATCCATTTCTCCCGATGATTCCGATGAATTCTCCGTCGGCTATAGAGAGTGAAATATTGCGGAGTGCATGGAGCGGTTCAAAATCATATCGTCTTTTCACGATTGAAACCAACCGATGATAGAGTGTTCTCTTCCGCTCATGCGGTATCTTAAATATCTTTGTTATGTCGTCCAGAACGATCATGATTTATACCGATTAAATATATTCCGCTATCTGGTCCTGATATTTTCGAAATACATAAAATCCAACAACATATATCAACAGGGAAATACCGATTGTTATCAGCAAAAATCGGAGATCGAAATAATCATATAAAAGGTAATGGCGAAAGAGCATGAAAATCCGTGCAAGTGGATTCAGGAATACGATGATCTGGGTTGATTCCGGCAGGGCGTCAATATTATAGACGACAGGCGTAATCCAAAAAATTGCAAGTACGAGGACATCCCAGATTTGACCGAGGTCCCGGAAGTGCACATAAAGTATCGTCAGCAAAAAACCTACTCCCGCTGAAAAAAGAATCAGACAGATTACAGGAATAGGAATCAGGAAAACAAGCGGCGAAACACCATGGATAATAAAGCATACAGTCAACACAATGCAAAAATTTGCAAAAAGCGAGAAAAAAGCCGTGAGCGTGGACGAGTACACAATCAGGTAACGGGGAAAATAGACTTTTTTAATGATGGATGCTTTTGAATGCAAACTGTACATTGCGCTGAATGTGCAATCTTTAAAAAAATTATAACCTATGATTCCGAGCAATAAGTACAGAGCATAATCCGGAATTCTGACAAATATTACCCTAGTGAAAATAAGATAATATATACTGAACATCAGTGCGGGACTCAACAAAAACCAGACATACCCCAGCACCGAATCATGATACCTGAGTCGAAAGTCGGCAACTGCAAATTCACGAATAATATCCCGATAGGAGATAAAGGCGGCAAGCCACGGGCGGCGATGATTTTTTTGTCGTGTATTCAGAATTATCACTCTCGACAACTAGTCAAATAAAATTATTCCATTATCGGGTTACTTCAGAAAATCCTCTCATGATCGGCACGCGCTATAGGAATCCGCCATCCGGTACCAAACGCCTGATCTGTGACTTTCAATCCCGGGGCAGCCTGCCTTCGTTTGAATTCTGCGATACGAACGAGATGAAGAACTTTGTTGACAATCTCCGGATCGAATCCAGCTCTGATAATCTCTCCATACCCTTGATGTAATTCAATAAAGCGTTGAAGAATCTCGTCAAGAATATCATAAGGCGGCAGACTATCCTGATCGGTCTGGTTTGGCCGAAGCTCGGCCGACGGCGGCTTCTTAATGATTTCTTCTGGGATCAGATGTCCTTTAGTCAGATTCACCCACCGGGCTATCCGATAGATCATTGTCTTGGGGACATCGGCAATAACGGCGAGTCCGCCCGACATGTCGCCATAGATCGTACAATACCCGACTGCCAGCTCCGATTTATTTCCCGTCGTTAAAAGAAGTGAACCAAACTTATTTGAAAGAGCCATCAGAAGATTTCCCCGGATTCGCGATTGAATATTTTCTTCCGTGACATCCTCCGGATAATCCCGGAATACTTCCTTTAATGTTGTCGCGTACGCACCCATGATTAAAACAATCGGAAGTGTTATTGTACGAATCCCAAACCGTCGGGTAAATTCGGTCGCATCATCGATGCTTCCCCCACTCGAATATGGGGAGGGCATCATAACACCGAGGACATTTTCTTTTCCAACAGCTTCAACAGCTATAGCCGCTGTTAACGCCGAGTCGACCCCTCCCGATAATCCCACCAGAACGCTCTTGAATCCGCATTTATGGACGTAGTCACGGGTCCCGAGAACCAGTGCCCGCCAGATTTCTGATTCGGGCGTAAAATCATCCTCTTCCACCCTGCCACGTTTCGTGACATCGGCGATGATGACATCCTCTTTAAATGAATTCGCCCGGGTAATCAACACACCTTCCCGATCGAAGATGCAGCTTCGACCATCAAAAACGAGATCGTCATTCCCACCCACCTGATTTACATAAATGATCGGAACCTTATATTTTTTTGCAATACTGGAGAACATCAATTCACGAAAAGATTGTTTTCCGACCGTAAAGGGAGAGGCGGAAAGGTTAACAAAGAAATCGATGTTACCTGCTTCCATGATCTGTTCAACTGGATCGCTGACATACAGCTGGTGCGACATAAAATCTTTATCGTTCCAGATGTCTTCACAGATCGTTACACCGATTCGTAATCTTTCCATAATGAGGATCCCGGGTGATTGTGACGGCTCGAAATACCTATCCTCATCGAATACATCATAAGTAGGAAGAAGGGCTTTTGCAAAACTCACACCCACTCTTCCCTTATGCAGCAAAACGGCGCTGTTGAAAAGAGGCCGGCCTGCCAGACTGGTATTGGGAATTGCCGTCCCCACCAGTACCGGCGGTCCATTGGCCACGTTACGTGCAAGTTCTTCCAGAACCCGCAGTCCGCGCTCGATAAAGCTTTTCTGTAACAACAAGTCGCGCGGGGGATAGCCCAGAAGCGAAAGCTCCGAGGTAACGTACAGGTCGGCCTTCCCCCCGAGAGTATTTTTCACCGCGCTGGCAATCTTTTCTGCATTTCCTTCAAGATCACCAACGACGAAATTCAGTTGTAATAGTCCGACGCGCATCGTTTGATATTTCCCTTTTCAATGGCTGTAGCTACAACTTCTCAATGGCTGTTGATGAAGTAAAAAGGAAAAAGGAAAAAGAAAAAGTGTTTAGTCGTTCTTTAAAAAATATATGACATTCCCTGGCGAATGAATACTTCTTACTTTTTAATTCTTGTCCTGAGCAAGCACTACCGACTTATCCTGAGCGAGTACTACCGAAGGTAGTACGAGTCGAAGGAAGGTAGTGCGAGTCGAAGGATTTAATTTTTCCTTTTCCTTAGAATATGCTGACTGATTTATTCCCTTCGAGATTAACTCTTCTCGATCATCTTCACCGCATCCAGGATTGCTGTCGCTGTTTTCTCCCAGGAGAATTTCTTTACCTGTTCGGCCCGGGCGCCGGCACGTACCGTTTTCGGCTCGTTCAAAGCTTTTGATATGGTATCGGCCAGACTGTTGATATCCCGCGTGTCGGAATAGAGTGCTGCTGATCCCAATGCTTCATGGAGTGAACTTGATTCTGAGGCAACTACAGGACAACCACATGCCATTGCTTCGAGCGGCGGAAAGCCGAATCCTTCATAGAGCGATGGATAGACAAACAGGCGGGCATTTTGATAGAGACCCACGATCTGATCATCACTCAAATATCCTGTAAATTGAATATTTGCATCTTCCTTTGTTATAGCCCGCAGATCAAATGCATGTTTCCCGAATACATCCTGATTTTCCCCCCCTGAAACGACCAATTTTACATCCCGTAGCTCAAGCTGACGGTATGCTTTAATCAAACTCTTCAGATTTTTCCGCGGATCCAGAGAGGAGAGTGTGAGTATATAATCGCCGTATTTATTCTCATGTGGTACCGCAGCCAGGCGAAGAATATTTTCAGGGACTGCAGGGTATGCGACAGATATTTTTTCAGGCGCGACTCCAAGAAGTTCAACCACTTCTTTTTTTGTAAATTCGCTGTTCGTGATAATACGCCGTGCAATTTTTGCCACACCCGAGACAAGATATTTAAACGATAACGCAGCCTTCTTTGAGAACCATCCCGGTTCACGTAGAAATGCAAGATCATGGATGACCACGACTTGATTTGTATATGTCAGCGGGCCTGTATTGGTCAAACCCAGCAGGAGCGGCGTTTTTTTGGTGGTGAGATACACGGGAAGTTCGGTTTGTTCCCATACATGACCGGTCGAGTATCCCACAGTCTTCACACCCAAGGTACGCGCATGTTCCTTGTGTATAATATCATGTGGCGCGATAAATTCCGATTCGGGTGACAAAGTTTTTAAACGGAGAGAAACACCGATAGCGTATCGTTCGAGGCCTGTTATCCTCTTCGTTAAGAATCGTGCGTTGACAAACATTTATATATGACCTCCTTCGGATGAATTCCTCTTTATAAATATAACCAGTTTGTAAGAAAAAAAGAAAACAGATAACACTTCGACTGGCACGATTTTCCTTCAACTTCGCCCAACAATCCGCTCAGTGCGGGTCGAATAATACGAATGTATACAAATTTAGGCAATTATATGCAATTTCTTTTTTATCTTTTTCCTTCTATTTCGATCCGCCGCGTAGTGTTGTCAGATGATTTTCCACAATCTTGGCCAGCATCTCCGGAACCGATGTTTTTAGGCATTCACCTGATAATTCTTTTTTGCTTTCATAAAATTCGCAACGATCGCTCCGGTTTCCATCAATTGTAAAAGGTTCGCGACGTTTGTCTCCATTGATCGATGACATGATATCCTTTCGACAGCAATAACTCTGCGAGATACGAGCCATCCTGTCCGGTAATAACTGTTATTAATATTGTCTTCATTACTTACCTTAAAAGGATTGTTCTCTACTGCCCCTGAAATTTTTTTGTCCACCACAAATGAATGCGGCGAAATGTATCCGATGAACTCCGGCCCATATACATTAATAAAGGGAAAGCAATCTTATCATAGATCTTTCGTAGTGGATACGTTATTACTTTCCCGACACGATAGCTAAGAGACTGCTCGATTGCTGTGAGTCGTGAAATTGCCTCTGGAACAGAGTGAACATTCAGATTCTCCGCGGGTGCACCGATAATTCTAAAATGTTCGAGCGATTTCAATTCAAAGAATCTCTCCTCGAGTTTCGCGGGATCGACTCTTTGTGAAAGAATCTTTTCAAATACTTCGGCTGTTTCCCTTCCGACGTGCGCCCAGGTACGGGATAACGGATAAAAAGAGGCACTTGAATTTTTCGAAGAATAAATGGAACGAAGGAGCGGGGGTATTTCAGAAAAACGATCTATAAAATGAAATGCATTCTTGTGATCGAATTTCGTGTACATTTCCCGAAAGACCGATGAACGAAACAGTATAACGGGCTTCCCATAAGTTATTGCATTTAAAACCGGTAAGCCAAACCCTTCATATTGACTTGGAAAAAGTAATACCTTACAACGGCTATAAAGCGATTCGATAAATTCATTGGATAAATACCCACTTCGATACACCTGTACATTTCCCGGAATATCTTTTGTTGGAATATCTCCTATAACAATCACGGGATAGGAAGAATCGATTTCTTCCAGCGCTCTCGATACGGCTTTGTGATAAAATTTATTCCCTATGATAAGAATAAAATTTTCCGGAATTAAAGCCGATTTATCGGTCCAGACATCCGACCGCCTGTCGGCCTTAGAAATGAGAACCGGATGTGCGCTGCGCTTATAACGCCGAATAATCTCTTTCCCGTAATAATTATCGATATCTCTCATTGAGGACCTGCTTATCGATAAAATGCCGTCTGTCCATTTGACGACATGACGGTATAGGTTTTCTAGATAGATGTCATGTAAATAATTGCTGCGAAGCAAGATAACATCGAGTATGTTTACAGCAATACGCAGTGCAATTCTATTAAGGTAAAACAATTGTTCGTATTCATAAATTTGATGCGGAACAAAAGCGAGATCATAATGCATATCCGCGGACAATGAATCGGGATAGGAGACCGCGGGAATATGGTTTGAAAGACCCAGAAAATCATCAGTGTATTTATTAATGACTATCGTGACATCGCACTTCTTGCTAAGAATCGGGTAGGCTTCGAGTAATATATGGATCGCCTGTTCATTCGCTCCATTATACACAGGCTGAAGCCGTGTAAGGTCGTAATAAATTCTTTTTCGAGGATAGCATTCACCGAGAATATCACTGAAGTGATCAATCGCATTTCGCCCCCATTCACAATAATTTTCTAGGGCAGATTTGTATTCCGGATACCTTTTAATCAGAGCCTGAGATTCCCGTTTTTCGCTATCTTTTTCCTTATTACCCGATGATTGTTCAGCGTAGTGATATACAAAAGCGCGGTTTGCCCGAATAGACGAATATCCATACCGGTTAATACGGGCGCAAAAATCATTATCCGCATTATGATCACACTCACAGTGCTCATCGAAAAAGCCAAAATTGTCGATCATCCGACGTTTAATTAACATACAAAAACCTGCAGCAGTCGGGACAACCTCATACCGACGAAAAGAATGTCTGAGAGATTTCCAGCATGAAAAGCTCACTTTTGAAAAATTGTTACGACGATCTGAATAGAACGGGGGTATTGTCATGATAGTCGCATTGTTGCTCCGGGGAGAACATACGGCATTTTTTTCAAATTCGTGCAGGCAATACATCATTTCTTCCAAAAAACCTTTTGTGACTTCCGTGTTGGCATTCAACAGAAGGATGTCGTTGGATGATTTATCTAATTCAAAAACGGCTTTGTTGCATGTACGAATGAAGCCGATTTTCTTTTCATTTCGGAAATATTGGAATCGATTTTCTCCTTTTATAAGACGGATAATTACCTGCTCGATATCACTACCTGCGCTTGTATCGTTGATAACGATGATTTTCTCGGCATGTCGGGCATGACGACGGAGACTTGTCAAACATCGACTCAGATGCTCATTACTCTCGAATATGGGAACAACAATTGAAACACTATTCATTTTCATTAACACGATCTCCCTGGCACCGTTTCTTTATCAATAAATACAACTTCGCTATTCAAATGCAGTATCAATGATAAAGAGCATTTCGAACAAGACTTCCCCATCGACCCTAGATGACTTTAGGTCAGGTAATTTTTAAGTTTGATAAAAAAAACTTTCGGATTTTTAAAAAATTGAAAGAAGGCGGTTTTTATCAAATCATTTCTCTCTATTCTTCTTTCCATCCTATGGATTCTTGTCCTTGATACTACAGACTTCACTGCTTCCCGGAATATTTTGGGTTGTATTTCCAGCTTGAGAAAATCGATGATCTGACGTACGGCTTGGTCTGGATTGGAGCAAATTTCCTCGTAGCGAATGATCATCCGGCGATGATCGGGATATTTTTCCAAAAAAAGGTCAATCCTTTTTTGATATATATCGACAACTGACAAACCTTGTTTATAGTCGATGCGATTCCGACGATAAAGCGACTCTGCAATCGATGATGGTTCCCGACGGCATATGATAAACACCGGAGTGTCTAAGTATGGTAAAAATAATTCGATGGTCAAACACAATCGCGGGTCTTTCCATCCCCATAATCCGGATGGCATCGCAGCTACCGATGAAACTATTTCCTGTTGAAATTTGCCGGACTGATTGAGAATCGCTCCCCTCTCCGGGGGATCGTACCATGTCCCGCCAGCCGCCGAAAGGATTTGATCATTCAAGTCAATTAAATTTTGATCTTCGAAATGGCCCAGGGGGTTGGAAATATTTTTCCCTAAAAGTTCCTCCCCCATAAAAAATCCAATTTTGTATAATATGCTTGCTATTAATGAAGTTCCACTGCGGTGCATTCCTAAAACAATTATATTTTGATTCCCGGGCATCTTCATCACTTTCGTATCAATATCGATGTTTAAAAAATAAGTCGCGTCCGATACTCAGCCATCCGCAAGAAAAGCTTTGATAATTTCTGAATTTGACTTCATTAAGAATCGTTTTAAACCTTAGAAAGCCGGAAGAAGAATGGATCAATTTACGTTTTAGAAAATGATTTATTTTTCTTTCCAGTAATTCAATCCGGCCATACTGGGTCGGATTTAATCCGGGGTGCCTCGCGATAATCCGTTCTTCAACTTCCTGACAGGCTGAAGCCAATTTCCCAAAATCATCCGCACTGATTCTTAGAGAATTATTGACGATATCCCAATAACTTTGCCTATATTCTCCCAATTGTTGCTTACTATGCTGCCGGTATAATACCAATGATTCTGGAATGGGCAATCCCTGAATCCCAACAATCGAAGCCAACATGGCAATCCATCCATCATGAATCCAATTTCCCGAGAAAGGCAAGACCAAATCCTTAAGGAATGCACGGAAAGCCATAGTCGCGCCCGTCACCACATTCTGTTTCAATAAAACCTCAAGCTGCCTGCCTCCGAGGTAATCTTGAAGTTCTTTATCTGTAAAACCCAGCGATTCCCATAAATTCATCCCTAAGGATTTAAGTTCGGCATCAACTAATTCAGCATTCGAAAAGGCATAACCGATATTTGGATAGGCTATAAAGACTCTGGATATGATTTCGAGCTTCTGAGGCTTCCAGACATCATCCTGATCGGCGAAGGTAATAATATCACCGTGACAAAGTTGAACGGCTTTTTCAAAATTCTTGGTCGATCCCAAATTTACAGGGTTCCTATATACCGTGACAGGAAAAGGACATGATATCTTGAACGAGTCGATAATTTCATTGGTTCTATCGGTTGAATGATCGTCACCAATGATCAGTTCATCCGGCGGCAGGCTTTGATTGATTATACTCGAGAGCTGGTCTTTCAGGAACGATTCACCGTTATATGTACATAAAGCTACCGATATCTTCATTCTTAAATATTCCTTCTCCATGTTCCACGTTACGAATCATTTACCGAGGAACACTCGAACGATACGTTAACTTTTTATTTCCCTACCCGGTACCCCCACCACAGTGCTATGCGCAGGAACATCCCGTATGACAACGGTCCCAGCCCCGACCGTAGCGAATTCCCCGATCGTTGTCTCCATCATTATTGTCGCTCCTGCTCCAATCACGCAACCTTTCTTAATCTTGACCCGACCGCCGACAGTAACACCCGGGCCCAGCAACACGTTCTCTCCGATTTCAACATCATGACTGATAACACTTCCATATCGAACCGTCACAAAATCACCAATCGTCACATTTGCTCCAATGACACACCCATCCGGGATAATGCATCCTCGACCGATTTCAACGTAACTTACATCAATCGATGGATGGACCAAACTTGGAATATTACAGTGAAATGAATTCAATAGTTCGGCGATATGTTGATTCCCCAATCGACTGCCATTTACATTATTAAAAAAATAGCTGCCTTCCTGTCCGGCCAGTTCGGGGAGTAGCTCCCGACCTCCCAGGATTTTATAACCCATAAGCGTTTTTCCCAGCAACTCCCTGGTATCATCTAAAAAACCCGATATTGTCCAGGATACAGTCACTCGGTTGATTGCATCGACTAATTTTATCACATCGCCGAAGGATGCCCCATAGATAAACAGTTTCTTCAAAATTCCACCCTCCTTTAAGAGCAATTTAAAAAGGGAGCCGAGGTGACAATCTCAGATTTTTTCTTTCACATTCAAAATTGAATCGATCCGGAGATTCCTTTTTACTTTCATTTTTAACGGGGGAGGGCATCCGTTTTCAATCCCCGTTCAATTTTTCTCTGATTAAGTACTGCTTCGAACACATAACTTCTTTGATTATCCTTGCCACGTATTCCCCTACAACTCCAAGGACGATCATATTCATTCCCGAAAAAAACAAGAACAACAGTATGAGGGATGCCCATCCCGGTACAGTTATGAAACCGAATATTTTTCGTATGACGACAATAATTCCGGCGACGAAGCTGACGATGAAAAATAAAAAACCACAGCCGGAAACGATTTTCAGCGGAAGTGTCGAATAATTCACAAAAAGATCCAAAATCAATTTTACAATCTTGCCTATTTTATAATTCGAAGGTCCATACACCCGTTTGCAATGAAGCAGAGTTTCATTGACAATCTTGTCGGTGGTCTGGAGAATTAATCCGCCAATCATTGGATTGGGGGACTTGTTGAGAATTATCTCTTTGACTACCCAGCCCTTCAAAAGCCGGAAACTTCCGATATATAGTCCGGCCGGCTTATCAAAAATCTTCTGATATGCCTTATCAATAATCAAGCTGCCTAAATTTCGAAACAACGAATGTTTCTTTTTTTCAGGCCGTCCAATGACGACGTCTGTTCCCGTCTCGATCATTCGACGATATAACTTTGGGATTTCTTCCGGGGGATGCTGCAAATCGTCATCCAGTGTGACAATATAATCACCCCGGCAAAAATTGAACCCACAGAGAGTTGCGTTATGCTGTCCAAAATTGCGCGACAGTTGAATGATGGTTATTCGGGTGTTATTATGTTTTAATCCTTTCAAAACATCCCAGGATCGATCATTCGATCCATCATCGACAAAGATGATCTCATAATCAGCTTTGATCTCCTTCTTAAAGACCTCGATCACTCTTTTCGATAATTCGTTTAACGATCGTTCACTATTATACACCGGAATTACTACCGAAAAGACCGGACGTTTAGTTGTCATCGATCCTCTCCAGACAAAGGAATAGTTATAATCATTTTTGGCTTATATTAACCTTTTAGTTGTAAATTACCCGGGAGGCCGTAATTTCAACAACTCCCGCACTTCCAGTGGAGTGGCGATCGGACGTCCGATTGCCGTTGCAATCTTAACGAGGCGCTCAACAAGAGCATAATTAGTGGCCAGAGTAGTCCGCTCTTCGTCATACCAGATGTTATCTTCAAGTCCGACGCGTACTCCTCCGCCCTCAAGAATACTGATCGCATTCATTCTACATTGGCATTCACCAATACCGGCTATCGACCAGACAGAATTTTCCGGCAGTTCCGATATGATCAAACCCAGTTGTAATAATTTAGCCTGTGCCGTTGCAATATTACCTAAAAGAATATTAAAGTAATATGGCGGCTGTATTATTTCTTTCTTAATCAGATAATGCGCAAAATTAACCATTCCGAAGTCAAAAACTTCCAGCTCGGGTTTGATGCCATTTCCCTGCATCTTTTCAGCCAGTTTGATGACCATATCAGGACTGTTCATACTGGCCGTCTTTATGAAATTCAATGAACTCAAAGTCAAACTGGCCATATCCGGTTTTACTTCTCCTTCAAGGTCAAGCACATCCGAACGCTGCCAGAATTCAGTAAAAGTCCTGCCGCTTGTCGATACTACAACCACCAAATCTTTATTTTTTTCTTTAATCCCGGTTATAATCTCATTATAAATTTCTTTTTTATAGGTAGGGGCTCCATTGGCATCGCGTGCGTGCAAATGCGCCATCGACACTCCGAGAGTTGTACATTTCAGCACATCTTTGATAATTTCCGCCGGACTCTCAGGAACATGAGGCGTCATTTTCTTAGTGGGAACCATACCGGTAGGAGAAAGATTGATTATCAATCTTTTCATAGTTAATCCTCCTCGCTTTTTATCATCGATATTTCAGTGCAGCACCTCATCTGGATTCACAGACATTACTGGTATTTTACTTCTTTCATTATTTTCTTGAGATTGATCCCGGAAGTCAACATCGCGGCTCCAATAATAGAAAAAAAAACAGTTGGTAATAGACCCAGCAGAACCGCAATTCCAGCTCTATCGGGAGCCACTCCGAACCGGGTCAGTAAATACACCATACTCCCCTCGCGTAGACCCAATCCGTTCAGAGAAACCGGGATTAACGCTACAAGCCATGCCAGAGAGACGGCAATTATTACCATCATCGGATTGACAACGCTCCCCGTTCCGGCCAGTAATATCCAATACATCAATATACTGATGATTTGGGACAATAAACTCCAACCGACAGTTTCCGCCAATAATCGTCCGTCCTTTGCATACAGTATGAAACTCGAATAAAAACGATGCACGAAAGATTGAAACCGTTTCAAGAATCGGGGTAATGATATTTTAGATATATCTATCCAATTGAAAAAGAAAAACGTAAGAATAAGACCTGCGCAGATTACGCCGGTTATCAAAATATAATACCTCTCTTTTATCATAAAGGCCAACCAGCTGCCGCTTATCAATCCCAGAAGCAGTATCCCCATAAATCCGCATATCCGTTCAAAAAAAACGGAAGCATATAAAGGAATTTTTTTATTCTGATAATCTTGAATCAAATAGAGGGGGCGTATTAAATCTCCACCAAACAAACCCGGGAAAAAATTACTGGAACAAATCCCTATGAGATTTATCCGTAAAACCCTGGTAACGGGAACATGAATTTCAGAGGCTTTCAATACCCGTTTCCAACGAAATGCTAGGATCGGTAAGACGAATCCGGAACAAAGAAAGGCCAGGGCAGTGTATCCAATATTTACATTTTGTAAGGTCAGCCAAATACGCTTGACATCGAGAACTTTCAATAAAAAATAAATTAATGCCCCGCTAATAAGGAGTTTCGACAAATTAAAAAGTTTTTGTTTCATCGTTAATGGAAACTCCTCGTGATGTACATAATTACCAAATAACATAGACCTGAAATTACATGCAAGGAAAAACAGAGCGAAACAAAATATTTTTTATATTTGCCCCATTTGTTTCCATGTGGTTCCTTGATCAATTTCATAAATTCTACTACTGAAAAAGTAAATACCATTGGAAGTATTATCTGCCTCCCCCAGCCAAAATTTCCGTGATAATGGTGCCGACCTGCTTCGGCAAATATAGAGTATTGAATCAACGCAATGAAAAATACCAGCCAACTTAAAACTAAATAATCATTCTTGATAACCTTTTTAAAATAAAAAATAAGCACAGAAATTGGAAAAGCTATCAGTAATAGCAACGATACCAAAACATTTGGAGTATAATGGCTCCAGACTCCTAAAAAATCAATTATAATCTTGCTTTCTCCTCCCTCTCCGAATCTCATAAAATATTCCCATACGAGAACGGCCAACGCCGGTATCGAGATCAAGGTAAACTTCCAAAAATACTTTTTGAAAAGATTAACCCTTAACAATAAAAAAATATATGCTGCTGGGAAAAATGACATAAAAAAATTTGGTTTGACAGATATACTTATAGCAATCAAAGCCGCTTCTAGAATAGAAAATATTATGAATTTCTTGGTATTCTCTATATTCAACAAATAGATGAATAAAAGAATCGATAAAAATGCAAAAGGTTTTACGACTATCGTGGTTGGATTATGCCATACATTCGGTGAACTTTGTCCGAGGTAAATATTTTTATTAAAAAAGGGCAAATAAATAGCCGAAACGATCATCAGACAAAAAGTAAAAAATAAAATAATATTTTCGGAATAGTCATTCCGAAGAGATTCATTTAATATTAAAAAAATTATAATCGCACTAATTAAGACAGATAATGTTAAGATAACAATTGCCGTGGCCACCAGATTAAAGGAAAATAGCTGTGATATATAGTAAGTAACATAGTGAAAAAATGGATGATCGAGTCTCGTTCCTTGTTCAAAATGTTGTTTCATGAACTTGATATGAGCACCCAGGTCAGAACGAATTATCCTGCAACTCGCTTGATTAAAAAAAATACAAAACGCTAATAATGTGATAATAGAGAATGTGATAGTACTTTTCTTAGTGATTAAACTCAAATACGAGTTCAATTTTTCCTTTTTCATAAATTGTAAAAATGTGTTCTTTATTTTCATTCGATTTCCTTTTGAAATTACTCGTTTTTACTCAGGCTCTCTGCGGAGAAGTATTTACTATTGTGGGGCACGTCAATGCCCTGGTGATTATATTTATAATATAATTGATGGACATTTCGTCTAATTCAAGATAGAACGGTAATCTCACCAACCTATCGCTTATCTCATATGTTATTTTCATTTCCCCATGTTTCCTGCCGAATTTAGTACCTCCGGGCGATCTATCAAGCGGGATATAATGAAAAACCGCATGGATCCCGTTTTCTTTTAAAAAAGCAATAAATGCATTACGGCATTGAAGATCGGGTAGCAATAAAAAATACATATGTCCGTTATGAGTACAGTCAATTGGAATGATCGGGCGCCTGATCAGTTTATCCATCTCAAATTTTTGAAAAGCCTTGTGATAGGTGTTCCAAATATTAAGCCGGGATGCAACCAATGATTCCGCCTGTTCCATTTGAGCCCATAAGAAGGCAGCGATAATTTCACTCGGCAGATATGAGGAACCGATATCGAGCCAGGTATATTTATCGACTTCGCCCCGAAAAAATTTGCTCCGGTCCGTCCCCTTTTCCCAAATAATCTCCGCTCTTTCTGCAAAACGGAGATCGTTGATCAATAATGCTCCGCCTTCTCCGGAGATAATATTCTTCGTTTCATGAAAACTCAATGCGGCCAAATGTCCGATACTTCCCAGTAGCCGACCTTTATATCGCGACATGATGCTGTGAGCAGCGTCTTCGATAACCAACAGGTTATACTTTTCAGCAATCGCCATGATTGCATCCATCTCACAGGCCACTCCTGCATAATGCACCGGAACGATGGCTTTTGTTCTTTCCGTAATGGCTGCTTCGATTTTTGTCTCATCAATATTCAAAGTATCCGGGCGAATATCGACAAATACCGGGACTCCGCCCCGCAATACGAAAGCATTGGCGGTCGAAACAAAAGTATAGGACGGCATGATTATTTCATCATGCGGCTGAATATCCGCGAGGACGGCGGTCATCTCCAATGCCGCGGTACAGGAATTAGTCAATAGTGCTTTTTTACTGCCGATGTTCTCAATCAGCCAGGATTGACATTTCTTTGTATACTCGCCGTTTCCTGATAGATGACCGCGTTGTATCGCATCGTAAATATATGATAATTCTTTCCCCGTTATATAAGGTTTGTTAAATGGTATTCTCACCGCGGCTTTTCCTCGTTGGTTATTATTAAGTTACCTTTTGCGGCTGCAGCTTTGGAATCCTAATTGGCTACAGCCATTTTATATATGCCCATGTTCTTATACTTATCGACAACTATAAACTCGACACTTTTTTGGAAATGCTCCATTATAAACTTGCTCAACATATCCTTGTACATTAGATCATTGTACATAATAAGAAATATATTCGTCTCCCTGGTGAAGGAGAGGTAAACATTTTCAACTCCGAAATTTGCAAGTATTCTTTTATTGAAGGGATCGTGTAATCTCCCTGCAAACACAAAGTTCAAATTGGAAAATTCTTTTAGATCTGAAAACGGCGAAGTATCTTGAAGGTTCATTGCGTCCGATCCCCATACTATATACAATTTATCTTTTCCAGCAGATAATAATTGCAGCCCATTCTTCATAGATAGATACTTCTCCTGGTTAGCTTTCCCCTGATTATATAAAATTAATAGGTGCAATGGCAATAATAAAAATACTACCAACAATAGTGCCGCAATGCTCATACGCTTTTTGGTAGGCTTTCCTTCCTTAAAAACAGAAAATTGAAAATCCTTATGCACAAAAAGAAACATAGTATTAAAAAATAATAACGTCGGCATAAAAATACGAAACGGTAGCCGGGCGGCGAACGAAAGATAGATAAACATCACGATGATTGTAACAAGTATACAATAAATAAATTTCCTTTCACTTTTATCGGCCCATTGAAGTGATAAAGACAAAAAGATGAAACTAACAGCTACGAGTAAAACATTTTGATATATTATATATAAAAGCACAGTGAGTGTTTCTTTGAGGCCTCGTTGATTTTTTAGGCTTTCATTAATAAATGTCAGATTTTCACTGGAATATACTTTTTTGTCGGGGAAAAACACATTTTGGAACATCAAGAAATCATTTTCGCTCCACCCGATTTTATTGAACGTCGGTTTCGTGTGCTCATTGTAAGCAAGTTTAGGATAAAGATGTAATTGACCCCTAATTTTGTTATACGCAATAAATTCTTTCCATAGCGGATCGCCGGAATAGTAGGAACTATTGTATTGCACGAATATAAAAAAGAGAGATAATGTTAAAGCAAAGAAGATCGGTATCCTGAGCTTCTTTGCCTCGAAGAATTTCAACAATACTAAGGGAGCAATCAACAATAAAAAATAGTAAAAAACCTTTTCCCTGATTAATCCCGCCGTCACCATCATTACGATTGATACTCCCAGGTAAAACCAGACTTCTTTGTCTTTTAAACTCAGCGATGTCAGGAACAGGCAGAAACCGGCTATCGCTATTACTATAGCGGTCGATGTAAATTGTAATCGCATCAAAAGCGAGCACTCGAAAAAAATAAATAGAACAACATACTGAAATATTCGTGACCAGCTAAATCTCAGTTTTAAAATAGCATATAAAATGACGAGCATTGATAAAAAATGAATCGAATATAGATAGACGGGATACCAGTTAATGCGTGGAACCTGCAAATAGAGATGTTTTAATATTTTTCCAATAACGACGCTGGGAAATGTAAGATACTCACTCGGTTCCCCGGTTCTCACCCCTGAAGATGTCAACATCATTCCCACATCGTCCACCGTTTCAAAGGCGGGATTCATCCACAAAAAAAATATTCCAAAAAGCAGTATATTGAGTATTAAAGACAAGCAGAGAAGCTCTTTCCAAGAAGGATTTCTTAAGGATAGAAAGATTCTATTCATAACGAATATTCTGCAATAAAAAGAGTATAAGAAATTCAGAGGAGATCATAATGAATAGCTGTTTTAATAGGAAAATAAAATACTATTCTTCAATATTAAATCCAAGTTTCCTTACTTCATCAAGACTTCGTTCGGGAAAGCATGCTAAATCGTGATTTTTATATCGTCCGATCGATGATGGTTTTCGAGGAATCAGGCATATTCTGTCAACAAAATCAATATCGTTGGTTTGAAATTCCAGAAAAGAAAAAATTTTTTCTACCTCCATTTTAGGGATTTCACATAGCTGGTCAAAGTTAATTAACAAAAATCGCTCCTTCAAAATATTTTTACCCAGCCGTATGGCTTTTTGATTCGCTTTAATCCAATATTCAAGAGATGCAACTGGAAGATCTTTCAAAGTCTTTGGCTTTTCTACTCCAAAAAGATTTCCCCAATTGTATAACTGGGATTGATTATTGTGATAAGCCATATCCAGACCATGTCTGATGACATGGATATATTTTAATTTGCTGAAATACTCAGCCAAATACTCAATGAAAATATGTGTATTCGGTTCTTTCCAACCCCAACCGATATAATCCCTCACGGCCAATTTATTCTTTGATAACATGGATATTACACGCTTCAAAGGCCAGAAGCCTTGGCCAGCCCGAAGATAGTCATGGCCAAAAACCATCATTTCGCTGATCGCAGAGATTAAAAATTTATACTCACGCCATGATAATCCGTACTCGCCTTTCATTATTTTCTCCAGGATTGAAAAACCCCGGCATACCTCGACTTTCAAAGCGCTTTTTTTATGAAACAACCTGGGCCGTTTCAACAACAGGGTAAACCAAAGATTATCCAACGCCAAGTTTAAATCGGCTCCCAGATAGAATCCGACCTCGCGTAATATCTCCGCGATGACTCTGGTACCGCTGCCCCCTACACCGCCGATTACTACAGGCCCGTTACTTAACCATTGGCTCATGGGAAGGTAGCTTTTATATTTGAGAATTAGCGTCTAGTAGTCTACGTAGCAAGTTATCGACTGAACAATAAAATACATCGATTGTACCAGGAAGGTTTTTCATAGCCATATATTACTGCTTCAGAAATAAATGTTGATGCCTTGGTTTCGATCTATCCCAATGATTCGTGTCAGTACAACAAATATCTTCCTTTTTTGGGAAAACCAAACGATCGGTCCGAAATCCGATACGATACTTATGCCAACCCAATTCGTTTACCTCATATTTAGAATATACCCTTTCTCCATATTTTTTAATAATATGAACTTTACTTAGAGCAATATAATGTCGCATAATAAAATTGCCTGGAAATATCCTCCGGTCAGTAAAATTAACCTGATGCCCTCCCCAGCTTTTCAAGTCGATCGGTTTCTTTAAATTCTTCCATGCATTTACACGCCGTAATGGACCGGGTTCAAATAAATAATAATAACGCATCTCTTTAATATAATCAGTCCCTTCGTAATGCTCTTCATCACTCGTCGGCAAAAAAACGAATTCATCAAAGTTAATCGCATTATAGCCCATCCGGTCGACATCCTGAATTCCTTCATAAAGAGTTTTATAAGGCGGCATAGGAGCTTCACGGATTTCATCTGCATCGTGATGTATGAACCAATCCGCATCGATCTCTTTTACCAATTTTCTTTCATTTTCTAAGATTGAAAATAAATCATAAAAACCCTTATAAGGCAATTGTTCAATTCTCGCTACCCCCTTTTCCAGAAAAGAGCGGGCGATCTCCGGACTCGAATCCGTTGATCCATTGTCGACCAGGCAAACCTCAATTCCCTGATTATATAGATTCGCTAACACTCTCGGGAGATAGAGTTCTTCATTTCTAATTGTCATTATAGCCACGATTCTCAATACGTACATCCTTTCAATTGCATTCAGCTATTGTAATTTCCTTTCCCTGCGCTGAATAACCTCTTTTGAATATCATGGATTATTTTTTCAGCAGCTGCATCGATCGGCGTGCTGCTTGAAACTGTGATATCAAAGTCTACTACGGGAGTTCCACTTTCACCGACCCAGATTGTCATTATTCCATATTCATTACACGTCATTCGAATCAGATCGATTTCGTCTACTTGAAGCTCAATGGCAGTGACAATAAGTATTATACCGGTGTCGAGAAGAATGTTCGAGACTTCAGCCAGCCTCCGGATATGCTCGTACCTGTCATCATGAATTCCTTTGATATCTGCATCGACTCCGTATAATATATTCCCGATCCCGAGGAAATATGCATGATATCCACCATCGAGCAATTTTTTCTCCAGCGCCCGTGCGAGCGGCTTTTTACCGCTGTCCTTTTTACCCGTTATAAGAATCAAACCGGGTTTCTGTTTAAATCGCTCGGCGCGAACTTCTGACGGGATAGTACTTTTTTCCCACTTGATATTACGGGTGAGAACTTTCTCGCGTACAAAAGCTTGTTGATCCTCAAGTGTATCGAGAATTATACCACCTCCGGCTATCTCATACTCATCTACGACGACGAACCGCCCCGTCCCTGCTATATCGCCTACACGATCAAACGCAATCGCCTTCTCCAATTTCATAACACACTCGGCAACCTCGTGCCGCTCAACAATGTTCTGAACGGACAATGTATGAAGATCGGAAGCATCGATCACTTTTATCAGTTCTTCTATTTGCATATGAGTCCTTGCCGTTCCGCATTTCAAAATATATTGTTTCCCGACGGAAAGCGGGCGTCTTGCCATCCAGAAGAGACTGACGCGCAGTCGTGACGAAATCTGTGGAGGCGGTTCTCCAACCTTTGCAGCTATTTCACCGCGTGTGACATAGATTTGTTCCTTGAGAGTGAAACCGGTTGCCGAATCTGTGCAGGCGAGCTGAGGCGGAGTAGCATTGAATTCCTCGATGGTCGCTACTCTGCTCCTCTTCCCCGAAGGATAAAAGACTATTTCGTCATCCGGACGGATTGAACCTGAAGAAACCGTGCCGGCGATAATCCGGCGGGTGTCTTTATATTTCGTAAACTTATAAACATCCTGAACCGGGAACCTGAACGGAAGATCCGGCGGAGTTTTTGATTCCTCGAATGTATCAAGAGTCTCAAGCACTGTCGCCCCTGTGTACCATTTCATCGCGGCACTTCTCGCTGCTATGTTATCTCCCCTGCAGCCGCTGACCGGGATGAAATTCACAGCGCAAATTCCTATCGTTTCAAGGAATTGCGAAAACTCTTTCACATGTTTATCGAACACCTCTTTCCGGTATCCGGCGATGTCCATTTTATTAATAACGACAGCAATCTGACGTATCCCCAGCAATGAAAGTAAATAGCTGTGCCCACGTGAATTTTCCTGAACGCCTACCGAAGCATCAATCACCAGTATTGCTGCCCCGGCCCGCGATGCCCCGGTCACCATATTTTTTAAAAATTCGATATGTCCCGGCGCGTCGATAATAATGTAATGCCTTTTTTCAGTCTTGAAAAACACGCGCGCGGCATCGATGGTAATGCCCTGCGAACGCTCATCTTTAAGAGCATCGATCAGAAATGCATATTCGAACGGCTTAGAGTTGCGCTCGCACAAGGCCTTCACCTGCTCGAGCTTCCCATCAGGTAAAGAGCCGGTATCAGCGAGAAGACGGCCGATTATTGTGCTCTTTCCATGATCGACATGGCCGGCGACGATGATATTTAGATGGCTATCAGACACAATACAGGTAAAGGTATAGGTAAAGGTAGAGACTATGATCTTAATGTTATTATAATTTTATTTATATCATTATATAGTTGGTCCAGACGAGAGTCAAGAACATCGATTTGCTCCTTCTCAAAATATCCCACCCGCATTCCATATTCAAGATGACTTTGCGTCTCTGTTGAAGAGCTTCGAGCTATATAATAAAAATTTTTCTTATCCAAAGAATGTTTGCGGCCATAGGCTTCCGCTATATTTGCAGAAATACTCGAGGCTGCTCGTCGAAGTTGAGAAGTTAAACCATAATCTTCTTTCTTCGGAAGTGTTTCGGTGATCCGGAATATTTCTTCCGCAATCGACATCGCCTCCTGCCAAACCGGCATTTCCTTAAAAGATCTGAACATATTTTCTCTCCTTAACCTTTTCCTCTTCCTTTTCCTCACATATAACCGTCTCTCCGCAAACTTTCCAAACCTCCCTGATCTTCCTTATCCTGAGCTCTCCCGCTTCTCTCAGCGACGTTTTTCAGCTTTCCACTTTTAAGTTCTTCGATGATCTCATCGACTGTTCTGGAGTCGGAGTCGATCGGGAATGTGCATGGATAACAACCGAGCGAACGATATCTTTTCCCATCCCCTTTATTATAATACAACGATACCGTTGGGATATTTTCACGTTTGATATATTCCCAGATGTTCAGTTCTGTCCAATCAAGAAGCGGATGGATGCGGACATGTGTCCCCGGGGTAAAGTCGGTTTTATAAAAATTCCAGAATTCAGGCGGCTGGCTGGCGATATCCCACTGGCTTTTTTCATCGCGTGCCGAAAAATAGCGCTCTTTCGATCGGGAGCCCTCTTCGTCGGCCCGTGCTCCGGCTATGATTCCATCGAACGACTCGCCATGATGTTCTGGTTCGTACCTTTTTGTTGTATGGTTAAAGCGATATCGCGTCCAGTTACCATTAATTGTATTGATGAGAGCGTCGGTCTTCAGGATTTTACAGCATGCAAGGTGGTCTACATGACCGTCGGGGAACGTTTGTTTTTTTCTCAACGCTTCTTCGTTGATTCCAAAAATCAGATTTAATCCGAGTTCTTCAACAAGTTTATCGCGGTATCGGATCATCTCTGGAATTTTGAAACTGGTATCAATATGAATCAATGTAAACGGTACATGTCCGAAAAACGCTTTCCGGACCAACCAGAGGAGAACCGTGCTATCTTTACCAATCGACCACAGCATACCGAGGTTGTGAAACGTTGCATAAGCTTCACGAAGGATATAGATTGAAATGCTTTCTAATCTGTCTAAATGGCTCATGTGTCAGGGAAAGGTAGAGGTAAAGATCAAGGTTAAGGTTTTATTTTATAACGTTGTCTGAGATATCCGGTGATTTTTCTTACACAAGCTCTCTTCGATTTCGTGTCGGTTCTCACCACCAATTCGGGTTTGAGCGGTTCTTCAAAAGGATCGTTCACGCCCGTAAAATTCGTGATTTCGCCGCTGCGTGCCCGGTGATATAATCCTTTCACGTCTCGTTTCTCACAGACTTCGTTTGGAGCGACAACATGGACTTCGATAAAATGTTTACAGATCTCCCGGACAAAATCTCTCGACTCACGATAAGGAGATACAAACGATGCGATGACAGTAATCCCGTTTCGCTCAAGAATCGAGGCAATATATCCGACTCTCCGGATATGTTCATTACGTGATTTCTTGTCAAAACCGGTTTGAGGAAATACCTTACGGATCGAATCGCCGTCGAGTCGCTCAACCTTATAGCCGTATCTCTTCAACCACCGATAGACAGAGTCAGCCAGCGTAGTCTTCCCCGAGCTGGGAAGTCCTGTGAACCATAGGACGAAAGAGCGCTGTTTCGGTGGCATTGAAAAGGTTAAGGTTAAGGTTAAAAAAGTTTTGGTTTAGGCTATGGTTTTATTGTCACAATAATTTTATTGAGATCATTGTATATTTGATTTAAACGTTTATCAAAATCATCGACTTGAATTCGAGTAAAATAACCAACACGCAATCCGTATTCCAAGTGGTTTTGTGTTTCTGTCGTTGACCCTCCGGCTGTATAATAAAATTTTCTTTTATCAAGAGTGTGTTTACGCCCATATGCTTCTGCTATATTGGCGGAGATACTCAAGGTGGATCTTCGGATTTGCGAGGTTAATCCATAATCTTCTTTCTTAGGAAGTCCTTCTGTAATCTGGAACACTTCCTCTGCAATCGACATTGCCTCTTTCCAAACCGGCATTTCTTTAAAAGATTTATACATCTTCCCTTTACCCCCTCGACTCGTTCACTACGTTCACTCGCTCGGGATAAACTTTTCCTCTACCTTTTCCTGTTCCTCAGCATTGTATTTTGTATCATGATATATCTTCCGTCTTGTTACAATGATCGAAACATTATCTCCCATTTCTCAATCGACGTTTCCCAACGAAAATCTTTCGGTTCGGAATACAAAGTCCTGCCTTCGAACACCCGACGGCAGCCTTCCGAAAGCTGTTCGACCGAAGCTGGTTCAACAAGTACATGGCGACCGTACACAACCTCAGGTAGAGCGCCGGCTTTTGTCGCAACGAGCGGTGTACCTGCCGCGCACGCTTCAAGCGCTGCAAAACCAAATCCCTCTGAAAGCGACGGTATCACCACACAATCTGCTGCATGGATATAATCAATTAACAATTCACGCGGGACAGAATCAAATAGCTTGTATGAGTTCGATGTGACTTTTACCAGAGCCTCCCCTATTTCACGCCGGATCCGCCGATCATAGTCAAAAAAAATCAATAAAAATCGGGCTTGAGGCACTTGTCGTATTATCTCCGGTATTGCACGAGCAAGATACTGAAAGCCCTTCGTAACGCCCAAGCGGCCAAAGGCAAGGTAGAGAAAATCGCCTTTTCCGAATCCAAGCGATGTACGAACCTCATCGCGATTTCTAATAGGTCTCGCTCCACCGTCTGGCATTCCATGGTATATGACATCGATAGCCTCATCATTCATACCCATGTGCAATAATTCATTCCGCGTATATTCCGATACAGCAACTACTCTCTGAAACGGAAGCCGTATGAGAATTTTCTCGGTTAAATAATAAAAAAAGGCTTTCAGCGGATTTTTTTCAAAGCGGAACCATCGGTGCCTCATTACTTCATGCACCATCATCACACGTTTTTTTTTCAGAAGAATAGAACCAAGGAAAGCCGGGAGCACACCACCGTAAGTGCTGCCAACCACGATATCAGAATTGCGTGCATATCTGAGAATGGCGGGAATTGCCTGCTGAACGAACCAGAATCGGCGAAGGAGTCGAGGAATCCTGAGACGGACGACGGTAAGACCTTCGCTCTTCTCTATAACCGGTTCATTTCCACCAAACCAGGCGGTGATTACAGTAACATCAAAATTCCGCTGCGCGAGTCCTTCGCAAATGTTTTGTAGAGCGGTCTCTGCCCCACCGATCGCCGGAGGGTAGGAATCGAGAATGAAACAGAGATGAAGGTCATTCATTGGCCAAGTCCCCACCGTTCGTGCATTCGACGTTCAACCGGGGCAAACACGATGCGGTCTGTTAGAACTCCCAGGAGAACAATTACAAGCATAATGGCAATGACCTGACTCATGTCATTAAGTTCCCGCCCCATCATCAAGAGTTGACCGAGTCCGGTATTACCGTATAACAACTCACCTGCCATTAACGACCGCCAGGCGAACGACCAGCCGAGTTTCATACCGGTGACGATGGAGGGAAGTGATGCAGGAAATATAACCCTGGCATGGAGATTCCATCCTTTTACACCCATGTTGGTTGCAGCTCTGAGATAAAGCGGACTGACTCTCTGGACGCCGTCGCGCGCCGAGAGTGCGATAGAGAGAACAGCTCCCATAACGACGACAAACACTATGGCACGTTCGTTTAATCCAAACCATAGAAGTGCGAGCGGGAGCCAACAAATGCTCGGAAGTGTCTGGAGTCCCAGGAGAAGCTTTCCTACCGTCTGATCAAATCTCTTGATTCGCCCGGATGCAAACCCGAGCGGGATACCGATAGCCAGCGAGATCATATAACCTATCAGGAGACGCCAGAGACTTGCACCGACACCTTGTAGGATCGTCCCGTTCGATACACCATTTAGAAGAGTCGATATTACATCGGCCGGTGAAGGAAAAAGATATACGGGCCAGAGTTGAAGTTGATATAAGACCTGCCAGAGGATAATCAAAGCCGTGAAAAAAACCGGAGAAAGCCAGCGACGTGGATGAGCATTACGCTTCACCATTCACCTCCTCTGCCAGTGCTCGATTAACTTCATCTCGTAGTTCAGCAAGGATTAACCGCGCGGTATCGACGAGTCCGTGGTCTTCCATCTGCCTTGGCCGCGGAAGGTTGACAATAAATTCACGTTTGATAAATCCGGGCCGAGCCGACATCACAAGGACGCGATCGCCCAGACGAATCGCTTCCCGGACGTTATGCGTTACAAAGACAACGGTTTTTTTTGTCGATTCCCATATTTCCTGGAGTTCGATATGAAGCAGGTCGCGTGTCTGCGCATCGAGAGCTCCGAACGGCTCATCCATCAATAACACCGCCGGATCGAGAGCAAGCGCCCTGGCAAGTGCAACCCTTTGTTTCATCCCGCCCGACAGCTCATGGATTGCCGCGTGTTGAAAACGGGAGAGATGTACCATGGAGAGAAACCTCTGAGCCACCTCCCGGCGTTTTTTGGGCGGCATCTTATTGACGGTCAATCCAAATTCAACATTCTCGACGACCCTCAGCCACGGAAAAAGTGCAGGTTCCTGAAATATTACTATGCGGTCCGTACTTGGTGTGGTCACAACGCGCCCATCACAATATAAAAAGCCTGAATCGGGTTGTTCCAACCCGGCAATGATATTCAAGAGAGTAGACTTACCGCATCCCGATGGTCCGAGAAGACATACAAATTCACCCGATGCAACATTGAACGATATATTTTTCAAAGCATCGATTCGATCGTTTCGGCTCGAAAATGATTTGCTGATATTTTGTATGGTTAGATTCATTGAACGGGCGGAAGATTTAATTCGGTAAGTACTTCATTGAGCAATCGGAGATCGAAAATTCCTGAGAGATCCGGTTTTGTGTCTCCAAGATATCCGAGTACAAACGCCCGGTCTGCTGAAACAAAGAGCGAGGCCGGAATGGGATCATACGTACAATCAAACCGCAGCCATGCGTTCTCAAGCACTTCGGCGCTTAATGCTTTACCCGTGAGGCGTCGTATTTCCGCATTCGCGATTGATTTCGCTTCCGACGGGTGAGCGTTAATCCACTGCGTTAATTGAACATGCGTAAGCAAAAATTGTTTCACCAGGAATGGATGTTGATTTAAAAATTTCGTACTGACTATGATATTTGCCGTTACAAACCGCCGGTCGGGCCAGAGATCCTTTTCATCCAGAATGATCGTTCCGCCAGCTTCCTTCACAAGTCTGGCTCCCCACGGTTCCGGCACCCAGGCACCGTCAATTTCTCCTTTGTGAAAAAGTGTGAGTATATCGGGATTTTGAGTAGGAATAATCGTGACCGTCCCACCATTTTCTCTCGTTTTTAATCCGTTCGAAACAAGATAGTAACGGAGGGCGACATCCTGCGTATTACCTAATTGAGGAGATGCGACGCGTTTGCCGGACCAGTCTGCCGGTGTTTTGATTGCCACTCCGGGACGTGCAACAAACACAGCACCGCCGCTTGTTGCGCCGGCAATAATTCGTAAAGCCTCACCACGCGATTTCACATAGCCGTTTATTGAGGGATTCGGACCGATATAAGCTAGATCGAGTTCGCCGGCAAATAGCGCCTCGATTGCAGAGGGTCCGGCGTTGAAGATTTTTGGATCTATTCGGACGCTATCGCCGAAAATTTTTTTAAAATCTCCGCGTTCTGCTGAGAATCCAATGAGTGCCTGCGAGTGTGTAATGTTGGGAAAGTATCCGATGCGAATCGTAACCTGCTGGTTTCCGGAACGCTGAGAACAACCAAGGAAAACAAAAAGCAGCCCCAGAAACAACGGCTTCACCGTGTTGCTCACATTTCGCTCCAAGGAAGTGGCATGTGATTATAAATATTACCTGGAAATATAATAATAAAAAAGATGAAATTCGTCGGTAACCTTTTCTTTGGCTATAGCTTAAGTAAAAAGGTAAAAGGCAAAAGGAAAAAGTGTGAAAATGTGCGAGAAAAAATCCTTACTTTTCACTTTCTCTACTTCACTTTTTACTTTTCACTTTTTCCTTAACCAAATGCCATATAGACATTATTCGATTCTTTTCCTTATCGCTTCAGAATGGAAGATAATACAGCAGTTTCCTGATATCCGAGAACACTCCCATCGCTGTTACGTCTGCTCCTGCTCCCGGTCCCTGTATGACAAGAGGTGTCTTTGCATAGCGCTGTGTCGTAAACGCGATGATGTTATCGGTATCCTTCGTCGACGCAAAGGGGTGATTCGACGGATATTCTTTGATCTCGGCCCGGGCCGCTCCATTCGAAAGCCATCCGACATAGCGGAGGATCGAGCCGTGTGAACGTGCCTCGGAGAGAAGGCGTTCGAAGGCCGCATCTGTGTCACGAAGTGACTTGAAGAAACCCATCGAGAATTTTCCACTCCGCAACCGTGGAGGTACCAGATTCTGAATATAAATATCATCGAGATCCATCTGGAGTCCAAGCTGACGCGCCAGAATAAGAATCTTTCGTGCAACATCCTGACCTGAGAGATCGTCACGCGGATCGGGCTCGGTATATCCGAGTGTGTGTGCTTCACGCAAGAGTGCGCTGAAGGGGCGGTTTCCATCATAGCAATTAAAGATATAACTAAGAGTTCCTGAAAATATTCCTTCGATTTTTATGACCGTATCGCCGCTGGCCATCAGATCCTGAAGTGTGGAGATAACCGGAAGTCCGGCACCGACATTCGCTTCATAGAAAAAGAATTTTTGCCGCTTCCTTAGAACATCCATAAGCTCCTGATACCGTTTCCACGGAAGCACATTCGCCTTTTTGTTTGGAGTCACAATATGCATGTTCGCGCGGACAAAGTCGGGATACCGGTCGACAATTTCCGAGCTTGCCGTACAATCGACCAGCGCTGCGTTTGTTAATTCCATTTTTGTTATCTGGTTTATAAACTCATCCGGATTGAACCGGTAGGGAGAAGTATCAAGAGCTTTTCTCCATTCTCCAGGATCGATGCCTTCATTTGACAACACATACTGCTTGCTGTTGGAAATACCACATACGCGCACATCGAATCCATTCTCGATTAAAAATTTTCTCTGTTGATGCAACTGCTTCAAAAGCGTTGAGCCGATATTGCCGACTCCGATGATAATCAGCGCGAGCTTCTTCCTCTTTTCGAAAAATGCTTCATGGACGACGTTTAATGCACGGACGCGCTGCGATCCATCGATCACAAACGAAATATTCAGCTCCGATCCTCCCTGTGCGATTGCATTGACGTTAATCGCATTTCGGCCGACCGCGCTGAAGACACGACCCGACACTCCCGGTGTTCCCTGCATATTTTCACCGACTACGGCAATGATGGTCTGATCCTTTCTAACATCGATCACCGTCAGATTGTTCTGGACTTCATAATGAAACTCGTTTCGGATCGCTTCGCATGCCCGATCGGTATCTGCACTCGAGACGGCGAAACAGATAGTATGCTCCGAGGAAGCCTGCGAGATCAGGATGATATTGACCCCTGCCGTCGCAAGCGCCCGAAATAATCGTTCGGCCGTCCCGTGGACCCCCACCATTCCGAGACCGCGTATGGTCAGGAGCGACACCTGATCGACCGAGCTCATTCCTTTGGCGCTTCCCTCCCAGGTTTCGGTGCTTTCTGAGATCAACGTCCCGGGCGCCGAAGGATTCAACGTATTCTTAATGAGAATCGGAATTTTTTCCGCGACCGCCGGCGCGATAGTAGCCGAATGCAGCACCTTTGCACCGAAGAACGACATTTCCATCGCCTCTTCATACGATAGCCTTGGAATGACAAATGCCGAAGGGACAGCGCGGGGATCGGCGCTCATGACACCATCAACATCAGTCCAGATTTCTACAACCGAAGCATGCATCGCAGCTCCGATGATTGCAGCGGTATAATCCGAGCCGTTCCGGCCAAGAGTTGTGGTTCTTCCATCTTCCGTGGAAGCAATGAATCCCGTCACAACAGGAATCGGTAAACGCTTCCTATGTGAGAAGAGACGATTAAAATACCGGCGGATTACGACATTTGTTTTGTCGAATTGAACTGCCGCATGCGTAAATTGATCGTCGGTAATAATCATATCGCGGGCATCAACGGGTACTGAAGTCCGTTTTATATTAATGAATGCCGAGAGAATGAGCGTCGAGAGACGTTCCCCGAAACTGGCTGTCAGGTCGAGGGATCGCTCAGGGGCATGGCGGAGTAAATTGATACCATGAAGAACGTCGTGCAATTCGCCCAGTAGCTGGTTAATCTCTGAATCAAGCGTTCTGTTTCTATGATTTTTGAATAGCGACGAGACCATTGATTCGTGCCGTTTCACGATCTTCGCATACAGCTTTCCATATGTCGGGTTGCCGGCTTCGGCAAGCGCGGCGCATTCGAGAAGTTGATTGGTGATTCCTTGGAATGCCGACACAACGATTATTGAAGGTTCTTTCTTTGCCGATTCGAGAATGATCCGCGTCACTTCCCGGATACGCTCTGCGTTTGATACCGAAGACCCGCCAAATTTGAGAATTTTCATGAGGTTTTCCGAATATGATTTTTATTTTATAATTTAGTATCTTCCTAATAACAAGCAAGGGATTGTGATCATCATCAACAGGATTTCGTGACTTATATCCTTGACAATACAACCTCAATTCAGTATACTGCGTACAGATTCAAATATTAATTTCAATCATGAAGGAGGCACAATGAAGAAATTCTTGGTTCTGCTTTTCATCGTTATGATAGGAAGTACTGCTTACAGCCAGGTACAAGTCAGCTTTCCCAAGGGCGTAAAAGGGGCAACAGGGGATACCGTTAAGATTCCGATAAATGTCAGCGATCTCACGGGATCGGACGTTGAAGGATATGATTTTAGAATGCTCTTCGATCCAGCGGTTCTGCAACCGCTTTCGGGATCGGCTTATGACACGGTTGGCACTATCACATCAAATAAGATGGTGATTGTGGATAACCCGGACAGTGCCGCATTCGGTATATATAGATTTGCGGGAAGCATATTGGCGGGAGACCCTCTCAAAGGCTCAGGGAAATTAATTAATATAAAATTTAGAATTTTGGGCGACGCCAACAGCCGTTCAGTGCTGCGGTTTAGCTACTTCAGATTCAATGAGGGTATTCCACCCGCAGTGATAACCGAGGGGTCATTTGGCCGTCCATTTCAACCCACTCTGGTCTCTCCGGCAAACGGAGATACCGTATCCTCAACAGCGCCCACGCTAATATGGAACAAAGCGATTGGCGCAGAAACATATCATTTACAGGTATCGACAAGCTCGTCGTTCACGACTTCTGTCTTTAACGATTCGACTCTCATCGATACATCAATAGTAGTATCCGGACTCACAACCAGCATGACATATTACTGGCGAGTCAACGCCAAGAATACAGCGGGTACTTCAGAGTATTCGACGACACGATTATTCTCAACACAGTTGGGTGCGCCGCCAGTACCAACACTGAATTCTCCGGCTGATAGCGCGGTCGATATCCCCATCAGTACTGTATTATCATGGTATCCGTCGACGGGCGCAGATAAATATCGGCTGCAGGTGTCGACGTCATCATCATTTGCGACAACTTACGTCGACGACTCATCAATTGCCGCTACACAATACAGCACATCCGGGCTTACAAACTACACGGTATATTACTGGAGAGTGAGTGCCAAAAACACAAAAGGGTGGAGTGCATATTCCGCCGCCCGGCATTTCAGGACAATTCCACTTCCACCGGAGACAGCACCGATTCTTATTTCTCCTGCTGATGGAGCTTTGGGAGTCCCAGTAAATCCAACGCTAAGCTGGAATGCCGTACCGACTGCGTCAAAGTATCACCTGCAGGTGTCAACAAACTCCAATTTCTTGGTAAATTACATCGACGATACGACTATCACGACAACATCCAGACAGATCACAGGGCTTACGCATAATCAAACATACTATTGGCATGTGAGCACAAAGAATGCTGCCGGAGAGAGCGACTTTTCAACCTTTCGGAACTTTAAAACCGTACTTTCAGCACCAACGCTCCTCTCACCCGCAAACGGCGCAACCGCTCAACCGAGCCCCTTAACACTGCAGTGGATTGTTGAGCCCTTGGCGACTTCATATCGGGTACAGGTTTCTATCGACTCCGGTTTTACAACGACTTTCGTCAATGATACGACGGACACCACATCGATGATTATCTCCAATCTTGATACATCGAAAATATATTACTGGCATGTCTGCTCGAAAAACGGGGAGGGGACAAGTGAGTACTCTTCGAGGTGGCATTTTACGACGGCAGCAACTAATGCAATCGAGCGCCTAGACAATGCTATTCCGAAGGATTTCGGTCTCAGTCAGAATTATCCCAACCCTTTTAATCCCACAACCAATATCGAATTCAGAATAGCAAAACAGTCATATGTAACACTTGAAGTATTTGATATACTCGGACACAGGATCGCAACATTGGTGAACGAGGTGAAATCCCCCGGAATTTATAATGTGACAATGGATGGGAGTACACTTGCCAGCGGGATGTACTTCTACACGATGAAGGCCAACAATTTCACAATGACGAAAAAACTTGTTCTTATGAAATAACTTCAGCATCCACCGTGTGTCGGGTGAGTGCGGCACACGAATCTGAAAACAAAACCGTCCCGCCCCCTATCTCGGGGCGGGACGGTTTTTTTTAATACCAACGTTGCGTCCAAGATTGAATCAGCAGAATTAGAACCACACAGTAAAGCCCGCCGAAATAGATAGTTGGTTTGCTCCGTTGCGTTCTTTTGCTCCACTTGGATTCATAGTAATCTGAAGGTATTGCACACCAAGATTCAACAGACCCTTCTCGGTCACAGCCAGCTTCACACCGCCTCGCCCCCCCCAACTGAAGCCGGATAAGGATGAACTATTGGAATACGAAGTATAGCCGAGCAGGGCTTCAATGAATGGATATGCAATCCCTTCGGTTTTGAAATTATATGAGGGTGCCGCAAAGATCATTATTAAAGTTGCTGAGCTATTCTTAGTACTTGTGTGAACGACTTCGAGCGGATTGAGGCCTATCTCAAATCCGTCTGCTACAAAGTAACCGATGAAAGGTGCCACAGTAAAAACTGTAGTGGCATCTCCAGTATTTCCATTGGAGACAGGAGTAGTGCTTAGGAAGGAAGCACTTCCACCTAGTTCGGTTGAGCCTTTCATAGCGAACTTCCTAGCATCTTGAGCAAATGAAATTGAAAAAGCTACCAACAAGACCAATAACATCATAGCAATGATTCTTTTCATATAGCCCATCCTTTCCAATTCTAAGGTGAATAATTAGGTTAATTATTTTGTGCGTTAAATCGATATTCCCCGATGGTGCAGACTGTGTGTTTTTATTTCCATTACGCGGGAGTTAACAAAGAGCTGAAATTGAAATTTTGAATTGTGATAATAATATAATTGCTAAATATCTTTTTGTCAAGTGATAAAATATAGTCAAATTATAACCAAACACCCGATTTCCTTTCCCGAGAAACCTGTTGTATTTTTCTCAATAAATAACGATGAAGGCCGACAATTCCACAATGACGAAAAAACTTGTTCTTATAAAATAACTTTAGCATCCAATGTATGTCGGGTGAGTGCGGCACACGAATCTGAAAACAAAACCGTCCCGTCCCCTACCTCGGAGCGGGACGGTTTTTTATTGGATCATTGTTTATGAATAATTATACTCTGTAATAAAATTAAAAAAGCGGGACATGTGCTCGCATCCCGCTTCTTCCTTCGTCTTGCCTAATGATTGCTAAATATCGAATTTTACGGCACTGCCCAGATAGAAGCTCATTATCCGCCAGCTGACGTCCGTTTGGACTTTCATCAAACCGTACGCAAAAGAAAATTCGGGGGGTATATAGACACCGCTACCGACCGGCAGATCAACTCCTGATCCATCCTTGATTCCAAATCGCGTCGCCATCTCTTTCATCGTGCCCTTCTCTTTATAATCCTGATATCCTGTAGCCTTCTCCGTATATTCGTAGCTGCCTTCGATGTTAATACCGAATGACGGTCCAATAAAAAAGTAAAATTTATTTTTCTGGAGTTGCAACTTAAACAATGCATCGATCGTGAAATAGGCGATGCTCCCTGAATTTTCTTTCGTATGATTCGGGATACCATCGAAACGATACCACGCGCAGACCGTCGCAGGGAGCGGGGAGAACGCAGTTTATAAAGAAACTGCTGCCTGTTCAATCGATTCCTCCTTTACAAGAAACTGACTGGCGTAAGCTGGCTTCTGAAATTGAAGAAAACGGCGGTTTTAAAAAGAAATCGAAGAAGCTTTTTATTCCCGTTAAGGTATAATAATTCATCAAGAGGCTGTGCTGGCGGCTCCGAATTTTTTCTGTGATTTGGAGCCTTTTTGTTATTGCAATATTGAATCATTTTTGGTACACTTTATCATCTTGTTTTAACAAATCACATCTATCCACAAAATAAGGGTGACTTATGAAACAATCCATGACAATTTGTATTTTAATGCTTACTGTATTTTTTTTGCAGATTTCTCAGGCACAGTTTCAGGCAGGTGCATTTCTAGGATTTAAGTCTTATGGTTTGAAGGCTGCAGGAACGGTAACATCGGGTGGGAATAGACAGGTTACCCCCGTTCAAGATGCAGGAGGAACTGTTTTTAATTTTGGGGGTTTTGGTGGATATACAGCTATTAGTGAAGGAGTTTACAATCTTGATCTTCAGTTAAAAGCTTCCTACTCCTCCATCGGATTTCTCGAGCGCGGATATAATAATATTGCGGGTGCAGGTCAATTTGCAGCTCAAGGTGCGAGTGGAGCAGGAACCAGTATTTTTGAGTTTGATCTGTTAGGATTGAACCGATTCACATTTCGTAAATTTAAAATCATAGAACCTTATGCCGGAATTGGTATGTCCTTCAATATCTACAGCACAAGCGATCTGACCGTTTCACCACAGGGTCAACAGAGTATTACACGCACAGGGAATAGTGAATTTAAATTAGGATTGATAATAACATATGGAACCCTTATACGCGTTTCTCCCGGCATAGCTCCTTATATTCAATTTTCGCATTTGCTTGGGTTTGGCAGTACAACGCAGCTTACCAATGATACACAATACACTTATATTGTTAATGATGTCCCCGGATATTTTGCGTTGAGTGCAGGTATTCGCTTCGATCTGTAGTGTTTCAATGGTCACATTGTGAACGAATTCAGGCGCTAGCTCGTGTGAGCTGCGCCTGTTTTTTTTGATTTCTTTTTGCATTCTGAAAGCAAATAGTTATTCCTTTTATTCTTCCTTGCTTTTCCCATCTTCATTCCTCAAATTGTAAACAATTCATGATTCAATCATTTCAATAATTTATATTCAATAGTTATGAAAACTTCGATCACAGTATTCACTATGACAATGTTACTTGCCATTTCGTTCGTTGTGTGTAATAAACAAGTATCAACCAAAGCAGCCGCCTAGATGACCCTGCACCAAAAAATCGCTCGATTCACTCCAATTGAAATACAAGTAAAAAAGAATTGATCCTCCTAATTTTTCTGAAAGGTGATGACTTTTTCCTGTAATTAGGATGCTATAGAAATCGCAGGTTATCTCCGAAACGATACCCCTTCAAGAATTCGTTCGTATGAAGGCGTTTTTTCCCCTCTTGCTGCAACTCAAGCACTTCAAGCACACCCTTGCCTGTAAAAACTTTTATGAATTCATTTTCAACAACAATTCGGCCCGGGATTCCTGTCCCCTCCTCTGAAAAAATTCTGCTGCGATAAATCTTCAACGACTTTCCGGTATGGTGAGTAAATGCCCCTGGAATTGGAGAGAGTCCGCGTATAAAATTATGTACCTGCTGCACCGGTTTTGTCCAATCGATCGCGCATTGTTCACGAAATATTTTCGGAGCCGGAGTAGCATCTTTTTCGTCCTGAGGCTGAGGATTTGTCTTTCCCTGTTCTATGAGACGGATCGTCGAAAGAACTGTCTCGGCCCCCAGAATCATCAAGCGATCATAGAGTTCACCGGCCGTCTCATTTTCCCCCACATTGATTCTGGCCTGAAGAATGACATTCCCCGTATCAATTTTTTCCTGAAGGAAGAATGTCGTGACGCCGGTTTCACGCTCACCGTTGATTAGCGCCCACTGTATCGGAGCTGCGCCGCGATACTTTGGTAAAAGCGACGCATGCAGGTTAAAAGCACCGAGTTTCGGAATAGTGAAGATCTCGGGAGGAAGAATACGGAACCCGACAACGGCGATACAGTCGGGGGCAAGTTGATGAACAGTCTTCACAAACGAAGGTTCCCTCAGGGTATCGGGCTGGAGAACCGGGAGCGAATGTTCTACGGCAAATTTCTTCACGGGAGTAAATGAGATTTCGTGCCCACGACCGCGCGGTTTGTCGGTTGCGGTAACGACAGCCTTGATCGTATATCCATGATCGAAAAGGATTGAAAGACTGGGAACTGCAAACTCAGGAGTTCCCATAAAAATGATGTCCATGTCTGCTTATCAAGATATTTATAATTTAATGCCCGCCGCAACCGGGTACGACGTCTCGGTTTCACCCTTCTTGATCCTTATGAATTTCCCTTTCATATGTCGTCGCTTGGCTGCGTTCAAGTGATCTGTAAAAAGAATACCGTCCAGGTGATCTATCTCATGAAGGATTACACGTGCAAGCAGCCCGTGCGCATCTATTTCATGTTCATGAAAATTAATATCCCGGAATCGAAGACGAATCGATGCGGCACGTGTCACCTCTTCCCGGATATCCGGTACACTCAGACACCCCTCTTCCATGACCCATTCACCATCTTCTTTAATGACTTCCGGGTTGATCAGCACTAAGGGCTTTGTTCCTTTCCCTTCGTCGGTTTCTGAAATATCGATGGTGATTATTCTCTGAAGCACGCCTACTTGATTTGCAGCAAGTCCGATGCCATTGGCATTGCGCATTGTGTCAAACATATCATAGACCAGGGTAATTGTCGAGTTATCAACGCTCTTTGCAGGTTTCGCTTTTTGACGAAGTACCTCTGCACCGAAAACATATATAGATAGAATCGACACCGTTATTTATCCTCCTTGCGCGTGAACTGTATTCTCTTCAACGGAAGGGAAGATGACCTCAGCGTGGACTTCCTTCCATAACGCGAGCTGACTCGCATAAAACAACATTCGCAGCCAGATTCTTGCACTAATGTATATCTGATGTAACACAAAAACAAGAAAAATCATTCCGTACGATGAGACAGGTTGGAAAATATCTTCAAGAAAATAGTATATTCCAAAAATCCCAACTCCAAATATAAAAAGTAGTACAAACAGACCGATCGTCGTTCCTGCATTCGAAACTGTAAATTTCACAGCACCCCACCACTCTTTCATAACTTTTCTTTCTTCTCGAACAACAATACTTATTTTTGCGTAATCAAAAATAATATTCAGGAAAAAGAATATCAATGCAAGAAGGATATATCGAACAACAATAACCGAGATGCGAAGTATTTCCGATTCGGAAGCGCCGAGCAGATTTTCCGTTGCAGTTGTCCCCCAACGATTGACGAAAAAAAGTCCCAAATAAAAAAGCATCGAAAGAAGAAGAATTTTGAAGAAACGAAAGAAATACCTGACCCCACCGTAAAAAAAGTCTATGAAAAGCGTTTTTCTCTCACTGGAATGTAACACCGAAAGTAATCCACCCAGGAGAAAGGTTTGAATCAGAATGTAGATTGATCCGACGATAATCAGCGTGTTGGTAAACATTTCCAGCGCCGTCTGGTATTTAAAGAAGAATTCCTGATACCAGCGATAATCGAATCCTTGAAGCAATGAATCGCCGACAAGACTTCCACTGAGATCCGTATTCAGGAGACGGAATAAGGTCATCGATAGGATCATAGCAAATGCGATGTTCAATATCCAAAGAAGACCGATGAAGTGAAGATTGTTGTTCACTTTTTTCAGCCCCGACCGTATTGCCTCAAGAATTGCCATAATTGATAATCAACAAAGACTGCTGAGAAATTGAAGGAGATGCTGCATCCAGAAAAGCCACTTTGATGTCCAGCTGAGCACTGCCCGATGGTCTGTATCGGCTATTTTACTATTGTTAGCTAAACTGACATCAAGAACAAGTTTGTTCTCGGGATCAACCTGTGCCATGGATGCAGCTGAAGATGTGATATAGATTTTCTTCACCCATTGATCATTTCCATCCCATGTATCATTGATACATTCACCATTTTCACAAGTGAGCCGGATATCGACCGGCACACACGCTTCACCATATCTTCGTATTATCACCTCATTATAATATTTTCCATCCTTCTGGGTACTCTTAAGGCTCTCAACCCCATAATCTAGAACAAATGTCTCATCAACAAACTGACGGAAGAACCATCCCATATCCCGTCCGCTGACTTCATTGACTACGGCATAAAAATTCTGCGGCGTTGGATGTCGGAAACGATAGCGCTGGAAATACGTCCGCATGATCGCATTCATTGTATTTTCACCGAGAAATTTCTCAAGCGTCCAAAGCATCAATGCTGGTTTATCATAGGCATTGATGATATAAGTCTCGCGGTCGTACTGTTTGAATCCCCATTTTGCGATTGGATCGTTACGCATATTTCGTAAAAACATGATTCGTCCATAATAGAGATAGTCGACGCGCACCTTATCTATCACTGCAATGAGCGGGAACCCATCAAGCGTCAGCAGCTGGACACCGTACAGAGGTATACCTCCGGCAATCCGGAAGGAACCTATATTGTACCCATAAACCTTTTGCATAATCCGCATTTCCGAATAGGAGGTGAATCCCTCATCCAGCCATGGATCTTCAAATTCATTGCTGGCAACCATTCCGTACCAGTACTGATGACCAAATTCATGGACTGTCACATCCTCCGGGTCCAGTATCGCTGCCGGCGAGATCCAGCGTGCCCGGCCTGTGATGAGAGTCGGGTATTCCATAGCTCCAGCATTGCTTGTACGCGGAGGATCGATTATGGTAATTGTCTTGTATGGATATTCACCGTACCATTCACCAAAATATTTCAGTGCATTGGTGACGGCGGTGAGATAGCGGTCACGGAGGCCGTGATGCTCCGGTTGTAGGAGCAAAATAATTTCCGTCGATGGAAGAGTCGGATGAGTGAATGTCTTGTGGAATTCAAGAAAACGCGGTGAAGCAGTCCATGCAAAATCATGAACATCAGCCTGATGATAGGCGACAGTGACAGTACCATCGGTATTTTCTTTCAACGATTCCCTTACTCCTGTCGCACCAACGACATAATCACGAGGTACGGTTAGAGTCACCCAATATTCACCAAAATCGGCAAAGAACTCCGTATTTTTATGAAATTGGTGGGCATTCCACTCGTACACCTTGCCGCGGGTTTGCCCGCCGACATCTTCCAGACTTAGGCGGGTCTGCTGGTATACCGCCATTTTCGGAAACCATTGCGCCACGAAATAGAATTCGCATCCCTCCGCAGCGTTACTCCGACCGAGAGCGAGCGGAAGTCTGGTTGAAAACGTCACGTGTAATTGAATCGACTCGGACGGTTTTAGAGATCGGGGAAGCGGAACGCAAAGTACAGTCTTATCATCGGCATTATCATCGTCCGGATGGACAAACGATGAATTCTGAAGAAGATCGATCCCATCGATTGTTTTGAGTGAATGAATATCAATCCCTCCCGCATTTTCAGGAGTGATATACGTATTATCTTCCACTGCAAACGTGCTCTTCTTGTCGCGATATGCATTCAGATACAAATGGAGATAAATATCATTCACCTCATCAGGCGAATCGTTCAGCCATGTTATAATTTCGTCTCCCTCCACGGATCTTTTTGTAACATCGAGCCTTGCAGTGATGGTATAATTTGAGATATGTTTGCTCAGTTGGGCATAGAGAAGGACCGGCCCCGTATAAAGAAGAAACAGCTCAACAGATAATGCGATTACGAAACGTGTTGCTTTCATGATCGACACTACAATAAAGAATTGTATTCAAGGAAGGTATATTGAAATATATATAGAACTCGCAATGAAATCAAGGATGCTTCAGTCACCATTATTGTTTTGTATCATGTGCTTTTTTTACAGCTTTTTGACGAGCAGTAGTGATCGGTTTCGAATCTGCAGACGATCTAATTCCAATCTGAAATTGCGTTATCAGACGCTGCAGCTGATTGGTCAACTGGCTTAAATCTTCTGCCGCACGTGCAATCTGTTGTGTTCCGGTAGCCGACTCGTGCGTCACGCCGCTGATCCCCTCGATGTTCTTTGATATTTGTTCGGCTGCATCTGATTGCTGTTCACTGGCCGTCGCGATTTGTGTTGCCATATCTGTCAATTCGGAGACTACCGACACAATTTCTTTCAATGATGATCCTGCCCGTTCAGCCAGTTCTATCCCCTTGTCGACCTCCTGGGTTCCTTCCTCCATCGACTTCACCGCTCCAATTGTGTCTGCCTGGATTTTCTTGATCATCTGTGCTATCTCTTTTGTTGCCTTCGTGGTTCGTTCCGCCAGCTTTCGCACCTCATCAGCCACGACTGCGAATCCTCGTCCCTGTTCTCCAGCACGCGCCGCTTCAATCGCGGCATTCAAAGCCAGCAGGTTCGTCTGATCGGCAATATCATCGATCACCTGGATAATTTCGCCGATCTGGTTGCTCGATTTGCCAAGCGCCTGTACTGTCCCTGCCGATTTCTTCACTACATCAGCGATCCGATTCATACCGTGAACGGTTTCATGGACGACATTTCCCCCCTCTTCCGCCACCTGCCGGGCTTTTCTGGCCGTTTCCAGTGCCTGTTTGGCGTTCTTTGAATTCTCGAGGATGGTCGATGCCATTTCTTCTATCGCGCTGGCTACTTCGGTCGTCTGCGAGTTCTGTTCCTGCGCACCCGCCGCCATTTCTTCTGTACTCGATGAAATCTCGGCGCTTGCGTTGGCGGTTGCCGTAATCACTTCCGAGACATCCCTTAATGCGGCGCTGAGCGATTCCGCCAATGTATTGACACTATTTTTAACAAGCTGATGGTCCCCCTTATATTCTCCCTTCATCCCTACGGTCAAATCACCTGTTGACATAGCCGATAGGGCATCCGAACTTTCCTGAAGCGGAGTAACAATAGCATCTAGTGTTTTATTCATTTCGTCGATGATATCCCGGTATCCGCCGGTGAACTTATTCGCGTTGCCACGGATACCTAACTTACCTTCACGAGCGGCAAGCGTCAGAGCATTCGTTTCGCCAAGTAGAGATCTGAGAATTTCAACCACTTTGTTTCTGCTTTTTGCAAGAATATCGACATCCGAACGTTGTTTTACATCAACATTAAAGTTACCAAGAGCAATTTGTTCAGCTTCATACGCCTGATCTTTCATATTTTTAGCCAGACTGTTGAATGAAGAGCTCAGTTTTCCTATCTCATCCGAAGTAGCTACCTCGATCACGACATTCACGTCGCCAGAGGCAAGAGCATCAGCACCGGCGACGAGTGCGGTTATTGGTTTACTGATAGCAGAAGCTATTATAAATCCGCCCACACCGGCGATAGTAAGGCCGACAATAACAAGAACGATGAGTATCACCATCATGGATTGGGATATTGTCTCTCCTTTGGCATTGATTTTCTCAGCATCATGATCTGTGAATCGTATCAAATCTGTCAGCTCTTGCTGGCATTCGCTCAATTCGCTATCGACTTCTACATTGTTGAAGGTTTTTGGTATATTCTTCTGATTCCCTTGCGCAATATTTATTGTACGTGATGCGGCAAGTTTCAACCGATCCCATGAGGTGTTGAATTTTTCAAGAAGAGGTTTTATTTCATCGGACGATGCGGAGCTGCCATATTGAACTATTATCTGATCGATCTTTTGTATTTTTCTTTGAATCTCACGGGCAAATGGTTGTCGTTCTGACGCCAACGTTTTAAGGAAGAGGTTCGCAAAATCACTGCGAACTGACACAATCGAGGAATGAGCATCTGCAAGTCGGACGAGTGGGATATAATCGTTGGCGTACAGATCGTCCTGTGCCTGTTTCTCTGCTCTCATTCCGATATACCCGACGACACCTATTACAGCGGCTATAAAGACGAGAGTTCCGAATGTCCAGAGAAGCTTAGCCTGAATATTGAGATTGATAAACCACTTCATGACCATCCTCCTAAAACCATATATATTTCTTTTGGTGAAAAGAAGAACTCAATCCACCAAACTATAATAGATTATCGGCTAAAACCATATGAATCTTGAATAAAATCACTGGGATGTAACCTCCAAGAATATAACGGGTTACAATGAACCGTCCTGTTGATTTGTCTACAGATCGAGAACCGGGGGATATAATACGAATTGGTCAGGTTTTCTATTCAATTACTCTGCGGGCACCGGTGTATCGCTGTTGATAATATGGAGTAGAAAGCAAGGAGATTGTGACACCTTCATTGACACTTGCATGAGCGAAGAGTCCATCGCCGATGTAAATACCTACATGTGACGGAGTGCGTCCCGTTGTACTGAAGAAGACAAGATCTCCCCGGGAGAGATTTTTTTTTCGAATTTTTTTCCCCATCCGATATTGCTCTTCCGTCGAGCGAGGAAGGGTAAGCATAAAAACCTTTTCGAACACCGATCGTGTGAAAGCCGAGCAATCGATTCCTTCGACAGACTCTCCACCATGTTTATACGGCACGCCGAGGTATTCACTGATAGTGCGCATCAGCAACGTCGAGTCGAGCGAGGGTGAAACGGTATCCGACGCGGCCGCATTTGTATCATACAGTTCTTCTTCACCATCGTTCCAGGCAGAGCACGAAGATGAAAAACGGGGCGATGAAGAAGCGCACCCTGTGAGATTAATAATGATTATTGTGAGAATAAGAAATCGGAGAAGTGCCATCGCCGTTATATGCAGTTTTATCCGAGGTATGCGCGTAATGCTTTACTGCGCGATGCATGACGCAAACGGCGAATTGCTTTTTCCTTGATCTGTCGTACACGTTCTCGTGTGAGATTAAACTTCTCGCCGATTTCTTCGAGCGTCAACGAGTGTTCCCTGCCGAGTCCGAAATATAAGCGAATAACTTCTGCTTCCCGTTCGCTTAATGTAGAGAGTGCACGCTCAACCTCGCGGCTTAATGACTCCTTCATCAGGTCGCTGTCGGGCATTGGAGTCCGCTCATCCTGGATGACATCAAGCAACCGATTATCTTCACCCTGAGCAAACGGAGCATCCATCGAGAGATGCCTGCCGGAAATTTTCAGAGTATCGGCTACTTCGTAGAGCGACATATCGAGTTCTTCAGCAAGCTCACTTGCGCTCGGTTCGCGTTCGAATTCCTGTTCGAGGGTGCTGAAGGCTTTTCCGATTTTATTCAATGCACCCACACGATTCAACGGGAGCCGGACGATGCGTGATTGTTCCGCCAGTGCCTGAAGAATTGACTGACGAATCCACCATACCGCATAGGAGATAAATTTGAAACCGCGCGTCTCATCGAAACGCTTTGCTGCTTTTATCAGTCCCAGGTTACCTTCATTAATAAGGTCTCCGAGGGAGAGGCCCTGATTCTGATATTGTTTTGCTACACTCACGACAAATCGGAGATTTGCTTTAGTCAGCTTTTCCAGTGCTTTTTGATCTTGCTTTTTAATTCGTCGTGCGAGCTCAATCTCTTCTTCTGCGGTCAACAGTTCAACCTTCCCGATCTCCTGAAGGTATTTATCGAGAGATTGACTTTCGCGATTTGTATATTGCTTGCTGACTTTGACCATTCTAATTCCTTTTGAATTCTCGCATCACACTCTTTAACAATTCCTCGAAGTCAAGCGTTTCCTTGATACGAAGAAGTTGGGTGTCAAAGTATTCAAGAGCCTATGAAAATCCAAAGAGCATATATATATAGACGGTTGGAAATCCCATTCGGCAGTATACATCCCCCAATTCATTGAAAATTGCAGTGCCTGATACCGGGATATTCCTCACGATATCTTGGTGGCCAGCGACTTCCGGAAATGTGGTAACGATATTTTCCGCAAATCCATTGAGATAGAGTGAATACGTTTTTTCGCTTATCGGTCCGGCCGACCTCCAGTACTTATTGTACTCTTTTTCCTGCAAGTTCTAGGAAAGCTTTTCAGAGCATGCATCTAACGATGGCGGTTGTTTCATGCCTACATGCAATGAAATGGCCCCCGGTCCTGAATGTTCAAGATGCGGGACCGACGGCCTGTCCAAGGTTTCCGAAAGCATCGCTCCTCTGGTCGTTATGCAGCACAGCGTCGGCGAGTTCGCTAATCCCGACACCATCAAGGATAATGTAGATGACTGTTTGTGGGTACACTGGGAATTGGGAATTGTCATTTCCTCATGATGGAGGACAACCGCTCATGAAGTTTATGCGTACAACTCCTTCTCATTACACTTGCATACTTGCACCCGGCGCTGGGTATATTTCATCGAACCACTTGGAGCTTTCTCTGAAGCGATGACCAATGTTGGCACTTTCAGCTGACCGCACTTATCACATTTGGCACCATGTTGTGCAAGTTTCGCTGCTTTATCAGCAAACGTTTGTTGTTTTGCCATTATTCTTACTCCATATTAAAACACTCGTACGATATTTCCGCCTGTCTCGATGCATTTTTGCAGTACCTGTGTTGCATTCTGGATGAGTTCGTCGCGATCCATATGTTCGCCAAGTCCGCAAATTCCGATACTGATAGTGATTGAAATTTTCTTTTCGTCGACGGTCAGCACTGTGGCAGCAATTGCTTTCCGGATTTTCTCGGCCCAAAGGTACGCTTCATTTGGCGTTATTTGAACCAGCAGGAGACCGAACCGGTTGAAATCAAGCCGACCGACAACATCATACAGGCGCACACTCCGCCTGAGCACTTTTGCCACACTGTATAGAATAAAATCGAAACCATCTTTACCATACCGGCTGATCAGCTCATTCATCGAATCTAGTGCAACAACCATCAAACAAAGCTCCGTGCCGAAATCGACAGCACGCGCAAGTTCCTGGTCAAGTATTAGTACAAATTGCTTCCGTGTGAGCGACCGGGTCAATTCATCGACTACAACATACTCTTTGACGATATCATTCAGATACAGGATCTCCAACGCAGCTGCCGTGTTTTCAGCAAGCCGTGCCAGGATATCAATATCTTTCTGTCCAAAATTCTTTTTTGTGCGGCTCTCGACGCTCACGGCACCGTAACATTTGTTCATCGAGTTGATCGGAACGCAAAGGAATGATCCTTCGTTTCGAATTTTTTCACCGGTGACAAAGCGTACCACACTTTCTGTTTCAAGATCTTCAATCTTTTGTAGCTGGGAATATCGGATTACACTGCCTACGATACTCGTCGCAAAATCAATCACCTGATTTGTAATAGCATATCCTTCGGGTGTTCGATTCACCACTTTCCGGATCATCCAGCTGTGTTGCTGTTCATCGTAGAGCGTGATCGATAAAAAATCGAAGTTTATTAGCTTTTGAATTTCATCTGCAATCACATCCACAATCGAACGGACGCTCAGATCGAGCTTCCATCGCTCCTGCATCCGGCGGACCGACGCTAGCACCTCGGAATCGAGCAGAAGATCATATTTCGCCGTATAACTTTTTATTAATGCTGAGATTAGTTTTGTACACTGCCCTATCAGCGAAATAGTCTCAACACCGTAAGCATCTTCCGCCTTACTATCAACCGCGAGTACACCGACAACGGTTTGTTCACCGCCGGCTGTCTCATAGAACACCGGAGCGCCAATAAACGCCTTGACGAAATCAACCCCCTCGTAATAGCGGAGGAGTTCTTTCTCCGAAACCGGATTTACCCGGCTTATGACTTCCGGTTTACCGGTCTGGGCGATCTGGCTTACCAGATCGTGTCCCATCGGATAACGGCGTTCTTTCATGAATACATCGCTGTCGGTGATTTTCGTTTCGCACACCATTGCCTGTTTCTCACGATTCGCCCAGAAGAACGACACCGTGTGGGCGAAAAGAACCTCCTTGATAACGGCGAGGACTTTCATAAGCAGAAAATCAAACTCTGCTCTCGGTTCAGTTTCCGTTTGAGAGAGATCTGAATTCAAATCGAAAAAATCTGCCACCTGAAACTCCACGGTCGGTTGCTCTTGCGGTTTGAATGATGCGACGGATGTCGGTGATATTGACGGCTTGTCGGAGATAGTATCCACCCCCTCATACACCACATACTTCTCCCCTCCCTGTAGATCATCAAATACTAATACTTTTCTTTTTCTAGAATCCACTCGTCGTTTATATACAGTGAGTTCCTTTATATGAGCTCGCCTTCCCCATACCAGCTTACTATATTGGAAGTTATGCCAAGTTAACTCATTTTCCACACAAAGTCAAGCTAAATTTTGCTTTGAATTTCACTCGGTTACGCTTCTTTCCGTTGACATTCCACCCTTTTTTTTGTACCATGACATTAGGTATTGTACGGCCGGTATCTGGAAAAGTTGTGTTCCGCAGCTGGCTTATGGCATACCGAAACCACGACTTCTCCGACGTCAGATTCTCACAGAGCGTGATCATACAAAAATACAGGGATATTGAAATAAACCATCGTTGAGGAACATCAAATAGTATCTACCTGTTATTTATAGATGATGCTATACACTTCGCCGTCTGAAGAATAGCCATCGGAAAAGAACAAAACGTATTTTTAGGGAGTCATCATGAATCTTTCACACAAGATTCTCTCAGAGCATCTTGTTCAGGGCGAGCTTATTGCGGGGAATGAGATTTCAATACGGATCGATCAAACACTAACACAGGATGCGACCGGAACGATGGCATATCTTCAATTTGAAGCAATGGGAATACCGCGCATCCGCACAAAACTCTCTGTAAGCTATGTAGACCATAATATGCTTCAGCAGGACTTTATGAATGCAGATGACCATCAGTATCTTCAATCCGTCGCTGCAAAATATGGAATATTTTTCTCCCGGCCCGGAAATGGAATTTGTCATCAGGTGCATCGTGAACGGTTCGGCGTTCCCGGAGAAACGCTCATCGGTTCCGACTCCCACACACCGACAAGCGGCGGTCTTGGAATGATTGCTATCGGCGCCGGCGGACTCGATGTCGCACTCGCAATGGCCGGCGAACCCTGTGTTATCACAATGCCGAAAATCCTCGGCGTTAAACTCACGGGAGCGCTTCAGGATTGGGTTTCGGGGAAAGATGTGATTCTCGAAATGCTCCGCCGTCTGACAACCAAAGGAGGTATCAATAGCGTTATCGAATATCACGGACCCGGCGTCGCCTCACTTTCCATGGGCGACCGGTTCACCATAACCAACATGGGAGCCGAACTCGGCGCAACAACATCGATCTTCCCGAGCGACGGCATCACCCGCGCATATCTCAAAGCACAGGGACGCGAAGAGGCATGGACCGAACGACACGCCGATGCAGGATCATCCTACGATCACATCACTATTCGACTCCATGCCGAAAAAGATGCACGTGCGATTGCAGCATTACAGGAAGGCGGATCAATAAATCTTAAGATCCCGAAACCAGACACTTCTAATTTTGTGAATGTTGAATTTGATGGAATCGAAATCGATCTCGATAAGCTGGAACCTCTCATTGCACAACCTCACTCTCCCGATAACGTTATTCGCGTGCGGGAGCTTGAAGCACGCAGCATCAGGGCCGACCAGGCCTGCATCGGTTCCTGTACAAATTCTTCGTATTACGATTTACGCATTGCGGCACATATGCTGAAAGGGCAATCGGTTCATCCGAATACTTCATTCACGCTCACACCCGGTTCGAAACAGGTATTTGAAATGATCGCACGATACGGGCAATTGCCCGATATAATTGCGAGCGGCGCCCGCATTCTCGAGTCTGCCTGTGGTCCGTGCATAGGCATGGGACAGGCACCACCATCAGGCGGCGTGTCGGTACGCTCGTTCAATAGAAATTTCGAAGGGCGGAGCGGAACAATAGATGCAAAAGTCTATCTCTCTTCACCTGAGACCGCAACGGCAACGGCGCTTGCAGGAATAATATCCGATCCGCGCACCGTTGCAAAAAAGTTCGGCATCGCTTTCCCGCAAAGAACCGAACCGGAAAGGTACATCACAAACGATTCGATGATCATACCTCCCTCCGCCACGCCCGAAAAAATCGCGGTCGTTCGTGGACCCAACATCAAACCGATTCCGCAATTTGACGGCATGCCAGAGACACTGGCCGGACGCGTACTGCTGAAGACAGGCGACAATATCTCGACCGACCATATTTCACCGGCCGGAGCAAAAGTACTCCCGCTTCGTTCAAATATCCCGGCTATTTCTGAATTTACTTTCACCCGGATTGATAAGGAATTCACAAACCGCGCAAAAGAATGGGGCGGCGGCTTTGTTATCGGCGGAGATAATTACGGACAGGGTTCTTCACGCGAACATGCCGCATTATCACCCCGGTTCCTCGGCGTAAAAGCGGTCATTGTAAAGCAGTTTAATAGAATTCACCGCTCGAATCTCATAAATTTCGGCATCCTTCCCCTGACGTTTGTCAATCCCGGAGACTATGAGAAGATCGATTTCGGCGATGAACTAGAGATACCCGACGTACGGCAGCAAATGGAAATATCCACCGCACAGAACGGCACTCTGACACTGGTCAATAAAACGAAAAATATCCCGATTGTAGTGGCGTTTGATCTGACAGCCAGGCAGAAACTCATTCTGCGAATGGGTGGACTTCTCAATGTCGTACGTAATGCAAAGAAAAAATAGAAACCCGGCTCGTGCTTGCCAATACAAAATTTAAACTCTGGCTTACGGAGAAAATGTATGCCATCATATAAGAAATTAGTGCCTCCGTCAAAAGGAGATCATATTACTTTTATAAATGGAACTCTATCTGTTCCTGACCATCCGATAATTCCCTTCATAGAGGGAGATGGAACCGGACCCGATATATGGCGCGCTTCCCGGAAAGTATTCGACGCGGCTGTGCAAAAGGCCTATGGAGAAGAACGTTCGATCGTATGGTTTGAACTTTTTGCCGGCGAGAAAGCCAACACAGTCTACGGCCCGAACACATGGCTCCATGACGATACACTTGAGGCAATCAAAGAATACCGAATCGCGATTAAAGGTCCGCTCACGACGCCGGTCGGCGGTGGAATTCGCTCGATTAATGTCGCTCTGCGTCAGATGCTCGATCTTTACACCTGTCTGCGTCCCGTACGGTATTTTCAGGGAGTCCCTTCGCCGGTCAAGCATCCGGAATTGATCAACATGGTAATCTTTCGTGAGAACACCGAAGACATCTATGCCGGTATTGAATGGAAGGCGGGCACGCCCGAAGTGAAAAAAGTAATCGAGTGGCTCCAGAATGAAATGGGGGTGAAAAAAATCCGGTTCCCGAAAACTTCGAGCCTGGGTATCAAGCCGGTGTCGGAAGAAGGAACAAAGCGGCTGGTACGGGCTGCAATACATTATGCTATCGGGAACAAACGAAAATCGGTTACGCTCGTCCACAAAGGCAACATCATGAAATTCACCGAAGGCGGATTCCGCGACTGGGGCTACCAACTTGCGAAGGAAGAATTTTCCAAACAGGTGATCGCCTGGGAAGATTGCGGAGGGAATGTCCCTGCCGGAAAAATCCTCATCAAAGATGCGATCGCCGATTCGTTCCTACAGCAAATTTTGACTCGCCCTGCCGAGTACGATGTAATCTCAACATTAAATCTCAACGGCGATTACATTAGCGATGCTCTTGCAGCGCAAGTCGGCGGTATCGGAATGGCTCCGGGTGCAAACATTAATTACGAAACGGGCCATGCAATTTTCGAAGCGACACATGGAACTGCACCGAAGTATACAGGTCTTGATAAAGTGAATCCGGGTTCGTTGATTTTAAGCGGCGAATTGATGCTCCGTCATTTGGGATGGACCGAAGCCGCCGATCTCGTCATCAAAGGACTTGAAAAATCAATTGCTGCAAAAACCGTTACGTACGATCTTGCACGGTTGATGGAGGGAGCGAAAGAAATCAAGTGTTCGGAATTCGGCGATGCGATCGCTGCAAATATGTGACAGATCCGAGGGAGATGCGCTCGCGAGGCCATGTAAGACGGTAGCGCTTTGTTCCACATCATCAGTCAGGGGCAAGACGGACTGGGATTTAGAAAGCGAGTATTCGCTCCTGATCAGATTCCGATACCGGTCGGAATGACGAAGATATAATTTGGTCAAGCTGCATTGTTTGACTTGAAATAATGCCCCTGTTTTTGTATACTAAAGTCCCGTCTTTCCCTCCGGAAAACGGGGCTTTTTATTACTATATTGATGTATGACTGACGAGAATACAAAACCGGTACTTGAAATCGACGACGATACTACCACTCACACCGATGAGCCGGCACGCGCTATCCTTTTCAACGACGAGATCCATACTTTCGATGAAGTGATCGCGCAGATAAAAAAGGCGACGGGATGTGGTCAGGCAAAGGCTGAAACCCTGACGTGGGAGGTCCATTCGAAAGGAAAAGCGTGCGTATGGGAAGGAACGATGGAGCGCTGCATCAAGGTCGTCATTATCCTGGAGGAAATCCAGCTCCATACACAAATTGAAATGTGACGACAAATTATTTAGCGCCGTAGGCGCGGACTATTTGTAGAAAATCAAAATAAGAAAATAGAATCTAAGCTCCGTTAGGAGCGGCCTATTATAAAAAGTAAAAAATATCTCTATGGTAAATACGTATTCACAGATTTATATTCAGATTGTTTTCACAGTGAAGAATAGTACCGTGTTAATACGTAAAGAAAAAAGGGAAGAGTTGTACAAATATATTACAGGTATTGTTAGAAAACGTAATCAAAAACTCCTGGCTATTAATGTAATGCCTGATCATATTCATGTATTCGTTGGAATGAATCCCGATGTAGCGATATCTGATTTGGTACGTGACATTAAGGCCGGTTCATCGGGTTTCATCAATGAAAAGAAATGGTTCAAAGGAAAATTTTCGTGGCAGGAAGGTTTTTGGGCATTTTCGTATTCACAGTTGAATATGATGATCGGTATTTGTTCGAATGGATAGAGAAGGATCAAGCAAAAAATGAATAGGTCGCCCCTACGGGGCTTACGAGTTTTTCCTCGGTATCAAAAGCTACAAATAGGCTGCCCCTGACGGGGCATCCTGAAATGGCTGATTATTTTTTAAATAGCTGGTTCTAATGAATCTGCCCCTGACGGGGCATCCTGAAATGGCTGATTATTTTTTAAATAGCTAGTTCTAATGAATCTGCCCCTGACGGGGCATCCTGAAATGGCTGATTATTTTTAAAATGGCTAGTTCTAATGAAGCTGCCCCTAACGGGGCATCCCGCGATTGCAATTCGTTTTTTAAATGGCATATTTTTGTGGAGTTGCCCCTGACGGGGCATCCTGAAATGTTCATGTATTTTTGAGATATTATTATGACCTCTCGGGAAATTCGGGCGAGCTTTTTGAAATACTTTGAGTCGAAGCAGCACCGCATCGTGCCCAGTGCCCCCGTCATACCCCACGGCGATCCTACACTCCTCTTTACCAATGCCGGGATGAACCAATTCAAGGACGTATTTCTCGGAACCGGAAAACGCGACTATACCCGCGCCGCAGATACACAAAAATGCATCCGCGTCAGTGGAAAACATAACGATCTCGAAGAGGTCGGACGCGATACATACCACCACACGTTTTTCGAAATGCTCGGCAACTGGTCGTTCGGCGATTACTATAAAAAAGAAGCAATCCAGTGGGCATGGAAGCTTCTAACAGACGTATGGAAACTTCCAAAAAAGCGATTCTGGGCGACCGTCTACCGGACCGACGACGAATCGTTCGATCTCTGGAAATCAGCCACCGATATTGACCCGACCCACATTCTGCGCTTTGACGAGAAAGATAATTTTTGGGAAATGGGTGAAACCGGACCATGCGGTCCCTGCTCCGAGATTCATATCGATCTCACACCGGGCGCCGATGCTCCGGCATCGCTCGTCAATGCCGGCTCTCCTCTTTTAATCGAAATCTGGAACCTTGTCTTCATCCAGAATAATCGTAATGATCGCGGTGAGCTGGAAGAACTACCTGCAAAACACGTCGATACCGGAATGGGATTCGAACGTGTATGCGGAATCATGGAGGCTATCAAATATAATTTTCAGCGCCCGCCGTCGAACTACGACTCGGATGTCTTCAGACCTCTTTTAACCATGATCTCGAAAATATCCGGACTCCCGTATGGTAAAGAGAAAGAACACGACGTAGCAATGCGCGTCATCTCCGATCATATCCGTGCCCTAGCTTTTGCAATCGCAGACGGCGCGATACCGTCGAACGAAGGACGCGGGTACGTACTTCGGAGAATACTCCGCCGCGCGGCACGGTTCGGACATACACTTGGATTGCGTGAACCTTTTCTCTATCAGCTTGTCGGTACCCTCGTCGATACGATGTCGGATGTCTTTCCAGAAATAAAAGAACATCAAAAACATATTGAACGTGTGATCAAGAGTGAAGAAGAAGGATTCAATCAAACGCTCGATCGCGGGCTCGAGATATTCGAGAATGCTGTTCGTTCAATCGGAGATACAAAAATCCTCCCTGGTGATGTAGCTTTTAAACTCTATGATACATATGGATTCCCCATTGATTTGACCCAATTATTATGTTCTGAGAAAAGTATAACTGTAGATACAAAAAAATTTTTGGAGTTGATGGAAAACCAACGGGAGCATTCAAGGTTTCAATCAGAACTAAAAAGAGCTTACGATATCACTGATGGACATTCTGGTGTTCATTATCCACTCGCAAAAGGTTTGGCACAAATAACCTCTGAGTTGAAGGACAAGAAAACTGATTTTGTTGGTTATGATAATCTTGAATATGAAGGACGAATAATTCGAAGTGACGGATTTGGTCAATTAGTGTTAGATTGCACACCATTATATGGTGAATCAGGTGGTCAAGTCGGCGATACCGGTGAAATCGAAGTGGGAGATCATAAGATTAAAGTCTTAAATAGTTTAAAAAGCGGAGATATAATTGTACATGTAATAGATATCGTTAAAAACCTTGAGTCTGGACAAAAAGTATATTCTCGTGTAGAGGTCAATCGTCGCATTAATATTATGCGCAACCACAGCGCCACACATCTGCTGCACGCGGCACTGCGAAAAATCCTCGGCACTCATACGCACCAGTCCGGCTCGCTGGTCGATCCCGATCACCTTCGTTTCGACTTCGCGCATTTCAGCAAAGTCACTGATGCCGAGCTTAATGCAATTGAAGACCTTGTGAACGAAAAAATCGGTGAGAGCATTCCCTTACAACATTATCGTGATATTCCGTTTGAGCAGGCGAAGCAAATGGGCGCGTTGATGTTCTTCGGCGATAAATACGGCGACCGGGTCAATGTATGTCAATTCGGCGATTTCAGCATGGAATTTTGTGGCGGGACGCATGTGCTGAATACGAAAGAGATCGGCTTTTTCAAATTCCGGTTTGAAGGAAGTATTGCAAGCGGCATACACCGTGTGGAAGCGCTCACGCACGATCATGCCCTCGAATTCCTTGCTCTCCAGAACAAATCATACTTCGAGCGAATAGAATACGGATATACAATACTGACCGATATCGAATCGCTCGTACAGAGCCTCTGCGCGGTGGGAACCAAAGTAACAACTGATCCCGGGGTATTCGAAAATCAGTTGAAGCTGTATGAGAATATTCCCGGACTTCCCTCTTCAGTAATTCCTGCCGATATGAAACGGGCATTTGAAGAACAAAGGATAAGGTTCCGGAAGCTCGAAGATACAATTCTGGAGCTTGCCGATGTGAAGAAAAAGCTCGAAAAAGAGCTAACCCGCCAAAAAATACAATCTTCGGCAGCCGACATCGATACACTTATTCAAAAGGCAACTGTGACAAACGGGATCAAGATTATTGTGTCGAAAATCGATGCAAACGACATGGAGTCCTTGAAATCGATCGGCGACACACTGCGCGCAAAGCTTGGCACCGGCATCGGAATACTGGCGGCAATAACAGAAGAAAAAGTGGCTCTTGTATGTGTTGTAACTGACGATCTTGTCGCACAAAAAAAATTAAGTGCCGGAAAAATCGTCGGTGAAGTGGCAAAACTTCTGGGCGGAGGCGGAGGCGGACGTCCTCACATGGCAACCGCCGGAGGAAAAGACATAGCAAAACTCGATGAAGCACTCCAGAAAGCGACATCAATTGTACAATCGATGCTCTAATGAGCATTCGTCAGATATGACCAGTTGAAGGAGAACTAAATTATGGCTCATCTCCCATTGACAATCGCCTATCGGCAGAAATTTATCAAGGACTCGCTTGTCGAGAGCGCCGAGACGAAGAAGAAGATCGCCGAGCAGTGCACGGGCGATATCAGCAAAGCCATCGATATGATCGTCGATGCGCTCAACAAGAAGAAAAAAGTTCTCCTGTGCGGCAACGGCGGGAGTGCAGCCGATGCGCAGCATCTTGCCGCGGAGTTTGTCATACGATTGAACCACAACATCAAGCGTCCGGGCATTCCTGCGATATCGCTCTCAACAGACGTTTCGAATCTTACTGCCGGTTCGAATGATTTCGGTTATGATAATGTTTTCGCCCGGAATGTGGAAGCGCTGGGAAATACGGGCGATATCCTGATAGGCATCAGCACGAGCGGCAATTCGGAGAGTGTAAACCGCGCATTTCAGAAGGCCCGTGAGAAGGGCATGAAGACGATAGGCTTCCTTGGAAAAGACGGTGGTAAATCGAAAGGTCTCTGCGATCTGCCAATTATTATTCCCTCCAACGATGTCCAGAGGATCCAGGAAGGTCACATAACCATCGGACACATAATATTCTGGCAAGTTGAACAAGAGATGTATGGTTGATATGGCACAGCCGCGACGAAACGATATCCTTGTTCCGCTCTTCACACTTGTTTGTGATGCCGTTGCGATTGAAACGGCATTTCTTCTTTCTTACTGGATCCGATTTTTCTCGCCGTTTACCTCGATTGTCGAGGTCGTAACCGAAATCCCGCCACTTCGTGCTTATATCGAAGGGACACTGTTCATCATTCCTGCATGGCTTTTAATTTTTCAATCGCGCCGGATGTACGCCGTCCGGCGAAACACATATATCACAGATGAGTTCTTCGCGATTGTAAAAGTTGTCACGATCGGCATGTTAATAGTCATGAGCGCGGCATTTTTTTACAGGGCATTTTCTTATTCGCGTGTCGTATTCGGTTTAATGTGGCTGCTTTCTATCATCCTATTATCCATCGGGCGGTTTTCCACAATTGCGTTTGAACGTGCTCTTTATCGGCGCGGAAAAGAGCTTCGAAACGTAGCGCTTATCGGTTCTGGCGAAACGGCACTTAGAGTTCTGCGCGCACTCGCAAAGGCTCCTTTTCTCGGGTACGATATTGCAGGTTATGCTGCCGATAAGAAAAGCCCGCTTCCCGGTTTCTCGGATTTTCGCTACCTGGGACAGATTGCCGGAATAAGCGATATTTTCAAGCGCGAAGAAATCGAGCTAGTGCTGATTGCACTTCCCTATTCCGACCATTCAAAAATCGTACAACTTGCCCGGGAATGCGAGGGATATAATATTGAGGTAATGTTCGTTCCTGATATGCTCGAAATAATTACAAGCCGGCTGCGCGTGAGAGAGATTGAAGGAATCCCTTTTATCACCATCAAAGCGATGGCAATGTCGAGCTGGGGAGGGATTTTCAAGCGTATATTTGATCTGTTGGTCTCTCTCTTGCTTCTAATTCTCCTTCTCCCGTTGTTTATCCTTATTACGTTTATCATCAAGCTCGATTCGTCGGGTCCGGTTTTTTATCTTCAGGAGCGCGTGGGATTCGACGGTAAACATTTCCAGATGATAAAGTTCAGATCAATGAAAACAGGCGCGGAAACGGCCCAACAGGAGATTCGATTGGGAATAAAGAATGATCCACGACGAACACGGATCGGTATCTTCTTGAGAAAAACAAGCCTTGATGAACTTCCACAACTTATCAATGTTCTTAAAGGGGAAATGAGCCTTGTAGGCCCCCGACCGGAACGAACCGACTATGTCGAAAAATTTAAAAAAGTCATTCCAAAATACCTCGACAGGCACCGTGTGAAAACCGGTATGACCGGTTGGGCGCAGGTCAATGGCCTTCGGGGTGATACTTCATTAGAAGATCGAATCTCATATGATCTGTACTACATCGAACATTGGTCATTCACGTTTGATCTTAAAATTTTACTACGTACAATCCGTGAATTACTGTGGAGCCGCTCAGCAGAATAACTAGGTGTCGAGTACCAAAAATAACTTTAATGATCGAAAACCTACTCTCAGCTTTAAACTGCTGGAAATAGCAATAGAATCAGTTATGACTTATTAAAGTTATTTTTGAATCGAGACACCCGATGGAGTAATCTTCAATGATCGAAGTCGCTGTGTTTTACCTTCACGCAATCGCTGCCATTGCCGCTTTTACAAAACGCTGGCAGGATGAAGGATTTGGTGAAGGAATTCTCGGCGTGGCATTTATGGCACTGATTTTTTCAGTGGGATGGACAATTACAACGTTCCTGATACGTTTGTTTACTCCCGAAAAGGGATTCAGCCGTATATTCGATCGGGATGCACTTTCATTACTTCTGCTGACAATCAGTGAGGGAATTTTCTATTATTTCTATTTGAAAGGACCGACAAAACTTCACTCCCCTCCTGTGGAAGAAATGGATATAAAAAAACCGTAGAACATATCCACGGTTTTTCCTTCTGGAGGCAGTGGTTCTTTACAACGATCACCGCCGCCAGAAAGATGATGATTAAATGCTTTCAATACTCACTATAACGGATTTACAACCCCTCCGCAAAAAATATCTCCGGAAGTGTTACTACTTCCGTTACTTTTCACAACACAGTACAAGTAATCCGGTTATTGAGCTTTAACGACTATGACACGGGTCTCGGAATTTTCGCCGAGGTGAGCAGCGACTGTTTTCGCTTCTTGCTCAGAAGCATATCGACCAACTCTCACACTCCACCGCGTGCCCGCTTTCGTTTCGGCTTTCACAACGTATGCATCAAGTCCGGCATCCCGGAGCTGTGCCACATGGACATCGGCTTTTTCCGGATCAGTCCATGAGGAAATCTGAACTGCATATTCTCCGCTTCCGGCCGGCTGCACAGGCGGCAATTCTTTCTTCGTTACCGGTTCTTTTACGGCTTGTCCTTTTTTCGCTTCGCCTTTTTTCGATGCGTTTTTCTTTGATTCGGACGGTGCGACCTCTGGTTTCGCCGTATCTCTTGCTGCCATTGCTGTTGTATCGACTGGAGGTGGGGGTGCAATCCTCTTCACCGTTAGTTTTGGACCCCACAGTTTGATGATCCCGGCGTTATTCAGGAAAAACAGTGCGCCTCCAAGTACAACTAAAATCAAGACGATATAGAGAACCATGATCATCGATTTATTGTGAGGTCCTTCATCCCGTCTTCGTAGTCGTGGAGTCATCGGTTCTTCATGAACAATCTCATCATCTTTGAGATTCAGATTTGGCATGACATTGGCCTCCTTTGTGATTACGTACTATACTGTTATCTGAGAAGATTGTCGATATTCATTAAAAGTGCAAGAACTTTTTTATTTTTTCTTCGATCCTAGAATGACGGCCCCCATCCCTCTTTTCTGCATTTCGTTCAATATAAGAAATTGCCATATCATTTGCAGTTTTTTCATGGCGAGGTCGGTTTTTCTGTAATACCCACAACCCCGATCTTGCGGCAGACCCCGGAACTGGAAAAACAGCTAATTTCTTGAAAATAAAGCAGTAAACGGCACTTTCCTTGGGAATTTCGGCAACAAATTATCCTGAATCAGATAAAGACTATACTATCCGGCAGTTCAGAAAGACTATTATTGATTCAACAGAAAACCATAAGTAAAAGGAACGCGGATACAGCACCACAGATAGATGCACAGAAATTGACACCATCATTTGTGAGCAGACGGATCCCCCCATAGTACTCTGTCGATGTGTTATCACAGTGCCTGGACCGTTCCGTAATATGTTGACACATGGAACAACGGTATCGTACTTGCAATGTTGCACCGAGAAAACTATCGACCAGATTGGCTAAGAGTCCGGAACTACAAATGATACAGAATGATTGAAAATGAAATCCGAACCACGGCGTCATGCTTAGAAAAATACAGACACAACCGGCAAAACCTGCGGCAATTCCTTCCGGTGTCAATCCGCCCGATGTCCCATGTGGAACTTTCCTGCCGTTGTGTATGCTGCGCGGTTCACTGTTCGAGAGTAATCCGATTTCGGTAGACCATGCATCGGATGTCACCGACGCTATGACTGCCCCGTAGACGAGATACCATCGATCATGTGGGAAAAAAATCGAAACAAGAATCAGAATACCCGCTACTCCCCCGTTTGCTATGACCTGGTGCAGACGGCGTTTCGGTTTGATGTCACTGATATATTCAAACTTTTGTTTTTTCTCCCGCCCATATCGTGTCATCAGTACGGATGTGAAAAAGAAAACGAGCAGCGGGACCGACCATTGAATTCCACAGAACCCGAAAACCAGAATACCGAGAATGAATGCACCGATCGCAGCGGGAAGTGTTAACCAGCCATATCGTCTGGCAAGAAAGACAACAAGGAATGCAAGAACAACACCTAAAGAGAATTCTATCATCAAATAAAAAACTCCATCACTTAATGAATTCGCTGCCGCTTGCTTAGATATTCTGTCAATGCACTATCGAATGGAGTCGTCGTATCCAGGAGCACATAATCGATATTATGCTCCCTGCATTCGCTGCGATAGCGATCGAGGAATTGTCTCATCGCCGTCTGATACGAACGTTGAATATGCCATGGGTGCGTCATGATTTGTGCGCCGGTTTCCATATCTTTAAACACAGCGTCGTTCCCAAAGGCGAACGAACGTTCGAGCGGATCGAGTACGTGCATGACGATGACTTCGTTTTTTGTATGACGAAAATGCTTGAGTGCTACCATCACTGCATTGGGATCGTCAAACAAGTCGCTGATCACGATCACAAGACCCCGGCGCTTGATCCGATCGGCGATCTCATGCAAAGACGGAGCCGTGTTGGTCTTATTCCCCGGCGCGATGGCAGTCAATTCTTTGAGCAGCTGCTGTAAATAAGAATGCGTCGATCGGGGCGGCAGATACGATCTGATTTTCTCGTCGAATACCGCCAGTCCGACAGCATCCCGCTGTTGAATCATAAGATACGACAGCGCAGCGGCAAGATATGATCCGTAGGCGAGTTTTGTGATTGCTTTTTCCGATGCATATCCCATCGAAGAGCTTGCATCAAGTATGATGGTGGCTTTGAGATTTGTTTCTTCTTCAAATTGTTTTATGAAATAACGATCCGTCTTTCCGTAGATTTTCCAATCAATATGCCGGATTTCATCTCCCGGCATATACTGTCGGTGTTCGGCAAACTCGACACTAAAACCGTGATACGGAGATTTATGAAGTCCTGTAATGAATCCTTCAACAACCAGACGGGCGACAATCTCCATATTCGAGAGTCGGGCAATTACGCTGGGTGTAAGGTATTTTCGATATTCTTCGATCGTTCTTCTATCGCCCCTTCTTCGCAGTGCTCTTACTCTTGGGCTGCAGAAACATTTCGTTGGCATTCTTCCCCAGATGTTCCAGCTCAAACCTGGCTGATTCGACCATCTCGTTTGTTGGATACCGACGTATGAACTCTGTGTAATATGTACGGGCACTATCGACATTCTTCAATTCATTATTGTACAAGAATCCAGTGAGAAATAACGCCATTGGAACATCCCGGTGATCCGGAAAACGGTTGACGAATTCCTTGTAATATTTCACAGCAGTCTCATAATCCTTTATATCGTTACTGCAAAGCGCACCGGCTTTCCACAGGACTTCGGGAATACGCGAGCTATTTGGATATTTATCAATTAGAAGCTGATAATACCGCAGGGTCTCCTTATGGTCCGATTTCTGCCTGCTTTCCTGCACTTTCGACCAGATTTCTTCCTCGGACATCCCTCCGCATGATATGAACGCCGTTATAAGAACAACCACAGCGAGAATACGTGCTACCATAGTATTTCCTTTCTGCTTTATGAACAATTTACTTCATTAGCGTATACGACGAAGTGCTGCTGCGAAAAACCCGTCGGTTCCATGAACCGAAGGCAGCAACCGAACAACGTCACCACCGTTACAATCCTTGATACCCCATCGATCAAGTAACGGTTGGGGTTTTTGTATTATAATATCCGGATGATCCTTGAGAAAATCTTCTATGACATCATCATTCTCAAGCCGGAATAGTGAACAGGTCGCATATACAACCATTCCGCCTACTTTAGAACAACGCCAATATCTTTCCAGGAGTTCTCTTTGTGTACGGGCATATTTCTTAACGTCATCGCCTGTGATGCGCCATTTGAGAAGCGGATTTCTCCGGATCGTTCCGCTGCCGCTGCAGGGAGCGTCAATAATCACAAGATCGGCCGTCGATAAAAGATCGTCTGTGTTTCCCTTCTCACCGGTAACGAGTCGCGGGAAAATAATATTTATACCCGCACGTTTTAAGCGTTGTGATAGTTGTTTCAGACGCTCTTCACCGACATCGAGCGCGTGAATGGTTCCCTGATTGTTCATCAGAGCCGCGAGGTGCAGCGATTTTCCTCCGCCGCCGGCACAGGCATCAATGACGGTGTCGGAGGGTTGCGGACCGGCCAGCAGCGAGATAATCTGGCTCCCTTCATCCTGAATCTCGTAAAGGCCTTCTCTGTACGACATCAGCGCAGGAAAATTTACACGTTTCGGTAACACAAGACCGAACGGCGATAATCTAGTCCGTTCTACCACAATCCCTTCATCGGCAAGCCGCTTCATGCACCCCGGTACATCTATTTTGAGTGTGTTTACCCGAATCGTCAGCGGTGACTGCTGATGAAGTGCACTGCAGAGCTTTTCGGTTTCGTCATGTCCGTACTGTGTATTCCATGATTCCACCATCCACCGTGGAAAGGAATATTCCACGCTGATACGCTCGGCCGGATCATTGCCGATGAATTTCAGGTCTTTCTGCAGCTCGATATTCCGGCAAAATTCGAGCGGATCAATTCTAGGTTCGACAACATTCCATTGAGCTCCGATTTCCTCGACGACTTTTTCAGGTGGTCCATTCTTAATTCCGACGGCATATGCAGCAACCATCCAGATTTTCGGATACACCGGCGGGATCGGCTTTTTCAACCGGTCGAGCACTTCCTGCATCAATCGTTCAATGCGATATGCGTGCCGGAAGAGGTCGTAGGTGGTCTCCGATATTATCCGACGGTCTCTCGAGCCAAGATACCGGCGTCCAAGAAAAAAATGTGCAACGACACGGTCCGCCGGCAACGGCGATTTCTGTATCTGATCAACAAGCTCGATAATATGTCCGATATGAGAGGAAGTCTTCAAATTGCCACGACAGGTTTTTTCATTTTTGCGGTTATATACGCATGTGCCATTCGCGGTGTACTGAATGCCAGTCCCACCTCACCTTTTCTATTAATAGCGATCACACCACCGGTACCTTTTACTTTCTTTTTGAGAATTCCGATTCCGTGTTTGGCAGCTGCATCAGGATTTCCACCATTACATGCCATTGAATCGATCACAGCTTTCGCCATGACAATCGTAATTATCCCTTCTCCCCACCCCGATGCAGACACTCCGCCAACATCATTATCAGCATAGACACCGGAGCCTATGAGCGGAGAATCGCCAATACGACCGGGATACTTATGGGGAGTTCCGCCCGTCGATGTACCTGCAACAATTACACCTTTCTTATCCATTGCCACCACGCCCACGGTATCGCCATAATATTCCATAGATTTCTTTTCCGACGGAGCAGAATTTCCGGCATATAATACCTTCCATCGCTCCAGTTCGCGTGAGACAACCAATGTGTCTGCCGGGCAGACCTTAAAACCATGTTCACGTGCAAACCGGGCAGCACCTACTCCTGCAAGAAGAATGTGCTCGCTCTCCTCCATAATTTTTCTCGCAATCGAAATCGGGTGCAGAAAGTTTTGCAGACATGCGACTGCACCTGCGCGTAATGTCTTCCCATTCATAATTCCTGCATCAAGCTCGATATGACCGAGGGCATTCATGACCGATCCGTATCCGGCATTGAAGGTAGGGTCGTCTTCAAGTATCATGATGGCACTTTCAACTGCATCGACCGCACTCCCTCCTTTTTTCAGGACTTCCCACCCTTTTTTCAGCGCCTGTCGTACACCATGAAGATGAGCATCTACCATTTCATCAGGAATGTCCCACGCCCCCCCCTGTACTGCAATAGAAATCATTGATGCAATACCTTTAAATTACGCCTATAATACAAAAACTCGTGGCAAGAATCAATCCGACGTTCAGCTTTTTACTGCTTGATTATCCTTTCCCTGTTTTGTAATTTATTTATTGTATTTCCACACCAGTCACATGTCAACATTTCTTCTTTGTATTGAGCAAGAACCGGTGATCATCGCCGAGGGAGCCGTCATCGAACGGCTGCGAAGAACACCCGGAATTTCCCTTAACCCTCACCTGCTCAATTCCGCTCTATTATATAATGAAGGAAAGAAATATCTTGAAGCAATCTATCGTCAATACATCGACTGTGCATATCGCAGAAATCTTCCGATGATCATTCTCACTCCTACCTGGCGTGCAAATCCCGAACGAATCTCGCGGGCAGGGTTACCTGCCCACCAGAGTTCAAAGAACGTCGGTGGGCGTGCCCATGATGTAAATAAGGATTGTTACGATTTCCTTGCAGAAATACGAGCCGGTTATGGTGAATATGCCAAAAAAATATTTATCGGCGGACTCATGGGCTGTTATGGTGATGCGTATAAACCCGAAGAGGCGTTACCTTCCGGGACAGCACGTTTTTTTCACCGGGAGCAGGTTCGTGCACTTGCGTCGTCCGGCGTTGATTTTCTTTTAGGGTCGACACTTCCGGCTTTCAGCGAAGCACTTGGAATGGCACAGGCAATGGCCGATTCGGGATGTCCGTATATACTGAGCTTTGTCATTCGTGCAAATTGTAGACTCCTTGACGGTATGCTTCTCCCGGATGCGATTAACAATATCGATACAACAGTATCACCTAAGCCTACAGGATATATGATCAATTGTGTTCATCCGGAAATATTTAGGAAAGCGATAATAGGTCGAGGTCAAGATCAAGATCGAGAAGTGCGATGTAGAATCCTTGGACTTCAGGCGAACACATCGCTCAGAAGTCCGGAAGAACTCGACGGCCGGGAAGAGCTCGACGTGGAAAATCCGGACAGATTTGGCGAAATGATGGCATCGCTTCATAAAGATTTTTCACTCAAAATACTCGGAGGATGCTGTGGCACGGATGAGCGGCACATAGAGTCGATTGTTCGTTCGCTCACTATACAAAACAAATGATTCGAGACGTCTGAAAAACTCTATTGCCACGAGCTTTAGCTCGTGGGAAATAAGAGGAGAAAAATGAGGGGTTTTAACCCCACATTAAATTGATATAGGGCTAAAGCCCGCCGAGACTTTTTAGATTTGAAAATCCACGACCTGAAGGTCGTGGCCATTCATTCTGCATTCATTTTTCTTCAACCGGATATATTATTTAAAGGTATTGACCCATATGACTCAAAGAGTCCCAGAGGATTTTTATTTTATCGGCAAAGGATATTTGACATTTCGTTAATAATTGTTATCATACGGTAAACTTGCCGATAAAAGCGTTATACTTTTTCCTCCAGGTTCATCCGGAAAACGCATCGGCTTTTTAAGAATGGAGCGTTAAATACTCCACAGTATTTCAGAATCTAAGGTCGACTGAGTCGACCTAATCATAGGTTAGGCGGTTTTTACTCCAGTAAGTAAGGAGTTTTGTATGTATAACAGAATATTTTCAATTACAATCTTTTTATCTTTGGTTGTTGTTTTAGGAAGCTGCAAAAAGTCTGAGCCTACTGAGCCGGTTAAATCAACCTCATACGTTAGTTTTCTTGACAAAGGTGCTGTTGTTCCTCAACCTGTATCAACTTTAGTTACTGTGGATCAGGAAGACATAATCTTTGTATCATCTCAAAATGGCGTTACGATAAGTTCTTGGTCTGCCAAGATACAAAGTCAAGAATATAATCATATGATTTCACTCATCAATAATAATAAGTTGGTCGGAGCACCCGATCCCACTGGATCCTCTTTGTGTGTAGGTGCGCAAGCCCTGATAATTGTTATCAAAGAAGATAATATTACTGACACATTGAATATTGCCGGTGTTTACCGATGTGATAAATCTTGTTGGCCTATGGGATTAGATTCGCTTGTTGCGTTTAAAGATTCTCTCGTCGACAAATATAAACCGTAAAAACCTCCTCCTAGGTAACTCATGAGTAGGAGTGAGTGGGAGTTGCCAGAGGAACAAGTTGGAACCCGAGATCAGCTGCTTTATGCTTGAGTCGTTTGAAAGTCCGGTCGTTTTCAAGCAGCTCCGATTTTGCAATTTTCTGCTATTGCTCTGGTGGTTTAGCTGCTGTATATTTGTAGCTAAAGTTCCCCTTTTAGTATAAACGAAGAGTGATAAAGGGGCGGGAATGGGCCGCCACTAGTTGTGTTACGAAATGGATGGTGGCCAGATAATAACTATATTAAGCAGCGCAAAGGAATCCCACATTTTGGATCAGCCTTTCTATTCAAATTTTCTTGCAAATCTATTTGCAACGATTGTTGGTATCGGAATCGGCCTGCCAATCGCCCTTTGGATAGATCGCATTGTTCGATCCAGAAACGAAAAGGAGAAGAAAAAAGAATCTGCCGAAAGAGTAAGGAAGATACTCACAGTTCTTCAAGCAGAATTAAAAGAAAATTATGATTCTATCGGTCAGTTCAGTGATAGTCTCGATAACAAACTATACCTTGTGCGGGTAGAATCCTGGAAGGCTTTTTCTGACGGCGGAGAGTTGCAATGGCTAAACGATCCCGATCTGTTGGGCGTTCTCTCCTCAACGTATACAACAATCAATAATTACCAATTTATTCTAGATAAATACATTCAGGTCAGAATCTTCCCTCAAGCAGTTATGGATCCAGCGTTGAGACAAAACATGTATCATAAAGTTATTGATCATCAAGATGCAGCGCAAAAGAAGATCACGACCTGTCTCCAATCCATCAACAAGAAACTGGAGAAGACATCTAGGTCACTTTGCAGTACTGAACAATCCGCCGCTCCACGATTAAAAGCATGTCGGGGTAGACAGGCAGGTTGCCGTAGCTTAACTCCGGTTCGTTAGGCGGCGCGGTAAAGGAATAAAACGTTATGGATAATAGTATTCTATCTGCAATTCATCCAAATCATCTAATTGCAGTAGCAACTATTTTATGCGGCTTAATTTTTGGCTTCACACTTGCCCTTTCCGATTGGAAATCTAAATTTACCATTGGTGGAATCATTACAACTGTGAGTGGTAGTCTTACATCATTCACTGGTGACAAGGTTGCTGCAGTTAAGCAGTTTCTTGATGGAGCAAAACTTTTTACGCCAATATTGTATGGTCTTAACATTGCTCTTATAGTGTTTATCTCATCTCTATTTTTAAGTACTATTATTGTGTTCACAGCAAACTTCCTAAGAAATAAGCGTATTAATGATCCAGAAGCCTTTGGCAAAGCCGCCCGTCGTGCCTTTACAATCTTAGGTAACGGCCTTTATCGTTATGTAACTGCACAACCTGATTTGGTAGCAGCAAATAGAATTCGAGATTTAGAAAAACATATTAATGTGCTAAGTCTCATGCATAAGACCTTAGTATCCGAGATCCGATGTCATCAGCATAGTGTGCAACATTTCAAGGACAGCGTTGATGCTGCTGGAAGGCTTCTTCTACAGTATTCATTTGGTGATAGCCCTGAGCTTCAACAATTTCGCATGGCATTCTTTGAACAAAAAGGTGATAGATTAGAATATATGATTGCTATAAACAATAGAGATTGGACTTCTCATAGTATGCGCGGTTTTGATGTGAATAATAGTTTCGTAGGCCAAGCAATCCTCACTGGCCGGCCTCTTATTTATCCAAAGGATAAAAAATTCAATGCTCCTTACTTGAAACGAAAGAGTAGTAGGTATAAATCCTTTATTGCAGTACCCGTTCCATGTAGCCAAAGCGACGTGCCAAATATCGGTGCGATCACTGTTGACTATACAGGTAAAGAAAGTGTTTTTACTGAACTTCGTATTGACGAACTCTTTATAATGTCACAACTTATTTATGTTCTTTATATCCTTAATATTCAAGGAAATAAAAATGAAAAACGAACCAAAAAACAGTAACTCAGATTGCCAAGCTTCGAGGCGTGAGCAAGTACTCAATGAAGCCTCAGAACGACTTCTTGGTATTTCGAAAAAAGCTAATAACAATGATCCTGCCCATCGTACTCAAGAAGTAATCAAACTTTTGGAATCTTTACAAGATAGAGATTCAAATTCTAGCAAATAGAAAAAATAATTTTGGTATAATATACACCGCCCCTAACCAGCGCATCAAGATGATGCAATGATCTTAGCGGTAAATTAATGACGAGTATAGGTGTAGTTAAGAATTGAGAGTACAGCGAATGAACCCGTCTTCGACGAGGCTCAATTTTATCGGCTTGGCACGGATAGTACAATTTGCTAGTTTTCAGTGCAGCAGTCTAATCACCGTCTGTAGGCCGCACGGCGCACATTCGACGGAAGCAATTTTATGATACTGACGGTTGGCCCCTATTATTTGACGCAGCAAATCAACACGGCTGAAGGATTAAAGGAATTTTCAGAGGAGGATTATCTGTCCGCTGAGTTTGCTGGAATGAAACGAGTCTTAGAGAACGAAAGGTTTTTCAACGGAATCAATGTGCAATTTGCTGCCACCCACTGGGATTCAACGATGATTGCATCTACTAACGGACAGATATATAAGATCAGTTTACAGTTTGATGACTGGAATAAGACCCTCGCCAAGATGGTTTTGCAGACAACTCTAGCCTTCGTTAACAGCGAGATTGGCAAATACAGCGAACACCCGTTGTTTTCAAATAAATATATTTGGGATACGAAAGAAGGAAACATCATACTCTACGAAATTAGAAGGTTCCAGATTTATTCCGTCAATATATTCTTCACATCGAGTATAATTCGCAGTCAAATGGCAAAGTTGATCGGTGCGGTCTAACTCCGGTCCCTTAGGCGGCTATCAATATGTCTATTACTAAATCAGAAATTGTATCAATTTTGAGAAGTGAATATGATCGTCTCTGGAAAGATTGGTATCCCACAGATGCCAATTTGAAGAAGGCCACACTTAAAATTGAGTTTAGCATGTCAACTACATTTTATCGCCCTTCCGAAGATTGTCTATATATATTCATAGCCGATGGCAATCTTGAAGATTTTGAGAACCAAATTCAAGGTCATTGTCATCCAATGAGCAAGCTTGGCTGGTATATTCATCAAACTGAACTTGTTCATGAAATGTTACACGAATATCAAATTAAGATGGTACATCAGCCGACAGAAGAAGGCAAAGCACTATTTGCTAAATATGGTCCAACATTTGATGGTCGAGGACACGATGAATTATTTTTTACAGTAATTGTAGAAAAAGCATCCTATTTTGGTCTGACTCCAGACGAGTTTCTTAAAGAATTATAGCCGCCTCCTAATTAACTCATGATTAGGAGTGTGTGGAAGTAGTGTTGTTCGTAGTAGAGTTCGCCAAGGTCTTGATATTCAGTGTGGTTTTTGAGCATAGCATAGACAATACGTCCAAGCTCGTTGGCAGTGGTACATTTTATGTTATTACCTGCCTGACAGAGTGTTATTTACGTAGGCGGAGCGGTTATCCGTTAATCCACTAACAACTATATAAATAAACGAAAGGAACAACATGAAAAGGTTTACAATATTTTTCATCATAGCAAATCTCATACTTGGCGGTTTGCTTCTTTGTCAGAATTTAATGAAAGTGGAATCGTCCTCAGGAAATGATTCAATAAAAGCAATTTCAACGATCAAACAACAGCAATTAATTCTATGGACAAGTGGGGATCGAGAAGTTGCTCTCAAAATGGTGTTTATGTATGCCTATTACTGCAAGAAGAATTCATGGATGGACAATGTTAGATTACTTGTTTGGGGTCCATCGTCAAAATTGTTAGCCGAGGATACCGTGCTGCAAGAGAAATTAAAAGATCTTAAGCAAGTAGGTGTTGAATTATATGCATGTAAGGCTTGTGCAGATCTTTATGGTGTCTCTGACAGACTTACACAGCTTGGTATAACTGTTATGTATACCGGTGAGATGCTTGCAGAACTTCAGAAAAGTGGTTGGCATGTTATAGCAATCTAAAAGCTCGTTAGCTGACTAACTCGCCGCTCCCCGCAAATAATACGTAATTTCACACAAAACGTTCAACAAGTTTAAACCAAATAAGCGCCACGTTGAAAAGCACACAGTAATTGTGTACATTTGACATGGCGAATGCAGATGTATTACAAATTTATCCGAAGAGCAGATGATCAGGTATTTTGAAAAAATAAATCAAATGAAAGGGTAAAGTCATGTGTCTTAATATGATAAGAAACAATTTATTAAGCCTTATATTAGTATTTACTTTGATGGCGGCAGGTTGTTGCCCATCTCCCACCGGACCATCAGAAATACCGGGCGTAGCGACTATTGATTTAAACGTCCCTCAACAGCTTATCAGGGGTTTTGGCGGTGTAAACATGCCTGGGTGGATTCCCGATTTGACTTCTGATCAAGTACAGAAGGCTTTTGGCACCGGGACCGGTCAAATTGGTCTGACCATACTGCGCATTCGCGTCTCTTACGATTCGATGGAATTTAATCTGGAAGTTCCCACTGCACTGCTGGCAAAATCGCTCGGAGCAATAATATTTGCATCACCCTGGACACCTCCGGCTTCAATGAAAACAAACAATAATATCGCAGGCGGCGCTCTCGATACTAATTATTATGCCGCTTATGCGGCCCATTTAAAATCTTTCGCCGATTATATGTCAAACAACGGCGTTCCTTTATATGCCGTATCGGTTCAGAACGAACCAGATTACTCGGCAACATATGAAACCTGCGTTTGGACCCCATCACAATTGCTCAAGTTTGTCAAAAATAATGTGCAGACAATCGGCACCAGAATCATCGTACCCGAAGTGGGAAATTTCGATCATGCATTTTCCGACCCTATACTCAACGATCCTGTCGCCGCCGCTAACGTATCCATCATCGGCGGACACATTTACGGAGGAGGGCTCACAAGTTATCCTCTGGCCATCAGCAAAGGTAAAGAGGTGTGGATGACCGAACATTGTGATACTGCCAGAACATGGACTGCTGTTCTCGGAACAGCCAAAGAAATTAATGATTGTATGAATGCGGATATGAACGCTTATGTCTGGTGGTATATCAGAAGGTTTTACGGCCTGATCGACGACAACAGTAACGTCACCAAACGAGGTTATGTAATGTCTCAATATGCTAAATTCGTTCGTCCGGGATTCTATAGGGTAAGTGCTACAGCCAGCCCTCAGACAAATGTCGATGTCACTGCATATAAAAAAGGCTCCAAGGTGGTCATCGTTGCTTTAAACAGAAATTCATCTTCAACCGATCAAACATTTACGATCTGGAACGGGCCACCATATATGACGTTTACGCCCTATATCACATCAAGTACTAAGAATTGTGCACAGGGAAGTGATATTGCCGTACCAAACGGTAGTTTTACCGTTACTCTTGATTCATCTAGTGTGACGACTTTCGTGTTGAACTAAAAGTTAAGACAATACGTTTGTGTTGTTTCGATAAATCATCTCCTTGCTTTATCCAAAGGCAAGGAGATTCTGTCCTCTACGGTAGTTAGACTTCCGTGTAGAAGATTCTGTGGCCGTCGGATGCTTTATAGTAAGAGTCAATGATCAGACTGGAGAAGCACAAGTCATATAGGGACATGAAATATTTGCCACTTAGCCAGCCGCTCCCCACAAATAACACGTGATTCCACATAAAACGTTCAACAAGCTAACGGAATGAACGCCTAATTGAAAAGCACGGTGAAAATGTTTACATTTTGCATAACGAGCATAGGTGCAGTCCAGATTTATCTAAAGAGAAGATGACCAGGTATTTTGAAAAATTAAATTAAAAGAAAGGGGAATGCCATGTGCCTTAATATGATAAGAAACAATTTATTAAGCCTTATACTATTATTTGCTTTGATGGCGGCAGGTTGTTCAAAGAAAGACACAATTAACGGACCTTCAGATGAATCGGGGACTGCCTCCGTTGATTTAGCTAATACCCACCAGGTGATAAGGGGCTTTGGTGCTGCGAACATACTTCCCTGGCGTCCTGATATGACTGTTGATCAAATCAACACGGCTTTTGGTACCGGAGCAGGACAATTAGGTTTCACCATACTTCGCCTGCGCGTACCGCCTGACACATCTCAGTTCGCCATTCAGGTTGCTACTGCTCAGTTAGCACATGCTCAGGGAGTGACAATCATAGCTTCTCCCTGGACTCCACCTGCTTCGATGAAGACCAACAATAATATCGTTGGAGGCGAACTCAAGACTGATTCTTATGCAGCCTATGCGGCGCATCTGAAAGCGTTTGGCGATTATATGTCGAGCAACGGTGTTCTGTTGTATGCTGTATCCGTTCAAAACGAACCCGATGTAACGGTCACCTATGAGTCCTGCTATTGGAATGCAACACAAATGGTTAACTTTGTGAAGAACAATGTGCCCTCTATCGGAATCAATATCATCGCAGATGAGTCAATGAATTTCAGCCACACCATTACAGATGCGATATTGAATGATCCTGTTGCCGCTGCGAACCTTTCCATTGTCGGTGGTCATCTGTACGGAGGAGGGCTAATGAGTTATCCCCTAGCTATGAGCAAAGGGAAAGATTTATGGATGACCGAATATCTTGATACTATTACTACTTGGTCTCATGTTCTTGCCACAGGCAAACAAATTAATGATTGTATGAATGCGAGTATGAATGCGTATATCTGGTGGTATATTGTTCGCTTCTACGGACCGATCGATGATGGTGAAAGAGGAGGTACTAAAGGAAATGTAACCAAACGAGGTTATGTCATGTCGCAATACGCCAGATTCGTTCGTCCGGGATACTATAGGGTAAGTGCCACAGCCAGCCCTCAGACAAATGTTGATGTAACTGCATATAAAAACGGCTCCAAGGTGGTTATCGTCGTTTTGAACCGAAATTCATCTTCAATCGATCAAACATTTACGATCCAGAACGGGACAGTCACGACGTTTACGCCCTATGTCACATCAAGTAGTAAGAATTGTGTACAGGGAAGTGATATTACTTTATCAAACGGTAGTTTTACCGTTACTCTTGATTCATCGAGTGCGACGACTTTCGTGTCGAACTAAAAGTTAAGACAATACGTTTGTCTTGCTTCGATAAATCATCTCCTTGCTTTATCCAAAGGCAAGGAGATTCTATCCTCAACGATAGTTAAACTTCCGGGGTAAGAATCCCCAGCCGGCGGACGCAGCCGTGCTCCATTATTTTTGAAACGTAAAATATCTCTTAGCTGCAGCGATAAAGAATAACTCGATAGAGAAAATCCGGTAACTTATGGAAAGATGATAGCGTCGCTTCGTAGAGGTTTTTTGACTCAAAATACTCGGAGGACTCTGTGGGACGGATGAACGCCATATAGAATCAACCGTTCACTCACTCTAACAACAGGGAGAGTACCATGAAAAATTTCATCATTCACACTATCATTTCATTAAGTATGATCTCTCTCGTCCATGCACAGGATATCGAGATTTCTTCGAAGAGCGCAAAAGCCAGGATCGGAGATATCGACATCTCGGTGAAAAAAGGGCCTTTTATGCAGGGAGACTGGGAACTCACGATGTCCGGAGCGCTCGGACAATATACGACGAAAACTACCACCTCCATGAATTCCTGGAATTATGGTAATGAATCAAAAGAAAATTTCGCTACCATCTCTCTTACAGCCGGATACTATTTTATCGATTGGCTGTCGCTTGAACCGGAAGTGAACCTCTTTGCATATGAGGGAGGCCAGCCGGGAGAATCGGTCCTATTAAATCTTTCGTTCACATATCCGCTAGAACACTCTATCGTGGCTCCTTTCATTCGGGGAGGGTTTGGGCTTGGTAATGCCGGCTTTATTACGGGAAATCTTCCATTTTCCTCTTTTGTTTCTGATAAATTCGATGTGAAAACATTCAATGCAGGTGCCGGAGTAAAACTTCTGATCGCTCAAAGTGTCGCGCTTAAGATAGAGCTGAATTATCGATATCAAACCTATACAGAAAATTATACCGGCTGTATCTTATATTCAGTCAATAATAAAAATTCAATGATCAGACTCTTTGTCGGGTTTTCTGTTCTATTGTAATACCATCATAAGCTGTAAGTGACACCGAAAACAGGAAGGGAGCCTCCATTAAGGGGCTCCCTTTTATTATGGAGGCGTTAATTTTTTTATTGAACATCCTTAACTTTGACGACAGGAATAAATCGAAACGATCCATCCGTGCCGACGTCGACAGAGATCATATTCCCTTCGGCAATTTCTCCGGCAAGAATTTTTTCAGATAATTTATTCACAACATGTTTTTGAATTATCCGTTTAAGCGGACGGGCGCCAAACTGCAAATCGTATCCCGCCTTTGCCAGCCACGTTTTTGCCGAATCGGTGAAATTGAGCGTGATATTCTTTGCTTTCACCAATACCTGCACATGACGGAGCTGTAAATCGACAATCTGAACTATATCGTCGCGTGTAAGGGTTTTGAACATGATGATTTCATCGACACGATTAAGGAACTCCGGACGAATTGTCTGCTTAAGCAGGTCGAATAGTTTAACCCTGACAGCCTCCATGACCTCATTGCGGTTTACATCGGTCATGTTCTGCGTCCACTCCATGATGATATTCGATCCGAGGTTCGAGGTCATGATGATGATAGTATTCCGGAAATTAACCGTTCGCCCTTTGCTGTCGGTCAACCGGCCTTCATCAAGTACTTGAAGAAGCACGTTGAATACTTCCGGATGCGCTTTCTCGATTTCATCAAGCAGCACAACGGAATATGGTTTCCGTCGGACTGACTCGGTAAGCTGTCCGCCTTCCTCGTAGCCGACATAACCGGGCGGCGCACCGATGAGACGTGATACGGAGAATTTCTCCATATACTCGCTCATATCAATGCGCACCATTGCATTTTCATCGTTGAAGAGCGACTCGGCGAGTGCGCGGGCGAGTTCGGTCTTTCCGACTCCGGTCGAGCCAAGGAAAATAAATGAACCGATCGGTCTTCGCTCGTCCTGCAATCCCGCTCGTGCACGGCGCACAGCGTCGCTCACCGCCCGGACTGCCTCGACCTGATCGACCAACCGCTCGTGTATCCGTTCTTCAAGATGCAGTAATTTCGACCGCTCGCTTTCGAGCATGCGGCTGACCGGGATACCGGTCCATTTTGCCACGATCTCTGCAACGTCCTCGGCATCGACTTCTTCCTTCAACATTTTCCGATTTTTCTGAACTCCTGCGAGCTCCTGGGTAGCAGCTTTCAGTTTTTTCTCGAGATTAGCAATCACTCCATAGCGCAGTTCGGCGACCTTTGCTAGATCGCCTTCGCGTTCTTTCTTTTCAGCCTCATTTCGCGCTTTCTCGATCTCGGATTTCATTGTCCGGATAGATTGAATGAGATTCTTCTCATTCTGCCAGTGTGTTTTCAGCTGAGTGCGGACTTCGTTGAGATCGGCAATTTCTTTTTCAATCTCATCGAGTCGCTTTTTTGTCGTTTCCTGCATTTTTTCTTGCGTAAATTCAGTCATTGTTCCTCACATCCTTTTATGCCTGTAATTCGCGTTTCAACGCTTCACGTTCTATTTCCAATTGTTTAATTTTTCTCTCAATTTCATCGAGTTCTTCCGGCATTGAATCGATTTCAATGCGCAGTTTTGAGGCGGCTTCATCGATCAGGTCTATCGCTTTATCGGGAAGGAATCGATCCGAGATATACCGATGGCTCAGTTGTGCCGCCGCGACAATCGCACCGTCGGTAATCCGCACGCCGTGGTGGATTTCATACCGTTCCTTTAGACCCCGCAGGATCGAAATCGTATCCTCGACTGTCGGCTCATCGACAAGAACCGGCTGGAACCGGCGTTCCAGAGCCGCATCTTTTTCAATATGCTTCCGATATTCATCGATCGTTGTGGCGCCTATAGCCCGGAGATCACCGCGTGCCAGGGCGGGTTTTAGCATATTCGCGGCATCGACAGCTCCCTGTGCGGCCCCGGCACCTACGAGCGTATGAAGTTCATCAATGAACAAAATGATTTCGCCATTGGATTGAATAACCTCGTTCAACACGGCTTTCAATCGCTCTTCAAATTGTCCACGAAAGCTCGTCCCTGCGACAAGCGTTCCCATATCGAGCGCAACAATCCGCTTGGTTCGTAAAGACTCCGGCACATCGCCGTTGACAATTCTCTGAGCAATTCCTTCGGCGATTGCAGTTTTTCCAACGCCGGGTTCACCGATTAGGACCGGGTTATTTTTTGTACGCCGTGAAAGAACCTGAAGGACCCTTCGGATTTCATCATCACGTCCGATGACCGGGTCGAGCTTGCCGCGTCGGGCAAGATCGTTCAGATCGCGTCCGAATTTCTCTAATGCCTGATATTTATCTTCAGCATTTTGATCTGTCACACGCTGACTGCCGCGGATTTCTTTAAGGACTTTATAGATATCTTCTTTTTTGACTCCCTGATCAATCAGGAGTTTTGCTCCTTTATTTTGCTTTTCTTCAATAAGTCCAAGAAGCAGATGTTCGGTACTGACATATTCATCTTTAAGCTGGTTCGCTTCTTTGAGTGCCGTTTCGAATACCTGCCCGAGCGATTGTGAGACAAACTGGTTCCCAAGCTCTGCACCCGAGATCTTGGGAAGTTTCTCGATCGCTTCATTGATCTTTATTTTGATATAATTCACATTGGCTCCGACCTTCTGTAGAATCGGAACAGTAATCCCGGCCGAATCCTGGATAAGCGCAGCAAGGAGATGCTCCGGCTCTATAGACTGACTGCCATAACTGGTTGCATTCTCCTGAGCATTTTGAACAGCTTCCTGCGCTTTAATTGTAAATTTATTAAAATTCATAGGATCTTAATCCTTATCTAAAATGAAGATTATTTATATGGCTTTTTCTAAGGAAAAAGTAAATCCCTCGACGGGCTCGGGACGAGAATTAAAAAGGATAAAATTTTTACCGAGCCTGCTGGAATCATTTTACCTTTTTTACTTTTAAATTCTCGTCCTGAGCGACCCCGAGCGATCCGCCGGAGGCGGAGAGTCGAGGGGGAGTCGAAGGATTTCCTTTTTCCTTTTTACTTATAAACAGCATTATAAAATATGTTATAGAAAAGGCGAGGTGGAATTCCTCGCCTTCTCAATTCCACTATGATTACGGTTATTTATCTTTATCATCTACAACTTCAAAGTCGGCGTCCTCGACAGCTTTCCCATCGGGTTTCTTTTGCTCGCCGGCCGGCTGCTGTTGTCCGCTCTGTTGAGTACCGGCGGCTTGTTGTTGAGTCGCCTGCTGGTACATTTGTGTCGAGACTTCATTCCAGGCGGCATTGAGTCCATCCATTGCAGTCTTGATATCAGCCGAGACTCCCGTCTTTATCGCGTCTTTGAGTCTGTTGTTTGCGCTCTCGATTTTCGATTTCATTTCGGGAGTCATTTTATCGCCGAGATCTTTTAATTGTCTGTCGGTCTGAAACGACAGCGTATCGGCCTGGTTTTTCATATCGACTTCTTCTTTGTGCTTTTTATCTTCAGCGGCATGGGCCGTTGCATCAGTCTTCATCTTTTCGATTTCTTCCTTCGTCAAACCAGACGATGAGGTAATCCGTATGCTCTGTTCCTTATTTGTTCCCTTATCCTTAGCCGATACATGTAAAATACCGTTCGCATCGATATCAAATGCAACTTCGATCTGAGGTATTCCGCGCGGAGCCGGTGGAATTCCATCGAGATGGAACCGGCCGAGCGTACGGTTATCGACGGCCATCGGACGTTCACCCTGCAGGATATGTATTTCGACAGATGTCTGACTGTCCGACGCTGTCGAAAAGATCTCGCTTTTCTTTGTCGGGATCGTCGTGTTCGCTGTGATGAGCGTTGTCAAGACTCCGCCAAGAGTTTCAATACCGAGTGAAAGCGGTGTAACATCGAGCAGTAGAACATCCGTAACATCTCCCGCAAGAACGCCTCCCTGAATTGCAGCACCGACAGCTACTACTTCATCAGGGTTGACACCTTTATGTCCTTCTTTCACAAAAATATCCTTAACAAGTTGTTGTACCCGCGGCATACGGGTCATACCGCCGACAAGAATCACTTCATCGACCTGGTTTGGCTGCAGGTTTGCATCATGAAGAGCTTTTTCAACCGGCGAAATACATCGCTTCACAAGATCATCGACGAGCTGCTCAAACTTTGCGCGTGTGACCGACATATTCAGATGTTTTGGACCTTCCTGTGTTGCGGTAATAAACGGCAGATTAATTTCGGTCTGCATCATTGTCGAAAGCTCCATTTTTGCTTTCTCTGATGCTTCGCGAAGACGCTGAAGCGACATTGGATCTTTCCGTAGATCGACCCCTTCCTGTTTCTGGAACTCGTCGGCAACAAAATCGAGCAATCGCTGGTCGAAGTTATCTCCACCGAGATGGGTATCGCCATTCGTCGATTTTACCTCGAAAACTCCTTCACCAAGTTCGAGAATCGATATATCAAAAGTGCCGCCGCCGAGGTCAAAGACTGCAACTTTTGAATCCTTGTGTTTTTTATCAAGGCCATAGGCAAGTGCGGCTGCTGTAGGCTCATTGATGATACGCCGGACATTCAAACCCGCAATTTCTCCCGCTTCTTTTGTCGCCTGTCGCTGTGCATCGTTGAAATACGCCGGGACTGTAATTACGGCTTCCGTTACTTTCTGACCTAAATAATCTTCTGCAGTTTGTTTCATCTTCTGCAGAATCATTGCGCTGACTTCGGGTGGTGAATATACCCGGTCTCCGATCTGGACGCGTGCCGTGTTATTATCGCCATGCACCACCTTATAAGGGACAAGCTTCATTTCTTCATTGACCTCATCATAAAATCGTCCCATGAAACGCTTGATCGAGAATACAGTGTTTTGAGAATTTGTAACAGCCTGACGTTTTGCAGCCTGTCCGACAAGCCGCTCGCCATTTTTCGCAAAGCCGACCACCGATGGAGTCGTTCGTCCACCTTCGGAATTTGCAATGACGGCCGGTTCGTTTCCTTCCATAACGGCAACAACCGAGTTGGTGGTGCCGAGGTCGATTCCGATAATTTTACTCATTGATTATTACTCTCCTTCTAAAAAAATAAACTCTCTTCCTATTGTCTGGAAGAGATATTTTCCTTCAATTTCTTATTAAATATTAACCAATTCCTGTGCCAATTCCTAACCCTTTATTTCGATTGATTTTAAGGGATTCTTAGGATAATAAAAAGGACTTCTCAGAACAATTATGCAATCTTGGCAGAGGAATATGCATGAATGGCACCAATCAAATAAAACCTGCAAGTATGTCATAGAAACCAGATTGATTGACTTTTGAAATGTTTTTTCATAGAATGATGAGTACTTGTCAAAACAGGAGTATCTGATATTCACTCTCAATGATTTCACAAGCGCAAATACGTCGAGATCTGGGGACAAAAAATTTTGGGAAGAAGGTATTCACCTTCGATACACTCGACTCCACAAATAATTGTGTGAAGGTTTTGGCAAATGCCGGATTAGAAGAAGGACTTGTTGTCTATTCGGAATATCAGAGCGCCGGCCGCGGTCGTGTAGGACGAACCTGGGAATCCGAGGAAGCTAAAAACGTGCTCTTTTCATTACTTCTGCGACCGCCTGAGACAATCGCCCAGATCAACCTCCTTACATTTTATGTCGCAGTGAGTATTTCTGAAGCAGTTGAAACGGTAACGGGGCTCACCGTCGAATGTAAATGGCCGAACGATCTCACACATGAAGGTAAGAAGTTTTGCGGTATCCTTCTTGAGGCGTCATCCCAGCAAACATCAACGGATTTCGTAGTTGTCGGTGTCGGATTGAATGTCAATCAAACCAAGTTCAGCAGCACCTTACAGGGGAAAGCAACTTCACTAAAGAACCAATGCAGGAAAGAAATCAACCGGGTTGCTCTTATACAGGAATGCATCCGCTGTCTTGAAAAACGCTATATGAATCTATCGACCGACGGATTTGCCGACGTTCTTGAAGCCTGGAAATCACGATGTATTATGTTCAATAAAACAATCCGTATCGATCATCACGGGATGTTTATCAGCGGTCTCGTAAAACGACTCGACCCGGATGGCGCTCTTGTCGTTGTATCTCATAACAAAGAAATCCGCCTACTTGCAGGCGATGTCACAGTAATCGAAACCTTATAAACGGGATCATATTATGTTACTCGCAATCGATATTGGAAATACTCACACCGTCATCGGGGTGTTTGAGCGAGACCGGCTAATTGGCGACTGGCGGATTACGAGCGATACTGCACGCACGGAAGATGAGATCGGAATATTTGTGAAATCATTCTGTAAAAACTCCTCCATTGATCCCGAATTGATCGTCCGGTCGGGAATATCGTCGGTCGTCCCGAATCTTACGCCGATCTATCAAAAAATGACAAAGAAATACTTCGACATTGAACCAACCATTATCTCACCCGCGCTCAATTTAGGGATTACCATCCTGTATGAAGATCCTTCAGCAGTCGGTACCGACCGTCTGTGCAACGCCGTGGCAGGATACACACAATATGGTGGTCCTTTGATTATCATTGATTTCGGCACGGCAACAACCTATGACGTAGTCTCAGAACAGGGTGAATATCTTGGAGGGGTCATCGCACCCGGAGTCGAGACTTCCTCGGCCGAGCTGCATCGCCGGGCGGCAAAGCTCCCGAAGATCGATACGGTATTTCCGGAGAAAGCAATAGGAAGAACGACCATCACAAGCATGCAGTCGGGAATCTTATTTGGTGCTGTAGATTCTGTCGAGGGAATGGTAAAACGTATCGGCGCGGAATTGGGGAAAAAACCGACCGTGATCGGTACAGGTGGATTATCGGCAATGATCAGTCTGCAAACAACAGTAATCGATTTTGTCGTGCCTTCGCTCGTTCTCGACGGGGTTCGGATTATTGTCGATCGTCAGAAATAAAAAAGCCTGTAAAAATATTCAAATACATTTCCAGTTTCCGATTTATAATTACCGGTTTATAATTTCGGCATTTGGTATAAGCCTATAGCTGGTGAGGGTGTTTCTACTCTGCCGCTTCCAATACCAGTTCAGCAATATCCTTTATCCGTACTTTTTCTCCTGCTTCTTTTTCTTTCACACCGTCGACCAGCATGGTCATGCAGAATGGGCAAGCAGTTCCGATGATGTCCGGATTAACGGCCAGAGCTTCCTCGGTTCGTTCAATATTCACTCTTTTACCGGTATTTTCTTCCATAAACATGCGCCCGCCCCCCGCCCCGCAGCAAAATCCCCGGTCGTGCGTGCGGTTCATTTCGTCAATGCGTACTCCCTGGATGTGTCGTATGATATTCCTCGGAGCGTCATACGTCCCGTTATACCGGCCGAGGTAACACGAATCATGGAACGTTATGCGTGTCTCACCTGCAGGCAACGTATTACCGCCAATTCCTTTTTTCAATTTTAGCTTTCCTTCGGCAATTAGCTGTTCAAGGAATACGGAATGGTGTACAACTTCATATTTTCCGCCGAAATCGGGATATTCGTTTTTCAATGTATTTAGACAATGCGGACATGTAGTGACAATTTTTTGGACATGATATTTCTGGAACGTCGCAATATTTTCTTTCATAAGCATCTGTGCAAGATATTCGTTCCCCATACGACGGGCAGGATCGCCGGTACATTTCTCTTCCGTCCCGAGAATCGCAAAATCGACTCCTGCCATCTGCATCAACCGGGCAAACGATTGTGATACTTTTTTATAACGGGCATCGTAAGAACCGGCACATCCGACCCAGTAGAGAATTTTTGCATCCGGTTTTTCAGCGTATGTTTTTACTCCGAGACCTTCCGCCCAATCAGCCCTGCTGCTTGAACTGAAAGCCCACGGTGAGAAATTCGTTTCAAGATTCTTGAATGCACTCTGTAGTTCCTGCGGAAATTGCGATTCCATAAGAACCAACCCGCGACGCATATCTATAATCGCATCGATATGTTCGATCATTACAGGACATTCCTGCATACAGGCCATACAGGTTGTACACGACCAGATCTCCTCATCCGTAATATGTGCATGGACGAGCGTCTTCTCCGCGATATCCTGAGGTATATCCCCTCCGGCAATCCGCGTCGGAGCTTTTTCCATCAGGCGCTCGCGGATATCCACCATGATTTTTCGAGGCGAGAGCGGTTTCCCCGTGATGTTTGCCGGACAGACCGATGTACACCGTCCGCACTCCGTACATGTATATCCGTCGAGAAGCTGTTTCCAGGTTAGGTCATCGACATCAAGCGCGCCGAACCGCTCGAGCTTTTCATCCTCAAGATTAATCGGTTTCAATGCCGGATGAGACCGACGGTATGAGAGATAGACATTGGGTATGGATGTCAAAACATGGAGATGCTTAGAATATGGCAAATAATTCAGGAATACGAGGATCAGAATAATATGTATCCACCAAAAAATTTCACTCCAGATGTGAACACTTTCTGATGAAACTCCCGAATAAAGTCCGACAAGCAGAGATGATACCGGATGATCAAACCCGGCAGCTGCTTTTCCTGAGGCAATTCGTGTAGCATTTTGCAGGAGAAGCGAGATCACAATCACAAAAATCATGCACAAAATCGCGCCGGCATCCATGGAGCCATGACGGTCAACCTGAAGACGCGGCACATGCGTAACAAATCGCCGGTATAATGAAACAATAACTGCAATCGCGACAAAGAGACAAAATATTTCTTGTGAAAAAATTATGAATGAATATACACCACCCAAAAACGAGAGCGAAAACGCTGCCAGTACTCCCGCTCCGATTGATTCTATGACAGCCAGAATCAGCACCAAAAATCCCCAGAAAATTGCAGCATGAAGGATACCGGCAAGCGGATCGCGAAGAAGCTTCTTCTGTCCGAGAGCGATGACAAGAACATCCTTGAGCCGTCGGGACAAATTTCCTCTACGGTCTTCCTTCTGCCCAATTTTTAGATATGACAGAAGCCGCCGGATATTGTACACAAATCCGCTAAAGGCAATGAGTAGGATCAGTGAGAACAGAGTTGCTTTCAGCGTCATGAAGGCTCCTTAAAAAATTAATGCGGCGGAGTATTACGGGATTATTTCAGCAAAAAAATTTCTGACAAATTATCAGATGAATGAGGTAAAGGCTATCTCGATTTTTATTGCAGATAATAGTACGACTCGATTCGACAGACAATGTCTGGATTCGCTCATTACCAGTGCCGTTCCAACTAATATTTTGAAATAATTCTATCTATTTTTAGTAGTTGGAATCCCGCTCGGAGAGCGGGAGGACCTGTTTTTTTATAGGGAATAATAGTTGACCGGGCACTAGTGATATAATCTAATCCTTATCAGAACAACAACATCAAGGTGGCTGGGTTAATTAGCAATAGATAGCCATATCGAGATCACACAGGGATCATTTGCTCGCTGACCACGACCGCTTTCCCACCGATCGTGACGCGCGTTATTGTCCCGCGTTTCGCATGGATGTCGACCAGCACACGACCGGAACGTCCTATTGCATCTCCCTGCTCACCGATCATAAACCGGCGGCCGTTGGTCGGCTTTATTTTCTTATTGAGCACACAGAGTGCGCCGAGCGGTCCGTTAGCCGATCCGGTCACGGGATCTTCGTTGATTCCGACCGTCGGTGCAAAGAACCGTGAATGAAACGCCGAGTTCGGCTCGACAGTCTCTCTCGTATATACGCACATTCCGTAGATTTTCCTGGCTGTGAAATATTCTTTCATTTTGTCAAAATTCGGCTTCATCAACAGAAGGAGCGGTAACCGTGATATCTCGAGATATAAATGAGTATCAAAGGGAACGGCCGTTTTAAAAAGAAAGGCCTCAGTAGGAATTCCCAGAATTGCCGCCAGATCTTTCTTCTGACATTTCATGGGAATAAAATTTGGTATTGGGAGTCCGAAATACACGATCGTTTTTTTTGCTATCTTGACCGTGACAGGAAGAATCCCAGATTTTGTCTGAAGACGGAATTTGTATGTTCCCGGTTTCAGCATATTGTACCGATGGAATTGTGCAAGCGTAAAGAAACTTGCTATCGTGGCGTGTCCGCACAGCGGCACTTCTTCTTCCGGCGTAAACCACCGAATCTTCAGATCGGCGCCCTGTTCGGTTGGCAGAAGCACGAAGGCGGTCTCGGAAAAGTCCATAACCTTTGCAATAGCAAGCATTTGTGCGTTGCTGAGCTTATCGCCGTCGAGAACCACGCCCGCAGGATTTCCTGCATAAGGCGAATCGGTAAACGCATTCACTTGATATACTGAGATTGGTGTCATAAGTCTTCCTATTCTCCAATAAGTTGAACAACTATTTTTCGAGAACGACTTCTGTTATCAAAATCAATCAGGACAATTTGCTGCCAGGTTCCGAGCATCAGCTTACCTTTTAAGAACGGCACGATGAGGGTCGGCCCCAGCAATGAAGCGCGTACGTGAGCGTACCCGTTTCCGTCTCCCCAGGTAGAATCATGATGGTACAATTTTGCAACGGGTGCCATTCGTTCAAACGCCTCCGGAAGATCGGCCCTGAGTCCCGGTTCGTACTCCACGGTCGTGACACTTGCAGTCGAACCCGAGACAAAAACGGTTGCATTCCCTTCTTTATATTTATGTTTCTTGAGGAGTGCGCCAACGCGTTCCGTGATATCGATGATATCGGTGTCCCCCTTCGTCGAAACCGAAATATAATCTGTTACAATCCGCAGGGCACTCACAGACTGCTCTCCATCATAGTCGAACTGCTGTAAGGATCGATCGGTCTTTAATATAAAACAACAATTCATCATGAAAGAAAAATGCGTCCGGCACGGGATATGAGACATCTGTATTGAGCGTCTCGGAAAATATTAACCGTTTATTTGCAATCGAGACAATTTTGAAATAATTATTCAGGGTATCCCGGTTCTGAGTCAATTTCACATTTTTTTCATAGTAATTGAAGAGAAGCATGTCATCATGTTCGATGAATTCAACGCTTCCGATCAATTCTTCCGTATTGACATGTTCATAAATAATTTTTCCCTGTTCACCTTCGCCGGAGATCAACGTTACCGGAAAAGTATAGCGGCGTTCATCGATTCCCAAATCATGTAAATTATCAAATTTGTTCCGATCTGCACTTTCTTCCTGAATTATTCCGCTCTTTGAATCGAGCCGACAGAAAATCCTTTTTCCAAAATAATATCCCTCGGCAACAATTATGCCCTTATATGCCGAGAGCAATCGAAGGCCCGGATTTTCCCAGAGAACCCTTCCTGAAAAAATATCGAGAGCAACGATTCCTTTATTTTCAGGCATATCCGGCGAAGCATAACCATGGATGAAGAGGGTATTTCCGTCGATCGTTTCGATCCCGCTCCACCATTCTTTTTCGTACTTTTTCTCACGCCAGAGAACTTTACCGCTCAATTCGTCGAGACAGAAGTAAACGAGCGATTTTTCCTCTTCGTCCCGGTCTTCACCTATAATCACCCCATTTTCAGAAAAAAGAACTCGCCAGATAACGCCTTTGGCGGTGAAAGTCCACTTCGATGTAATTCTCCCCGGCTTTAGAAAACTTAATATGCCCATCGGCATCCTTTATTTTAATAATATTACTTCTTTTTTCGATGATATTCAACGTGTTTTATCACTTGAATTAGGAGTCGTGAAACCTCTTTTCTTATGCCACTCCAGAGATCATTTATTGAATGTCAATAAAAACCCATCCCGACAAAATGTCTCTTCGATTCATAGACCGCCGAAATCCAACGGTGGCGGACACAGGCAGAAAGTCGGGATGGGCAACATTGCAACGTCACTACATATGTCTACCTCAGCAGCACCATCTTATTGGTTTTTATAAACGATCCGGCTTGCAGCCTGTAGAAGTAGACACCCGATCCAACCGACAGACCCGATGTATTTTTACCATCCCATTTCACTTCATATGTGCCAGGATCCTGAACCTGATCGATTAATATAGCCACTTCTCTGCCAAGCATATCGTATACCGAAAGCCGAACGGGATTTTTCGTCGGGACTGCATAGCGAATGCTGGTCTCGGGATTGAAGGGATTCGGGTAATTCTGTGAAAGATCGAATACCTTTGGAGTAAGCACGATCGTGCTAGCAATTCCATTGGTGACATAATGGATATACGCACGGACAAGATATCTCGCCGCACTATCCTGTGCATTGTTGGTTACAACGACATACCATTGATATGTTGTTCCACCCTGTGGTTTGAAATATGAAAAACTATAGTGCGGCTCTGAATATGGTTCCTTGCTCATCATCAAGCCGGGTGCCGTTCCGTCACTTCCGAATGCAAATCCAACGGCAAATGGATAATTGAGATCGACGTTCCAACCGGAGACATCCGTCTTCACCCAATTTTGATATGGAATCGGATATGGATACGGAGGTGTACTGTCGGTACATATCATTGTGCCGGTGCCATAGTTTTGAGCTAACGGAGATGGACTCATTACCCCCGAATATTTCCAGATTCCGTATGATAACGAGCCGGCTCGTCGGAAGGCAACTCTTATACTATCGAGCATGGCGCCGGGGACAGCATCGAACTGTACTGTAACAGAATCACCCGTTGTCCACGTAAAGTATCCCTCGGGATTCCCGTCGTCGTATGCAATCTCCATAGGCTGCTGGACCCCGCTTATCCCGCTGGCCGTAAAATGATAAATTGTTTTACTTCCAAAAATATTCGTGACAACGAATATTACTTTATCATAACCTTGCCCAAAGTCGTTCTCAAGATAAGGAGTATCCGGTGCAACGTCGCTGACTTTTTTCCCGGCACTCCCTTTAGCAATGGCATGAACGCTGGCCTTAGCGTTGTCATATGAAAAGGTTGCGTTTAAAGAGTCGCCGCCCCAAAAAGTGATGTATCGGGTTCCGTATGCTTCGAGTGTATCATAGGTCGCGGGAACATTCGGATTAGTAAATGTGCGATATGATGACGGATAGGTTGAAATATTCATCCGTTTAAAGCCATACCTGGAATCATAGGTAGTGTCATTCAAACCTGCGGCAATGGCAAAATTTTTCAAGACGTCTAAAAATCGTAATGTCGTTACCTTGGATAAACCATCGTTATATCCGTCCATTCCATGAAGTACGCTGCCCGGATATCCACTTTGCACTATATCTTTTGCAATACCGGTTCCAAATTGCTCGATAAGATACCATGTAAATAACCCGGCACGGGAATATTCAGGGAGCGAATTATTATTATTCCATCCGAGAAAATTCACATTTGTGTTAGCATAGTACAACGACGCACCTTCAAATGCATAACCGCATAATACCATGGCCGATTCAGACAGGCCTTCATTAACAAATGAAATCTCATCGGGGTCGTAGTGGTAATGAATCATATGCTGGAATTCATGCGCGGTTGTCGACTCTGCATTTGTTCTGCCGCTGGCTGTTTTTAAATCGGCAGGATTGCAATCGACATAATAGATTTCGGCTTCATTTGAGTGACGGTCGGCTGGAAGACCCTCGTCGTAATTTTCATTAAGACTGTAGAAATAACCGGCGACATATCCACCCGAGCCGGAATATCCATCTTTAATATCCAGGATAAGAATGATGATCTTAGGATCGCCATCGATATCCAGCGGATCTCCAAAGTATTGAGTATCGAGTTCATATATTCCCTTCACGGGATCAGCAGGAGTTCTTGAATCGAAAGCAGCCATTACTGAATCTACCACTTCCTGGTTTGCACGCGTATTCCACGATGCATCTTCTACAAATATATAGCAGTGAGTCCCCACAGCGCGGCATGTCGATGGAACCAGATATTCGTGTTGATTAGAACCGCTTAAATCTGTTGCGTACCAGCTATGCGTGCTTCCGACATTAAAATCCCATGAAGCGGTTTTCCTCAGGCTTCGCGCCTGCGGGTGCGTCCGGGCATATTCCTTTAGGATCGGACTGAGCATTTCCCAATCTTTGTGGAGCAGATGAGAACCTGCGATGGGATATGAGGGCTGGATTTTCGCCGTACTTTCAGCTGCAGCCGGCATATATGCCTTTTGTGCAAAAACCGGAGAAATAAAGCCGAGTACCAGTGATATAATAATCAGAAGTTTCTTCATTGCACATTCTCCTTATTTACTTGACAACCCGATATTTTTTAATCACGATTGCCTTACCCATGATAGATTTCTTTATTGTCCCGACTATCTTGATACGTTCCCCTTGCATTCTCCGGAGTTTTTTTAGGACCATTGTATCCGCTTCGAGATTAATACTCTTTGTAGGTCCAAGCGACAGCATTAAACGTGTGAAAGGTTCATTCCCGGCGACATATATTTCTCCGACTAGAGTATCGGACGCCACAGTTTTTGATTTCCCTGATCGGGAAGAAGTCATATATTTATTGGTTGAAGATTTAGTTGTATCTTGCACTGCAGTCGGTGTCGTTTTTGCAGTTGTATCCGATGAAGGCTTCTGTTCTTCCTGTTGTTGTCGGGTGCACGAAGTTAAGAAAAGGATAATTATGATAATTAATATAATATTGAAAAGTGTTTTCACTCTCGGTATCCGATATGTTCTCTAAGCAATTCCAGTTTCATTTACGCCTATGTTAAAGTCAAAGGCGCCCATCAGTCCGCTGACGTTTGATAAAGTGGGAGCAAGATTATATCCGGAAGTCCCGACCAGAGCGGCATGAATAACCGGATGCCTATTTCCGAAAAGAGCGGCTATACAGGTTTTCATCAGTTGTCCTGGATTAATTCCGGGATAACAGCGGAAATGAATGAAATGGAATGGATCATCAAACCAGACGAGGTTGTTTCAATCCGGAGGCGGTGCGGACCAAACTCTTTATTTTTTACGATGCAATACGATCGCGGCTCATCGACTCTGATTATGCTCGACAGGTCGGGCTCCACCGTCACATCGCTTCCCCGATTCAACTCATCGAGCGGCAACTCATCCTGAAAAATTTCAACAATACTCTTAATACTACCCGGCTGGAGGACACAATGGACTTCGGCAGCGGTATATGGAAAAATAATGTGCCCTTTCTCTCTGTTCTCACCCCGCATTTCGACGGCAGTACGCGAACTCCGCCATTTACCTTCAAGATAAAAACGTCCTTCAATGTATTGATGCTGATCTATATATTCCACCGTAGATTCCGGAGCATAGCCTTCGCTGTTACCGAGACATCCATGGACATATCCGGTCTGTAGTTCCGGTGTCGCCCGATAACAGAGAGCATCCGGACGATCTGTATCGCGGAGCGGCTCCATCGGGAGCGGGAGCGGTTCGAAGCAACCGGTTTCGATCAGGAGGGACTGGAGTGAATGTTCCAGTGTGATATAATTTCCCTCACCGACAAACACATGGCGTATGAAACCGTCTTTATCGATAAGATATTTTGCCGGAAGATATCGATTTCTGAATCGACCCCAGATAAGCTGCTGATTATCCATGACCACAGGATACTGAATACCAAACCGTTCAATAGCACGCTGGATATTCCCGGGCTGCTGTCCGAAAGGAAACTGCGGTGCATGAATACCAATCACGACAAGACCATAACCGTGGTATCGGTGATACCATTCTTTTACATAGGGAATCGTCCGAAGACAGTTGACAGAGCTATAATCCCAAAAATCGATTAGAATAATCTGTCCTCGCAGCGCACCGAGCGGAAGGGGTTCAGAATTGAACCAGAAATCTCCATAAATCTCAGGTGCCCGAACTGACCTTGTACCGAATTCGACCATGGCTTTCCTTATGAAATGATACCCTTCTAACAAAATATAGATAACTTCTTTGCGAACAGCAAGGAATGTAATCTTTAATTATGTCTATTTTTCCGAAGATACCCGAACCACATCTTACTAACAAATATTATTTTACTTTTGCTCCATGAAGAACGATCACATATTCGCCTTTCATTTTCTTTGCAGTAATTTCGCCGGCGATTTTTCCTAGGGGTCCGCGGAGAAATTGTTCGGTGGGCATAGTTAAATCAAATGCAATCGAGACTTCACGCGACGGACCGAGAATCGACATCATATCATCCATCACAACCCTTAACCGATATGGGGTATCCATAATCACTGACGTCCGCCGTTCATTCTTGATGGCAAGCAGCTGTCTTCTCCTTATTTCCTTTTTAGGTGAAAGCCACCCGACAAAAAGAAATGAATCAAGCGAAAATCCTGATCCAACGAGCGCCGGCAAGAGTGAAGAAGCCCCGGGTAAGGGAACAACGCGAACGTTATGATGAATGGCGGCTTGAACCAGCTCAGCCCCCGGATCTGAAAAAACCGGAGTGCCGCTGTCAGAGACCAGGGCTATTGATTTTCCATCAAGAAGATGCCCGATGATTCTTTTCGTTGCTTCTACAACATTGTGTTCGTTTAGATTCTCGAGAGGTTTTTCGAATCCGATTTTCCTTAAGAGGGCTTTACCTTCCTTAAATTCCTCGCATATGATCAGGTCGACTTCTTTGAAGAGACGTAACGCACGGATTGTAATATCTTCCCAATTACCGATAGGTGTTGGAATGAGATAGAGTATTCCCGCCATGCAATCCTCTGCTTACTGTCCTGTATGACCGAATCCCCCCACTCCGCGGTCGGTCGAATCGAGTCTCTCAACTTCTATCCATTCCACACGATCATAGGAAGCGACAACGAGCTGCGCGATCCGGTCGCCGCGGTGAATGACGAAAGATTGTTTCCCAAAATTCGTAAGGATGATTTTTACTTCGCCGCGATAGTCGGAATCTATTGTGCCGGGAGCATTGAGAATTCCGATTCCGTGTTTAATGGAAAGTCCACTCCGGGGTCTGATCTGTCCTTCGAGCCCTTGAGGTAATTCGATGGAAAAACCCGTGGGAATAAGAGCTGTCTCACCCGGTGGAATAACGATATCGCTTTCAACTGCAGCATAAATATCCATTCCCGCCGATCCTTCCGTGGCATAGGCTGGAAGCGGGATATCCGGGTTTCGTCGGGACTGCGAGACGCGGGCAATACGGATTTTGATTCGGTCTGTCAAAGGAAATTAAATATGATTATGGATGACAGATGAATTTTATCGAAGATAATGTAGCGAGTGTCCACTTCTAATGCAAGATATCCTTCATTGTTTTTTATGAATTCTGCTACTACATATTTACATAGCAAATCCCAAGTGTTGATAGCTGATATTATTGAATCGGATATCGCTCAGCCTCTTCAGCTTGGGATTTGACAATTAAATTGACCCGTAGGGTTGCGGACCCGTTGGGAAAATTGATGTTTTCTTTTTATCTCATTATTATCATTTTTCTTGTTATGACCGATTTCTCAACCTGCATTCTACAGAAATATATCCCGCTCGGCAATTGTGATGCATCGAACTCGATGGTATGGCTTCCCGCTACTTGATTCCCGTCGAGAATAAGCGCCACTTCCTGGCCGATTATGTTAAACACCTTCAGTAATACATGTGCATCATGAGGGAGATCATATCGGATATGCGTCGACGGATTGAATGGATTCGGATAATTCTGATACAATGCAATTACCGTTGGAATCGCACTTCCGGATCCACCACCGGGTTCAACCGCCGTGAGTTCTTCAAACGTGATATCAGGAACAACTGCACCTCCGCCGTTGATGTAATCAATCGCAGCCTGTGCGGTCCCTGTTGCTACGAACTCGGGTTTATCGGCTACCAGCGTGTAGTCAGCCGGTGGAAGTCCGCCAAGATCATAGGAACCATCGGCCCCCGTCACAGCATAATTTACCCTCACCCCGCTCGGCTGAAGTACTGCATAGACTATCGCTCCTTCAACAGGCTTTCCGTCTTTTGTGCGAACTCTTCCATGCACAAAACCGGCTCCCTGATTTTGTTTTTTCACCACACCAACAATGAGACCGGTTTCCTGTCCGGCAAGCGAAATAGTATCGGCTTCTTTCCAATTCCAGACTCCGAAAGCATCTTTCTTGTAGAACGCGGGTAAATATTCTTTATAAGGAACCGCCATCAGAAGATATTTCCCATCATACAGATTTTCAAATTGGAAATTCCCGTTCGAGTCCGTGCTTACAGTCCGGCCCGGCCCAATGTACGGTTTCCGTGCCGGGAATAGAATCAACCGTGAGACAACCCCCTGCCCGTTGCTGTCCTGTACCGAACCCGAAATCAGACTTGTCGCCTTTGGTACCGGGGTCAGCGAAAAATCAATTCCCGTAGTGTCGTTGGCAGGTGTAAATCGATCCGCTTCGAGTACATTGACTTTCCCATTATAAAATTGAATCACATACCCCTTTGCGTATGCCGACGCAATATAAGTGAATCCGGCGAATACCTGTGCCGAATAGACCCCGTTGGAATCTGTAAGTCCGTTTCCACACGCGTCTTCGATCCTCCCCCATGTCGATTCCCCGAGATCGGGCATAGCCGGAGATGCCGATTCTTCATCATTCTCGTCGAGATCATCGGGTTCGGGCTTAACCTTTGAGACAATCACCAATGCATGCTTGATCGGCTTTCCGCTGCTGTCGGTTACCGTACCGGATATCGTAATCTTCTGTGGTATTACTCTTTTTCTCATCTGGAAATTGATTGTCATCGTGGAATCGGGAACGATGTTAATTGGATCCGCTCCGATGATAGTAGGAGAGTTCTTCCACCAGACCGGTAAATATTGATCCCAGGGCAATAGTGTCCAGGAAATTCGCCATCCCTTGACGGCCTGGGCATAATACACTCCGGTATCAATATTCGAGATAGAATACATACCGAGGTCGTCGGTTACACCACTATAGCCGAAGACAGGCATTCCAATGAAGCTTAAAATGGTATACTTGCTGGATGGAAATAGCTGGACAGTTACACATGGAATTGGAAGTAGCGTTACGGCATCGACGACCTGCCCTGAAATTGTTCCGACGGCGTCGAGCACGCGAATTGCAAACGATTGATTCCCGGACCCTCCGCTATCTCCACGAGCATGAATCATGACAGAAAAATACCCCTTGTGCACCGGAGTCCATTGAATAAGTCCCGACACACTGTCGATCGTCATTCCAGTCGGTGGGAATAGAAGTTTGTACGTTATAGTTTCAGCCGAATCGGAGCTCTTTGCCTCTGCGTCATAACTGTACAAAACCCCAACATGTGCAATTGTTATCGGCTTGGAGATAAAAACTATTTTTGGATGCGGTTTAGCGAAAAGAACCACAACGCTCAACAGATCAATTACCAGAAAAAGCACAACATAGTAACGGATTGATTTCATAGTATCGCCCCCTTCTGACGTATATTAAAAGATATCGGATTATCAAATTTGACACTTTAAGATAGAAATTAGTTTATTTCAAAGCAGTGACGTGCATCAGAATACTTCCTCCCACTATAAAATTATCAAATTTCAAAGCTTTTTATCAATTTTTTTAGAATGGCAATACCCTCAATAGATTTTATAACGATTCTTTCTTCGCCGGAAATCCTTCCTTTTCAATCTGCATTCTCTTCAGCAATAATTCCTGATGCCGCGTTACAAACGCCGAAACCTCCTCACCATGCTGGGCAGCTTCTTTCATTTTCCGTTGGTTTTCTTCGATCATCATGTCATATTTTCTTTTCATCATTGCAACGAGTGCTGACTGTGCCACCTGCCAGATATCCGCTTCATCAATAGGTTTTTGCTCAGTCCATCCCGGACTTATTTCGTATTTACTGATAACGACATCGGTGATAAGGTTTTTCAACGGTACGTCCAGCTCGCTTTCAAGCAGCATATGCGGATCGATAATCTCTCCGGCTCGGTATTTATCAAGGAGCAGTTGTGCAACCGCTCGAGTGTGAGGATGTTCAAACTCATCAACCGAGACATGAGAGAGAATAAACTCGATCATTGTTCTCGGTTCTTCGAGCATGAGTTTGACCAGATCGCGTTCCGCGACGGATATTTCGCGTTCCTTCCGGGGTGTGACATCCGATATCGAAACGCTGACCACCGGAACCCGAAGTCCTTCAGTCGGATCCTGATCTCTGGACTTAATCGAGCTTCGAGTTTCATTCATTGAACGACTTCTGTCTGACTGCAGATCCTTCTCGAGTTCACGGTAGAGAACCGATTCGTACAACCCGTAACGCTCCGCCACATCTTTGATAAAAAAATTCCGCCGAAGCTCATCAGGAATTTTTGCAATTGTCTGGACGATCGATCGGATTGCCTCGGCCTGCCCCTCGGGAGTCGCCAGTTTTCCCCGCCGATCGAACGTCCGAGCTTTAAACTCGATAAAAGAGATTGAATTTTTTATTAATTGCCGGAATACCTCCGCACTATTTTTTCTAACGAATGTATCCGGGTCATCGCCTTCGGGTAATTCCGCGACACGGACATCGAGTCCGTTTTCAATCACCAGATCGACGCCGCGCATCATTGCCTGTGCACCGGCAGAATCGGCGTCATAGACCAGCGTTATATTGCGTGTGTACCTACCGATTAGCTGGATTTGTTCGGGGGTCAGGGCGGTCCCGCTCGATGCGACTACATTGAGAATTCCCGCCTGAAATACCGAGATAAGGTCGGCATATCCCTCGACGAGAATTGCATTTTCCTCGCGGCGTACAGCCTCACGGGCATTATAGAGACCGTACAGCACCCGGCTTTTATTATAGATAGGCGTTTCGGGAGAATTCACATACTTGGAAAGTTTATCATCATCGTACAGTTTCCGGGCTCCGAACGCAATGACGCGTCCTGTTGGTGAAAAAATAGGGAACATCGCACGTCCCCGAAAGTAATCATAATAGCTTAGATCCTCACGCCGCCTTAGGAGTCCGACTTTTTCGAGTTGATTATCCGCGAATCCCTGCTGCTGCATATACTCGAGAAGTCCGTCCCACGATTGAAGCGAATACCCGAGGCCAAACTTGCGAATTGTCTCATCGGTGAATCCACGCTGGTGGAAGTAGTTCAACGCAAACTCGCCTTCCGGTGTCGTCGTGAGATTATGATAAAAGAATAGTCCGGCCAGACGCATTATATTAAAGAGTTGTTCATTTTCGCTCGCGGTCTGCTCTGCCTGTTCACTTTGATATGTGGGGAGTGAAATACCCGCCCGCTCAGCGAGGACTCTGACAACCTCCACAAACGACACTTTTTCATGCTGCATCATAAATGTGAATACATTCCCGCCGACTCCGCATCCGAAGCAATGATACATCTGGCGATCGGGACTGACATTGAAGGAGGGCGTTTTTTCCTGATGAAACGGGCAGAGTCCGACGTAGTTCTTTCCTCTTTTTTTCAAAGAGATCACAGAACCGATCAGCTCGACGATATCGGTCGCATTGCGTATCTCGTCGATTTTATCTTCAGGGATTTTCATCACTTAGCTATATAGTAAGAAAAACGGAAAGAAGAATCAACGAACCTTAATATTGATATTGAGCCATAAAAAAATGATAAATGTGTCCAACAAACATTCTGGTATTGAAAGCCAAGAGATAGATAACCGAAATATCCAAATGGAATTTATTAATTACGAGATATTAGTCGACAAGAATTGGAAAGAAATAGATGCTTATCATAGATCTATGGATTTGTAACGTGCAGGACTTTTCGATAGGCATAAACATATTTAGTGTTAATATCACCTCCGCCGATTCCACCGTCGAATCCAGCATTTAATAACGCTTGTTCGACATTACGTGCAGAAGGATATGATAAGGCTTCTCTATAAATCCACCATCCGTCTTTCTCCTGCACATTGTGTTCTTCAAATAGGCGTCGGTTTGGATCTGATGTAGTACCGACATACCAATTCCCAAAGCCGCTTCCGTCTCGATTTGCGCGGGCTAATATATCATTATATATCTCTTTTGCCGTACTTGCCATAATGGATATCTTTTGATTGTGATAACTTCATTAAATATACGAATGAATAAGCGATTAAAACAAGAAAATAAATAGGATTCATGAAAAACAACGGTAATAAATTATCGTCCGTAATCAGTGTAACAGGCCAGCCTGATAGAATGATTGAATCCCGGAAGCGTTCCTTTCGATTTCCTGTCTTGAATTCCTCAAGAGCCCGAGGTTCATAAGTTTTCGGCATAGACTTATCTTCCCGGGAAATTTGCGTTCGGAATATGTGCCTTTCGAAAGCCGGGTGACCAAGTTAGAACACTTTTTCTACAGCCATACCGAGGCCACCATGTAAATTTCGAATTACGAATTTTAAATGTGCTCCGTAATATTGGTTATCATTCTTATTGACATTCTTAGCTTCTCTCCGTAAGTTACTATCATATTCTTCAACAGGAAAGTAATCACATGAACTCTTACCACAAAATAGCAATTTGGATTGTAACGGTGTTGGTTATTTCCTCGCTACCGGCATGGTCTCAATTTGAAGGGACGTTCACAACAACGACGACCGGAACAAGAGAAGGGAATACTCCATTTTCAATAACACAGGAAGTATCCATCAAGGGGAAAAAAATTCGGAGTGCTATGACGGCCCCGGGCGAACAGATGGGTTCTTTGATTATTATTTTTCGGGGCGACAAAGGCCGTGTCATTACAATCCTCGATCAGGCAAAAGTGTACATGGAATTATCGATAAAAACGATTGAAGAAATGATGAAGAATTTCCCTCACGACACAAACATGGTGACGGTTACAAGGACTGGTAAAAAGCAAAAGATCCTCGGTTACAACTGCGAGCAGATAATCCTGCAGGAAGGTGAAGCCACGATTGATATCTGGGGAACCTCAGAATTGACGTTTCTCCGTAAAGCAATGCAAACGATGAGCGAGGTACAAAAACAGAAGGTTCCTCAATGGTCGAAGGAATTGGATAAACTGCAAGTCTTTCCTATGAAAACGATTATTAATGCACAGGGGACAAATGCCGAAATGACAGTGACATCCATTCAGAGAAAATCGCTGCCTGAATCCATATTCAACGTTCCTGCAGGCTACAAAAAACAAGATCTGCCGGCCGGTCAAACCGGTGGTCAAAAAAAACGCTAAGGATTCTCATGAAGCACCGGTATTCGTCTAATGAAATAACTGCAGCAGAGCTAAAGCGATATCGTTCCCTCCTACAAAAAAAATATCGTGAGAAGGAACAGATGTACATAGTCGAAGGAGTTCGCCTCTGTGAAGAGCTCTTTCAATCTCCAATCAAGATCGCATCGGTTCTGTGTACACCGGACTTCGGCACAAGCGAACAGCGCCAGCAGCAGCTCCTCCGTCTCATGAAAGCACGCGAAATCTCCCATCACAGGATTTCACAGAAACAGTTCGGTTCGATCTCAGCTACAGAACAATCGCAGGGAATCGTAGCGATTTGTGCGCAACATCATGAGCCATCCGAGATTCTGGTGCGTCGACTGACCGAATCGCCTGTTGTTTTGCTTGATAGAATCACCGATCCGGGAAATCTCGGAACAATCATCAGGACATGTGCCTGGTTCGGAGCAGCTGCGGTCTTCATCAGCCGCCAGAGCGTCGATCTTTATAATCCGAAAGCGGTGAGAGCAACCATGGGGGGGATGTTTAAGATACCAATTGCCGTTGAGGTTGACCTCGCAGCAGCAATTCAAGCACTGAAAAAACAAGGATATATCATTTACACATCTCTTACCGCAAATGCCGAACCGATCGAGCAGATCCGGTTCGCCGCGAATGCCGCATTACTTTTCGGGAACGAAGCGGAAGGGGTTCACCCCGCGTTTGTCTCGATGGCCGATCATCGCATTACAATTCCCGGCGGGAATGTTGAATCGCTTTCAGTGAGTGTAGCGGTGGGAATTATCTTATCAAACGTAGAATCACGGTCATTTTAACCTACGATAAAATCTTAAAACCGATGTGAATAACTCAGTGCCGCCTGCGTTTCGTTGAAATTGGCACCCGCGCCAGATCCAGTGACATCTGAATATCGTACATTAAGATTCACCGTATCACTATTCCAGACTGGATAACTCGACTGCAGCGTGACGCTGAGGGTTTTTGATTGCGCCGAGTTTGCGTCGGATAACGTAAATGAATTATTTAATTTTCCTTCAAACATACGATAATTTATAGTGATACCAAGTGTCGTTATATCATCCTTTTCACCGCTAATTTGTGTGCTTGTAACACCCCCGAACGGATTCACACTCAGATCCTCTGTCAGCACACTCGAAATATTGACCATCATCGTTGTCGCCTGGGAAGAAAAATCCTTCCGGAAAATATTTCCATCATCAGATGTCTGAAATGAACCGGTCAGGGTCAGCGTATTAGCTACCGTCCCTATAGGGATAAGGAACGAAAGATTAGCCATATAGGATGCCATTGTATTTTCAATCTTCATGGTATCGTTTGATGCGTCGTTCAGTAGACCATTCGCAACATAGCCTAACATTGTAAACATCCAATTCGTCGGCCGGACTCCGAGGTTGACCGAGAGTGTCGATCGCTGCGTTGTGAATCGCTTTTGTTCGGCAAGATTATCCGACAATTGATCGTATGTTGCATTCAGCGAGATTCCCCCCTCTAACAATTGAGTAGTGAATCCCAGATCGAAACCCTTACGATCGTTGATCTGCGAAGCGAGCCCGAGCGAGGTATAACTTGCGCCGATCCTTGTAAATCCCCCGCGAAGCGAGAAGATCTGGAAATCCAGAACGACACTTGTTTTCAGCGCATAGTCAGCGGAAGTGCTCATGCGCAGTGTATAGAGATTTTTCAGCGATGAGACGGTCTTGTTTTTAAGCGCTGATGTATCGGAGATTTCCGCAGCATTCATATCGCTCGTAAACATACATCCAGCCGCCTCACCGCGGAACGTGAACACGCCGTCGAAAAGTGAAAAGCCTGTACTGATCCCTGCAACAAGATTTTCCTGCGGTACAGTCAGAAACGGGTCGTTCTGTGTCGTCGCATAGAGCGAGTCGATCACCGAAGTGCTGTCCTTATGTGGAATAGAATCTGGTTTCTCGGGAACTTTCAACGAACTCGAATTATCCCGGGCACGGAGAACTGTAATGTCGAAGAAATCCCCTCCTTCTCGGCCGATCCCGATCCGTCCGGCGGCAATCACCCGCTCAAAGGCGGCATCGACGGCGTTCCCCTCCACCGCACGATGGGTGAGTCCTCCGATGGCAGCAAAGCGGAATATTCCGGGATTTATCTCAACCCCGCCGCCTCTGATCGTAACTCCATTTAGTGTAAAATCGGATAAAGAACTGCTGAAATCGCCGATATCGGCCCTTCCCCATGACCATTCGGGATGGATAGCAATCTGATCGAGCGACTGCCGCGCTGAACTCCCTTCGGTCGAGAGAAGAAGATTGAAATTCATCGTAAGGGTTTTGAATAATGAAATTGTCGGTTGAAAATAGAGTCTTCCAGTTGCCGATGGTCTGCGATCATCTATCCCGGACGCATGGTACAACTCACCATACATACCGATTTCGCCGCTGAAAGCGACTATTTTCTCCAGTAGCGATAAGGAGTCCGAAGTTTGCGCCGCCGAGATCGTAGCCGACTGAAGGGAATCCGATGAACGGCCGGAATTCACTTGCGCTGTATCAATTTGTGCATAGCTAACCGAACAGAATAATATGCAAAGAAGTCCCCCGAAGATCCAATGCCGGAAAAAATCACTTGTTGTACACACCGATGTACTCCTTCGTCAGGTATTTTTATGGACGAATCGAAATCTCCTTGCTTGGATTACTCTCCCGGCCATTTTTCCATACCGTCGTTACCGTATAGAAATATAATTGCCCGCTCTTAACAGTGCGATCGAGAAATTCCAGTTTATCAGACTTCACAGTTCCTACCACACCCTCTTTTCCATCAAGCTGTGTCCTGTGGATTTTGTATGACATTACGTCGGGATGAGCGACGGCACCCCATCTAAGCATAACTCCATCCATGGTTTTTTCGACGCGAATACCCGATGGGGATAACGGCAGTTCAAGTAGAATATTTACCCGTTCGCTGGCACTGAGAGAACTCACTCCATTGAAAAAATCAACTGATTGCACCGCATATTCAAATATTTTCCCTTCACTGATACTTTGATCAACATAATAATTCAGTGTGTAGGGAAGGAGTGAATCAACAAGTTTCTTAAATTCCTGCCGTTTCGATCCCTGACCGGCATCTTCACGCCTGTAGATGTAATACCCCTTGATGGTCACATCTGACGCTTTCATATCTAACCAGTGCAATCGTACTTCTTTTCCGTCGATCACAGCCGTGAATTTCAACGGCGTAAGGGGCACAGTGGGTATCAATGGTCGTATTGAAATCGTATCGGCAAACCCCCCAAGGACATGACTCTTACTCTCGCTCTTGACGGAGTAGACATACGTAACTTTCCCGACCAGTACAGAGCTTGTGTCAACGTATATCCCCCCCATCTCTTTTTCTTTAAAAGGAATTAGAGGCGAGATCTCTTCGAGAGGATCGCTTCCTCCTTTTCCCCTGTACACATAAAATCCATTGACATCTTTATCCTTCACTTCCCATTGAAGACGAACACCGTTTTTTATTCCCTCGCCGCGAAGGTTGACTGGCGGCAGAGGCATATCAGCACTACGATATAATCCGATCACTTTTGCCGTCGGCGCTGATTCTTCTCCCAACGGACCTGTCATCGTCATGTAATAATAGTATCGAACCATCGGTTGAACAGATTGATCGATATACTCAGAATCCATAGGCGCGACGGTCGCTATCGGTTTGTATCCCTTATCCCAATCGTCACTCCGGAAAATCTTCAGGCTTTTGACCGCGGCGGGTTCATTAATATGCCATCGCAGACGGAGTCCGCCAAGTGTATCAAGGCTTTCTGCTTTCAACCGGTCGGGTAGCCGTATCGCTGCAAAACTTGTTGATGAAATGACAACGGTATCCGACGGGTTTCCTGTATTGCCGTAGAAATCCTTCGGTACGAGAAAATATGCATATATTTGTTTAATCTGGATTGATGTATCACGAACCGTGTAGTAGGCAGAATCCCGCCGTTGAATAATGACACGCACAGGATAAATATGCATGAATGAAGCGTGAATCCCATCTTTTCTATATACATCCATGCTTGCAGGTTTTTTCCCTGCTCCCATCCCCCATGATATTCCAATCTGATTGCCCTGAGAATTTTTTTCCACAAGCCGTAAACGGGGATATTGAACCGCCTGTGGATACGAGACAGCCGGTGACGTAAAAATAATCCTGATATTTTTAAAAGTATCAATTTTTGAAACCTGATATTCATATTGAACGCCTTTTTCCGCCGTCGTATCGAGATAGGTCGTTCCTAATGCAATCCGAACCGGCAGTATTGCTCCCCAAGTCTTTAGCGAATCCATCCGTCTCCATTTTTCCACACGTTCCCATAACATCTTCGCTGGTATTTTCTCGATCGCCAGCGGTTCCGGAACAAGCGGCATGATTTCGCTGAGGCGGCCGGTAAATTCGTAAAGCGACTGTGCCGATACAACATCGGCTATCAGGTTCCATGAATTTTCGGTTTTTTTCTTACGCTCAATCCGATACCCTGCAACATTTTGCACAGGATTTTTCGGTGAGACAATATCATTCCCAACATGAATATAGATTCCTCGCGGACCGCCTCCCACAACCGCCTTGAGAGGTTGTTGTGCAGTTACGATACCGCAGACAAGGAAAACGGTTACGATGCCAATCAATGTTGATATTTTCATTGGTCTGCTCTCATTTTATATATGGAGTTATACTTTTTCCGTCACTTCCGAAATGCGCCTTTAGTCCCACGGTGATACATCCACCCACTTCATGTTTATCACAGAATGTCCCATCGCAGTCCGAGTCGCATACTCCCCATCCGGCATACGCCGAGCCGCATAAAGATAACGAAGCATCGCCTTCGACAAACCAGTCGCCATTGGTGCTGATCTGCCCTCCATATCCGGCAATCACAATAGCGGATGCTTTGAGTCCGGCACATGCAATTCCGATCGACCCGCCAATTCCTGCTCCAGCTTCTCCGAAGATGTTTACTCCCGTGGAGTATGATATTCCGCCGTCAAAATTCATACCTATGCTTTGATCACCGCCGATGTTGACATATAACTCACCCGAAACGATGAAGAAATTGAATCCTAGACTTGGAATGAATGGCATTTGCATCTCGCCTTCGCCATAAAATCCCTTGATATGCGCCGGAAATGCAGTGGGAAACTCACCTTTGTGTTGATAAATCCAGGAGAATTGGCCGAATAGATTTTTAATATGATCCGTCATGGGGTAATTGCCAAAAATCACAGCGGCCTGTCCGCCGAATCCTACAAGTTTCAGGTTTGCTCCGGCCAGGAAATACCACCCATCGTTATCAATCAACACCTCAGCAACACCTGCAACCTCTGTAGGTCCGAGATTGATTCCCTGACTGAAATCGACCGATCCGAAAAGACGGTGATTGACAAAATCATACGTGAGGGTGATATTTCCGAATGGTAAAGGAATATTTTTTACACCAACCTGTTGATTATTGGCAAGAATCTCACCATACACTGTGAAGGCGAGTCTGCCGGTGGCTCCTTCAGTTCCCGTCATGTCTCCGGCGAACCATAGATTAGTCCAGGTACCGCTCTCCACATGCATATTACCGGCAATCGCATTCAGCTTCGATGAACTGTTAGCCGCGATATCAAGCGACTGTCCCGGATCAATCCAGAGTGACGTCGAATCGGGTGTCCGGAATAAATGGATAGTAAAAGCAAATTTCCCTGCTTCGGAGACCGCTCCTTTCGCGATAAATCCGTGTTCGTCAAGCGTTTGCGGATTGTTTGCATTACCCGGAATGTCGATATGCACACCCTTTGTATCAAATTTGAAATTGATCGGATCGAACGAAAAGGCGATATTATTATTGACGTCTTTGTAGTAATCAATCGACGTTGTTTTACCGCCGCCGTCAAGTGGAATATGAAGATCAAACGAACCTGGAACATTCACACGATTCGGATATACAACGATCTTGACCGGTGTGAACGACACTGTATTATAGAGTGTAATGGGCGGAGCATTAGGATCCGCGGCAAATCCCGTCTCCCCGTTACTCAACACATAAAATGAACCGAACGAAATTTTATCGCCTTGACTCATGCCGGGAAGCGTATTGATCATTGCACATTCACTCATCCCCGGTTTCGGTATCACCATCAGCGACCAGTGCCCTTTCGGTTCATCAATACCTGCATAGGGGTTGTACACAAAACTTGCATCTCCGGTGATCACCAGAGGTATTACTCCGCCCAGCGTCAAGTTTTTTAAATCAAAACTCGACTTCTCCGTCTCCAACTTTACCGGTGTGATCGGAAGGTCTTTTGTGAACGGAACATCTACCAGTCCGGTTTTCATCGCTCCGGTATGAAGCACCAGGCCGGAACCATTAAAACTCCAATCACTGCTCACCAGTTGCCATTTCTCAAGCTGAGCGGAAATTTGGTTGGTACTCTGGACGCTCTCGACACTATTCGGAGTGATCACAATAACACCGACATCGAGATTTAAATCGGAGGGAGTTATTGTCGGTATGTTCGTATGAAGATGCGTAGCCAGTCTCAGTATTCCATTCGTCGCATATGATGCATTGGAATCAGCAACAGCATTTTTGTCGAATGTATGTAGAGTATAGCGGAGAGCATTGCCGCTGGCATCGACCACGTTGAAGCCATCCGGAACCTGCGCAAGATCCGATTGAGATGCGGCAACAACCGGGACATTCATTCTAACGCTCATATTCGATGCTCCCGGAAGAATAAGCACAATACTATCCTTCGGGAACGACACTGCCCCGCCGGTACTAAACGATCCGGCATATATCGCCACTTTCCCCCTAATCACACCCGAGCCGTTATTCTTCAGATCTTCAACCAGCAATGTACCTGTTTTCCCACATTGGCTTATCGTACCGTTGAATGACTTCAAAATTTTTACTATTTCGAGTACTTTGGTATCAACCGGTACCACTCCGGCATCCGGTTGTGCTACCGGCACATTATTGCTGTTTAATTTACTCCCCGGACCAATGATGATATCGTAAAATGTTAATGTTTTGGATGTATCGATTTCAAATTGCGTATTAGACGGCAGTGTGACGAAACGGCCCGATATCTTTGCTTTCGTTCCGGCTTGCGGCGTTAGCTTTGTAATTTCAACCGGCAAATCTAGCAGACGTGTGATATCCATGTCGTTGTAGACTTTCAGATGAAATTTCAGGGAATCGATTGGTACCCACATAGGTTTGCCTGACGGTTTTCCCTGCATTATACTGCCCGGGGGATAGACATATATTCTTATCCCAGATTCCTCGACGTCGATATTTGCCGAGTCCCCGATCGTCCCTCCCTTTACAGCAAAGAATGTGTGGATTCCTACAGGAATGTTTCGCAATGTGTACGAGCCATTCGCTACGGTCATACAGTCGACCTGTTCAACTTCGCCCGATCCTTCCTGTGCCATGTAGACATGCGCACCCTCCACAGCCTGATCCTTACCGACAAAGACCTTCCCAACTATACGGCCGGCTACCGGTAGATATACCCCCACCGAATGCCAGCCTTTCAAACACGAATCGGCTATGGATACGAACTGGGTTTCAAAGTCCTGGTCTGCCGGACCCCTGACCCGGATCTTGAAACTTTTCGCATCACTCTGGAAGACAAAATAAGCATGCCCGCCTATATCGGTGACCTGCGGCGCGACACCCGTGAGATTGAGAAACTCAACCCGTGCTCCCTTGACAAAAACAAGTTGTGAATTATTAGGTCCTTTTGCGATCGTGTTGACTCTTACATCAATTCTGTGAAGTTTCCGGTACGCGGTGAGCTTCCCCACGTTTTGATTTTGCTTGAAAATGTAGATTGATGTATCCGAAATGATATATTTATCATGATTTACTGGTTCGATAGTTATTGTGTTCACGCCGGTCGGTGCCGGAAGCTCGAAAGCGTATTTTGTGCATACATATGTTTTCGCCGAGTATCCCTGTTGAGAGGATCCTAATATAACCATCTTGGACTCTGCACATTCCGTTTTTATTTTTGCACCTCCTTGAATTCCAATATATGCATCAACTGGTACTCCGGTTTCATCAACCACTTCTCCGGAAATACTTCCTGCGGGGAAAATCGTGAGGGGATCGATAACCTGCTTCTGACCCTTGGAAAGCCTTTGAATGTAGGGTGCGGTCAGTGTCGAATCCCGAAAGCCCATGCTATGACAGTAAATATAAAGCTTTCGATCAGGTCCGTTTGGATTTTCCGGGAGATTATCGAACTTCACATATCCTGCCGAATCGGTTTGCTTATTCCAGCTTGTCGACCCGTCACTCAGGTAGGCCGTCACATTGGGTGCAGGCAATTTTGTGTCGCTCCGATAGATGTTTGCCGCAACATAGGGTGGAAGCGGCTCCAGCTCGCAGAACATGTAATCTATATATGGAGGATCTATTTTATAATCTTCGTTGTAGACCGCCTTTTCCCCGTCACAGTTGTATGTAAAAGGCACCCAGTATGTTTTATAATTGTATAACCCTTTCGGATCCGATTCCAATAAGAGGAAATATTTATCCTGTGTATTGTTATTATCATTTTTCACCAGATTAGTAAATTTAATTCTCCCTTTTTGACTTGTCTCCGGATCAATAGTCGTCGCTCCCTTTGCGATGATATCGAACGTATAGGCTCCGTATTTTTTCGTCTTGGGATTGTCTCCATATCCGCCGCATTCATCTGCCGGGACCGTTAGCGGATGTTTCACCCGAAGAATGTATGCGATAATATTATTCAAAGGATTTTTTGTTTCTTTATCAAATGCAGCAACACGAAACTGGTATGCTCGAACCAAACAACATAGCGAACCGAAATCCTGGAAATTCAAAGGCTGGATCTCAATATCGGCATAGTCGGGATTTCCCTCGCCTGGACTGCAATAGTATGAATTATCCAGGATGATTCGTGCCACACGGTAGAGGCTTCCTTTGTATATCGTGGGAAATTCAGTAGGACCGGTCTTGAAGGTCTGATTAGTTGCTATGACTCCCATGCTGTCGAAAAATGTCGGTGACATCGTCAGGTAGAATCCCACCCTTCCGGTCGAATCACTTGTCGATACACCAAGTTCCTGATTTGCATCAGAGCGATTCACAAGTCCTGTCACATCAGCAACTCCGCCGCCGTTTTTATGAAGGATATACTTCAATAACAGCCGTGCTCTAACACCAGCAAGAGGTTTATTACATGGCCCGTTCGGGAATTTATATGTCAAATGTCCGGTAATATACGACGATAAATACTGAGGATTGATTTCCGTGTATAGGAATGGGAGAGGATATTCTTCAACAAACGTTGCATTATCTGTCTTATCATAATTGAGCGGTGGATTCGGTGTCCCGTCAAATTTTATTGTAAGATCTGAGTAAGAAACCATTGCGAGCCAACCTGGACTTTTAATCTCGAGTCTATAACCGTCGAAGGGTTTACGATTCTGTACAAGACACGCAAATTGCACCTGCCCGCTCTCAATAGAATCCTTCGCTACCAGCGTCCAGACTCCCGACTTCGGACGGGGGTCGAGTGGATCTCCTTCATCCTTTGGAAGATCCGGATAGGTAACAAGCCGGTAAAGATATGCGACAGTCCCTTTCTTTGCATGTCCCCCGGGTTGTGAGGGATCCCATATTTGAACTGTGAGATTGTACTGACGGGCCTTAGCCATTAAAATACCAACATTGAGGTTCCCTTTGGGTTTAAACATAATATCTGTACCCGGGCTGAGGTAATACGGACTCGAGACTATCACGCGTCCGGCACGGTATAGATCTCCCTTAGTGAGCCCTTTATTCGGGACGTATATGTTCGTGTCTTTTGCGATAAGTCTTGTGCTGTCGGAAGTAATAAAATCGAATGAAAAATTTCCGTTACCGTCGGTTGTTGTCGATGCCAGTTCCTTACCCATATCAGGATATGGGATGAAGAATCCCGGTTTCAGTACATAGGGAAGTCCGACTTTTGGGTGGAATACATATTCTACCAGCAGTTTAATTTCGATATTGGCAAGTGGTCGGGCCGGCCTGCTCGATCCGGGCCAATTATATTGCACTGTGCCCTGAACCCTTGTCAGTCCCGGCGGCTGAAGAAGAGGCGGAGTAAACGACATCGACGTCTTTTTATATCTGAAAGTCCAGATTTCGCTCTTACCGTTATTTGCTGCGGCAGGTGCTCCATTCTGATCAAGCGCCTGAATCTGCCATGCATATTGTTTTCCTATTTCAAGTGGAAGTGCACTGGGTGGATACAGAAGCATATTGATGCTCGTGAGTATCTGTTCAAGTTGAGGAACATTTGCAGATAATGCTTTCTCGGGCTGCTGTCCCTGAAGTACTTCACAGATTCGTATCGCATAGCGGATAGTCATTCCCGGCGGTACAAGAACCGGAGTCCATTGAAATGTCGGATATGCGAGAGAGACTGTATCATTGTTTTGTGGAACGACAAGCTGCGGTTGATCCGGCAGTACGATGCTGAAGGATTTACAATCCTGGGTGAGCTGTTTTTCCTGCTCATCGAGTACAGCGATGCAGAGAGTGTAATCATCCTCAGGAAGACGGCCGGATTTTTTTATAATAGAAGCAAAAGTACCGTTGTAAGTCGCCTCATTAATTTTTAACATCTGATTATTATGGAAAATCCAGGAACTGGGTCCGGTGAGCTGTATCGTATTCCCTTTAATCGTGGCAACCTGACCGAACCGTTTACTCGTCACAACGCCACGGAATGTGATCGTTACCGTTTTTTTCTGAATATAGGATAAATTATAGGTAGCAATCTGTGGATTATTCTGCCATTGACTCAGGTATGGTGATGGATTCGGCATAATATTCAGAAAAGATATCCAGTCCGGACTCTGGGCAATAAGAGTACACTGAGGTACACACAGGAGTAACAGAATTACCACGATGATATAGAATGGGAGAAAACGGTGTGCCTTTCGCAGAGACGAGATGATTTGGGAAATCATAGGAACTCCAATCGTAATGGATAATTCACGCTCTCTCCGGAATCGGATAGAGGTGTTTCCTTTATTTCTTAGAAAAGAACTCGTGTGACATTCGTATAATAATATTGATCGACGGCTAAAGAATTGTGTTTAGTATCACCCGATCAGCGCCATTGGATTTTCGAGACAGAATCAGCAGTCATGTGAAAAACAACAGCTCCCTGCTCATCGGTTCTCTCAATGAGTATTGAGTTGTGTTGATAACGTGAAATCACATCGACCGACGGATGTCTAAATTTATTATTTTTTCCCACAGAAACAACTGCATGGGCGGGTTTTACGGTAGATATGAAGGAATCCGAGCTTGCGTTGATACTTCCGTGATGCGCTACTTTAAGTATCGAACTATGAAGAAAAACCCCGTAATACTCGCATAATTCTTGCTCGACAGCCTCTTCAGCATCACCCGTCAGCAGTATGGACGAGCGACCATAACACAATCGAAGTACAATCGAAGTGTTGTTAAGATTCGGCCGATTTAACTCGCTCCTCGACTCAGAAAGTATACCATTCGGATGGAGAACGTACAATCGTGTGTTATCGAATGCATCTATCTGCATCCCTGCAGAGAGAGACTCTATAGGGATATTCTTTTCCTGAATGATTTTCTGAAGATCAGTCAGCAGAGATGAAGGCACATCGGTGCGGGGTATATAGACTTTCTTTACCGGGATTGATTCGATTACCGACAGTGCCCCGCCAACATGATCGCTGTGACCATGAGTGAGCACAAACGCGTCGACATGCGTGATTCCTTTCCATTTCAAGAACGGGAGAATTACCCGTTGTCCCGCGTCGGAATTAGACGTCCGCGATCCCGAATCGATTAGTAAAATCTTCCCATCCGGATATTCTATTACCGTGGCATCTCCCTGACCGACATCAAGAAATGTCACGGTCATCCGCGGTGGAAATGAGAATGCTGCTGATCCGGCAGCAGGATAAAAAACGAAAATGTTCGCAACGGCAAGAGAAAGGATCAACCCTTTGCGCATCCACGATCCCTTCCACAATGAGAACACAATTGCAATGAGAATATAATATCCAATTGTATGGAAGGCTGTCGTTATACGGACTTCAAGAACGGACCAGCGAAAGTGGGCCGCTATTGTAATAATTTTTAATGTCAAATATAAGAGCATATGCGTCGCCGCACCGGCGAGTACAGCGCACCAGGAAGAAAAAATACTGAGGACAACAACCACAATACCCAGTGCAAGCGCAATATTTGCTGCCGGAACGACGACAACATTCGCAAAGAACGACACAAGAGAAATACGACCAAAATACTGTACAATTAATGGCAGCGTCCCCATCTGGGCAACAAGCGATACGACAAACAACTTGACAATGGGTGAAAGCCATCGTGTCGGACGGTAGCGCTCGAATATGGGAATTATTGCCGATTCCACCGGGGAATAGAAAAGGACAAGCGAAATTACGGCTCCATATGAAAGCTGGAATCCAATATCAAAGAATTGCCGGGCATCGTACACATAGATGATCAGTGCCGAGACTGCAAGCGCATTCATTATATTGGCCCGACGCTGGATTATATTTCCCACAAGTACCACAACGACCATCAAGGTTGCACGGACAATCGATGGAGTTGATCCGGCAACGGCCATATAGAGTAAAAGCGTAAGAATGATCGCACACGTTTTCACAATCCTGCTCCCCGGGATAAAGCTACTCAGCGCCACAACGATGAGTGCAACGAATGCAACGTTCAATCCGGAGACTGCCAGAATATGAACGACACCGGCATTGATGAACGAGGTCTGTACTTCTTTTGGAATCTCGCTCCTATCGCCGATTATAAGTCCTTTAAGAAATGCTCCCTCAACTCCACCGATTGTTGTATCGACGACACTCCTGACATAGTTCCGGATCGGTAGGATAATCCAGGATTTCAAGAGATTCCCTTCCTTTTTCTCAAGACATTGAATATCCCCCATTTCGGACACTGTCATAACAGCATAGATATTATTCAACTCGAGATAATTTCGATAATTGAATTCTCCCGGATTCCTTTCATGCCTCGGGACTTCGATAATGCCCCGAATCGCAACTACATCACCGTAGCTCAGTCCATGATTTCTCAAAGTATCATCCCGTTTGTACCTGAGACTTACGATAACATCACCGTTGACCTCGGTTCTAATTGTATCATTGAACATGTCCGAGGTATGCAGGAGAAACGAGAGTCGGTCGTTGCGAATTTCCGGTTGTTCCGCGATCGTTCCTACCAGGATTCCCTGTCGCGGATGAGAGAGAAAAAATGAAATATGATCCCGGGGAAGTAGAGTAGTGTCAATACTGTACTTCGTCACCCCGATACATATCAGCACCAAGATGAGAAGGAGCGTCTGCAGATCTTTGCCATATCGATATCGGATGATTCCAACGGCCAAATACACCAGGAGAATCATCACGGTCTCAATTGCAATAAGGAGAGAAAATGGTATAATAAGAAACCGTCCGGCGATGATTCCCGCCGTAATCCAAAATGCCAGACGAACTGCTGGTTGACGATTCCAATCCAATGTGTAATCCTCTTCAGACGGAATATTTGTCGAATAATTGGAGGATTGTAGGTGTTACGTCCGCGATATTCTTGATATTCCGCGCAATGAAATTCCTGTGTGCACCGACCACTATCAACGGAACCGGATTCCGCGTATGCGTGCGGACATCGAGTGATTCAATATTCCCGTGGTCGCTTGTGATCAACAGCGTTGTCGATGTATAATCAAATGTCTCGAGAATTCCTCCGAGAAAACCGTCTAATAGTTCCAGAAAATTAATCGATTGCTCCATGCTCTGCTGATGACCCGCATGGTCCGGAAGAAAATATTCAAACAATGTGAAATCGTATGACCGGCTGAGTAGATAAAAATGATTCCCTGCTTCGGCGGGAGTTATCGCCGGAATATCGGGGTATCCCAGATCTCTCCACCTCTCGCGTGTGAGATCGGCTGACACACCTTCATTTCTCCGGAGTTCTTCGTCGCCCCGCAACTGTACCCCTGCCATCTGGCATGCAAGCGTCGTTACCGTAAATCGCGTTTTCCCGGATGCGATGTACTTAAAAAATTGCTGGGGATATGCATTGGCAAAACACACGCGTTTTTCTCGGATTTTCAACTGACGAAAAATATTTTTTTCTCGAATAATCTCCCGCTGTAATGATGGAGGGTACGGACCGAAATGCCGGCCAAGTAATTTTGGAGAATTGACTCCTGAAAAGAGAGCTGTCTGACCTGTGCCGCTTTGCGGAAGTCCTGGAATTCCCAGTGTCGCATTGATCGGAATAACTAACGCATGATCACCCTGAAGGCGCGCAGAACGCCGATACGGGATACCGCCACCGAACAACGATCGCAGATGGGGAAGTCTGGCCGAGAAGAATGGATTGGAGGCTGAATCCTTTTTCCCTATTCCCACACCGTCAAGAAAAAGCATTGTTACGGACAATGATCACTTCTCCTGGTGTTTCGGTTCATCCCCTTTCCGCGGAACTGATTTCCCGACCTGAGTATCGATATACACACGCCAGGCCTTTTCTATATCCCTATATTTTTCTCCGAATGTTTTTTCAAATCCCTCTTCCAAAGTTTTGTCGCTCGATATAGCCATAAAAAGAGATATGAATTTCTGCTCACCATAGCGGTTAATTAGAAAATCTAGTGTCTTCAAGAGAAGATAATTATAATCTCCTATCTCTTTGGGATTATTGGATTGTTGCCCTTCTTCGGTAAAATCATCAAATGAACGCATATAGGCTACCGGAGGCGGCGTAAGGGGCAACTCGATATTCGCATACCGGAGCGCGTAGCCATACGTCAGCCACCGTGGAGTTCCGTGTACTGAACCACGATCTAGAATTGAATATGCAATAGCAAAGCGAAGAATTGGGAGCATTCGTTCACGGGCAATTCCGGCATCATTCCAGGAAACTATATAGAGTGTATCGTGTGAATAGAATGCCGGGGATTCGATCCTACCGGAAATCCTTCGCATTAATCCGACGAATGAAGCACTCAGCACCGTTGGAATTTCTTTGGGAAGGCGGAGCATTACTTTGGCATTAAAATCTCCAAAAACTAACTCGATATCGTCTGCAACCGCGCGGATATTCTCGATCGAAATTCCCCGTTCGTACATGATTCGGAAATGCGGAGTAGAAAATGTATCGGCTGGAACCACCTGTGAAAGCTCCTGCCCCCATGCACAGAATGGTAACGCCAATACAATACAGAAAATCTTGAATAAGTGCTTCCGTTTCATAAAGACTCCTTCGCAATTATGGATGCGGTTTACTCTCAATCATAATCGTTACGGGACCATCATTGACAAGTTCAACTTTCATCTTCGCCCGGAAAACGCCGGTCGCGACCCGGTCTGTTCCGAGAATCGTTCTCAGAGATTGTACATAGTGCTCGTACAATGCCTCTGCAAGCGCGGGTTCGGCGGCGTCAGTATAACTCGGACGATTTCCTTTTCTTGTATCGGCATACAGAGTGAACTGCGATACCACAAGTGCACTTCCCCGGGTATCGAGGGCCGAGAGATTCATTTTCCCGTTTTCGTCTTCAAAAATACGCAATGCAGCCGTCCGCGATGCCAGGTACTCGGCGTCTGCCGCCGTATCCCCCTGCCGTACACCGAGAAACACGAGAACACCTTTACCTATTGAGCCCGTGAGAGAGTCCTCGACAGCGACGCTGCAACGTTGTACGCGTTGAATCAGAACTCTCATCCGTTTTGACCAACCCCCCGTCCACAGACCACCCTGTCGTTTCCGGAATAATCTTTTATTATTGATACATCCTGAAAAATCGATGAGAACAGGGAAGCAACTTCTTCCCCTTGATTATATGCAATTTCGATAAAACATTTTCCTTGAGCCTTCAGAAGTTTCGGCATCAGCGACGTTATTCTCTTGAAAAACACGAGACCGTCTTTCTCATCCGTTGCCGCACGGCGAGGTTCGTATCGGGTAATCTCGGGCTGCAGATACTTGTACTCTTCAAGTGCTATATATGGCGGATTCGAGACGACGATATCGAAGGGAGTGTATTTTTCAGGGAACAATTGCAGAATATCCTGCTTTACAAAGAGTATTTTTCCCGCTACCTGATGCTTCAGCGCATTCTGCTGTGCTACAGCGAGAGCATCGCCGCTGATATCACTGGCGACACATTTAATGCGCGAATCATAATGTGCGAGACTTATCGGGATGTTCCCACTCCCGGTACCGATATCAAGAACGTTCAGCGACGATTCACAATCGACACACTGCTTACATTCTTCAAGAACAGCCTCGACAAGCCTCTCCGTCTCGGGACGTGGAATGAAGACGGATGGAGTAATCAGAAATTCCAATCCCATAAATTCGGTCTTTCCCAGAATATATTGGAGAGGTTCGTGATCAAGCCGACGTTTGAGTAATTCTTTGAAGCGGGCTAGTTCCTGAGATGTCAGCGGCTTTTCGAAATTCGTATAGAGATCAATTCGCCGGCACTGAAGCGTATGGGAAAGGAGAAGTTCGACCGTCAGACGCGGGCTGTCGATTTCTCTGCCTCTGAGATAATCGACTCCCCAGGAAATTATCGACAGTGGAGTCCATGCACTGGTCGTCGTTGTCGTCATTTGTCGTTCTTTTTTTCCTTTTCAGGTGATGACTCTTCAGCCAGTAACATATGAAGATCGTTTTGGAGTTTTTTCGCCTGGACGAGAATCTGGAGTAATTGATCCTCCGTCTCACTATCTCCCTCAGGCCGCATTTCCCAGGCACGCATCAATGCATCAATTGTCGTATCGATTTTCTTACTCATTATACCGGTAAGGAGGGCCGGGGTAATTTGAATACGTTTTAATTTTACGCGCTCTCCTCCATAGATCCCCAACACTTCCATCTGTGCCTGATCTTCAACAGATTTTTCTGAGGGGTCGATCCCGCTAGCGGCATCGAGCCATTCGCCCAAGACAAATTCAAAGCGATCGTCGCAGGTGATTGCTTTGGAAAATTCATCAAAGGGGAGTGGATCCCTGTTGGCGAGTGCATCGAGAGATAGCTTCCATAGTTTTTTGATCGGAACAATCACATCGGGATCGTTCGCCAGTAATTTTTCCGCTGCGTCGAGAAATGGATTATTCATAGTAATCTCGATGATGGAACCACCGGAAGAAGAACAGACCTGTCGCGGAATCTTTGCTTACAATACTTAGGATTTTCCTTTACGTAATTGTGCCGCGATCAAGGTTGCTACGTTATCAATATCGAAATGGGACTTCGGAAGTAGAACTGCCAGAAACCGATCTGTCATTGTTTTCAGTCCGTCATACGTATCAGCACTGCAAAAAAAGATCGGCGTCTTCATGTTCACTCCCTCTTTCCGTGCAAGCTGGAGTAGTGCGATGCCGGGGAGATGGCCGGGGATATGTTCATCCTTAAATTCATTATCCAGAATAATCAAATCGAATTTTTCATTCGATATGAGATTTCGAGTCTTGACGCTGGTTTCCGCCTCAACAATCTGGACACGCTGGCCGATCTGTTTCCCCGTCTCCTCCAGTGCAAATGCAAGCGCCTTTCTCTGGCCTTCCTCGTCGTCAGCTAATAACACTTTGTACATTGGATATCGTTTCCGTGAAGTTAAAAAATGATACTATTATAAGATACAAAAAAAAATTATTGTCCGCAACGAGATGTTACCGCCCTGGTATTTCGACCGGTTGCCGATGCCGAAGAGACCGGATTTTCGTGATAATCATGTCAATTGCCACCTCGTTTTCACCTCCCCGGGGGACAATAATATCGGCCCAGCGTTTGCTTGGTTCTACGAACTCACAATGCATGGGCTTGACCGTCGACACATACTGTTGAATAATGGAATCGATCGACCTCCCCCGTTCTGTTAGATCTCTTTTCATGCGGCGGAGCAACCTCTCATCGGCATCCGTATCGACAAAAATTTTTACATCCATCAAATCACGAAGCTCCTGTTCAATAAATATCAGTATTCCCTCAACAATGATGATCCGTTTGGGATCTATTGTTTGGGTCTCCGATCGACGCCGATGTGTTGAAAAATCGTAAAGAGGCTGTTTGATCGAACAGCCTTCACGCAGGTTTTTCAAATGCCCGATTAATAACGATGTTTCGAGTGCATCGGGATGATCATAGTTGATCTCTGCCGGACTCTTTCCAGGATAATGCGACAGATCATAATAATATGAATCGTGCGCTATCACAACGACATCTGAAGAATCGAGCCGCTCGACGACTTTCTCCGTCACTGTTGTCTTCCCCGACCCGGTTCCTCCCGCTATACCGATTATCAACGAGCTCATGTTTGAATATACATTGCTATTTCGGGAACTGCAAGGTAGTTCTCTTGATTCCTGCTTGATAAATCAGTATTTTTTATATATAAGGAATGACATTATCACATCCCTGACATTCATGTTCCTGGCTCTTTTAAGTATATTTCTTCTTCTCTATCTCATCCAATCGACGCTGATTCTCTTGGGTGTCCGGCGTGTACGACATTCCGAGCACTATAGTTCTGAGCCGACAGTGACCGTTATCGTCGCTGCACGAAATGAAGAAGAGCATATCGGCTCATGCCTTGATTCTCTGTTGAATATCAGCTATCCCCATGACAAACTCGAAATCATTATTGTCGACGACCGCTCGACCGATACGACGGCCTCGATTATCGCATCCTATTCCCAGCACTGTCCCTTTGTAAAGACTTTCACCGCTGAACAGAGTCAGAGTCATCTCAAAGGAAAAGCAAATGCAGTGGCGCAGGCGATCGATCGCTCATCAGGCGAGATAATTCTACAGACCGATGCCGATTGCACCGTCAAGCCCGAGTGGGTGCGTGAAACGGTGAGCCGATATAGCCCGACCACCGGCATTGTCGGAGGTTTTACCCTTCTTCGGTCGGATAACTGGTTCGGCGCAATCCAGGCTCTCGACTGGATCTACCTTTTCACTCTCGCCGCTGCAGGAATCGGCTGGAAAAAACCGCTGACAGTCGTCGGAAATCATCTGACCTATCGCCGGAAAGCATACGACGATGTCGGAGGATACCGATCGATCAAGTTCAGCGTCACAGAAGATTATGCACTCGTTCATGCTGTCGAAGACAAGACCCGATGGGATTTTAATTTTTCAACTTCGGAACAATCCCTGATTACAAGCCTGCCATGTACCACGGCGAACGAGCTCTACCGTCAGCGAGTGCGATGGGGAGTGGGCGGTTTGGAAATGAAATTTCGCGGACTCGCAGTCATGGCCGTCGGATTTATCCTGCATGCGCTTCTTCTGCTGGGAATTTTGCTGAGTCCTCGGATGGACATTTTACTCGGAGCTTTTTTGGTTAAGACACTTGCCGACATGATTGTTCTGTATCGCCCGCTTCACACGTTCAAAGTCGACTCGCTGTTTAGATACATCATTCACTTTGAAATTTATTTTATAATTTATGTCGTCGTCTTGCCGTTTGCTGTTTTTTTCCATCACAATGTCAAATGGAAAGGACGAACATACTAATACCCATCCAATTAAATGATTGAACAGTGTCTGCCCAATATTTCTTCAACCATGGCTATTTTCCCTTACAGCAATTATTTTCTATAAGCTTTGATGGTACTGTGCCCCTTCGTTTGTATATTTAATTAGTTATAGGGGCACTAGTAAGTTCTCGACTCTGTGTTTTTAGCACAGGATCGCTGTTTCAAAATACTACGTGAGCTCATTGTATTCTCACGGGTGCTTTCTCGGTCCGGCCGAGACTCGCAATCTTCTTTGTAAGATTTTCCTCCCTGATGTCAAGTAAAATGACGTTTGCACCGGCCTGTAGAAAACCTTTGGCCATTTCGCCGACAAGAACTCCGCCCCCACCGGTTAGTACAATCACCTTGTTTTCAATGTTGAAGAGCGTCTCTAAATAATTCATCGACTATCCCCGAATTGTAGATTCCTTAATTAATAATAGAAAATGAACACCTCGCACAGGTTTCATCTTTCTCAATACTCGTTACTGAATTATAAAACAACAGGCGGGGCACTAAAGTTCAGCGTCAATAAATTCTAATAAAAAAGCCGGCACCCCTCTTTGAACCCAAGGCTCATCGGCCTTTGGCTGAGAAGAGTACCGGCTTTATTCTTCCTCTTATAGTCCGCAACAGCGACAGCCGTTACGAACACCCTGATGTTGCTCCGCAGTTGAGGCATTTGTAGCATGTACCGTTGCGTACCATGATACTGCCGCATTCATGGCAAGGCGGCGCATCTGCCTGCGTCTGGAAAATATGCTTCTCGGTCTTTTCGATCGTCGGCGAAGCGTCAAGAATCGACGGCGGTTTTTCCTGCACTCCATTGCCGAGCGGCGTCGTTTCCGGAACGATGATATGAGGCTGGTCTTCCGGCGGTAGAAACTTACGCCCTAACCAGCGAAAGATATAGTCGCATATAGATTTCGCAATCGGGATCTCCTTATTATTGGTAAATCCCGACGGTTCAAACCGCATATGGCTGAACTTATCGACCAGCACTTTCAGAGGGACCCCGTATTGAAGTGAGAGTGAGAGTGCCGTAGCGAGGGCATCCATCAACCCTGAAATCGTCGAGCCTTCTTTGGACATTGTTATGAAGACCTCGCCTGGTACCCTGTCTTCATAGAGCCCGACGGTGATATATCCTTCGTGTCCGGCAATACTGAATTTGTGAGTGATTGATTCGCGTTCATCGGGCAGCCGCCGCCGCGCCGGCTTTTTTACCGTGACTTCAGCCGGTGGAGCGGCCTTTTTAGCGTCCGGATGCGAAGTGCTCAAAGGCTGGGTCCGCTTGCAGCCGTCGCGATAGACTGCGATCGCTTTCAAGCCGAGCTTCCATGCCTCGATATAGGCCTGCATTATATCATCGACCGAGACATCATTAGGCATATTGACGGTCTTTGAAATCGCTCCCGAAATATACGGCTGCGCCGCCGCCATCATTTTGATGTGGCCCATATAGTGGATCGTTCGGCTTCCCTTTGCCGGTCTGAATGCACAATCGAACACGGGAAGATGTTCTTCCCTCAGATACGGAGCCCCTTCAATCGTATCATTCTTGTTGATATAGCCGATAATATGTTCGATCTGCTCTTCGTTGTAGCCGAGCCTTCGTAAAGCACGTGGTACCGTATTGTTGACGATCTTCATCAATCCGCCGCCGACGAGTTTTTTATATTTTATCAATGCGATATCGGGTTCGATGCCGGTCGTGTCACAATCCATCATAAACCCGATGGTGCCTGTCGGGGCAAGGACCGTCGTCTGAGCGTTTCGGAAACCGTATTTCTCTCCCAGGGCATACGCTTCGTTCCAGACATTCTGCGCCGCCGTTAATAGATCGGCGGGCACTGTCTCTTTACTTGCAATCATATCGACATGAAGACCATGTTTTTTTATAACATTCAGCATCGGTTCACGATTAACTGCAAACCCTTCGAACGGACCTTCCTCCCTGGAAATCAGTGCTGATTGGCGATATGCTTCGCCGCACATGAGAGCCGTAACGGCTGCCGCATAGGCTCGCCCTTCGTCGCTGTCGTATGGGAGTCCACGCGACATCAGCAATGCTCCAAGGTTTGCATAGCCAAGGCCGAGTGGTCTGAACTCGTGGCTGTTTTTTGAAATTGCGGGAGTCGGATAGCTGGCATTATCGACTAGAATTTCCTGTGCTGTGACAGTAATATCTACCGCATGGCGGAACGCTTCGATATCGTACTCGCCATCAGCTTTCTGGAATTTCATTAAATTCAATGAAGCAAGATTGCACGCAGAATCATCGAGAAACATATATTCGCTGCAAGGGTTCGACGCATTGATGGGAGCAGTCGCCGACGATGTATGCCAGTTATTGATTGTAGTATGGAATTGTATTCCGGGATCTCCGCATACCCAGGCTGCTTCTGCAATCTGTTTCATGATATCGCGCGCACGGTATGTGTCCATTATTCGGCCATCGAGAATCGCTTTGGTCGACCACGGTTTGTCTTCAAGAGCAGCTTTCATAAACTCATCGGTAACGCGAACCGAATGATTTGCATTTTGATATCCTATCGAATCGTATGCGCCGCCGGGGACATTGAATCCACCGTCATATCCATGATCGATGAGAACCCATGCTTTTTTTTCTTCATCAGCTTTACATTTGATGAAGTCGATAATATCGGGATGATCGATATTCAGGATTACCATCTTCGCTGCACGGCGTGTCTTTCCACCGGACTTGATCACTCCGGCAAATGCGTCGTACCCGCGCATAAAAGATACAGGACCCGAAGCCGTGCCGCCGCCCGAAAGACTTTCACGCGATGATCGGAGCGTCGAGAGATTTGATCCTGTCCCCGATCCGAATTTAAAAAGGCGACCTTCTGTTTTCACCAGATCCAGGATCGATTCCATCGTGTCCTTCACCGAATTAATGAAACAAGCTGAACACTGCGGATGTTCTTCGATGCCGACATTAAACCAAACCGGACTGTTGAACGCCATATACTGATTGACGAGAAGATATGTAAGCTCGTAATAAAAAATTTCTGCATCCTTATGCGTTGCAAAATATCCGCCATTCACTCCCCACCCAGTAATGGTCTTGGCGACGCGTTCGACGAGCTGTTTCACGCTTCGTTCACGTTCGGGTGTGTTGGTTTTTCCATGAAAATATTTTGAGACAACAACGTTCGTCGCCGTCATTGACCATGTTGCGGGAATCTCAACATCACCCTGCTCGAATATTTTTTCTCCCTGCTCGCTGATAATGACTGCAGTGCGGAGCTCCCATTGTATATCTTCGAATGGATGAACTCCGGCTTTTGTGAAATACCGTCTGAGCGTGAGTCCTTTAGTACCCGGTTCATTAACGGCAGCATCAGATTGCGTGTACACCGACGGCTCCGTCTCAACGGCAGAAGGTTCCTTCAATACCATGTCAAATCTCCTTGCGTCTATTACTAACGTAAAAATCTCTTTATGATTTTATTCTTGGTCGAAGATAGGGCACACATCAATAATATAGTTAGCCAAGGCGAGACATAATCGAAAAGTAACTCCTGTGAATATAATCACTTGCTGAAGTGAAGTCAAGTAAAAAATGAAGAAAAATTCATTTCAAGAACAATTTTCTGGCACGTAATTCTAATTCTCATATTTACAGTACTTCGACTGAATGATCTTCAGTTATACTCTCAATAACGGTTACAAAAACTTTCTATATATTGATATTTAGGTTCTTCACAGTTGTACTGTAAACGATACAGTATAACTTCTCCGCGGCATCGGGTAACCGGACATTACTTCATAGCATTTATTAAACACATTTTGAATCGAAATCATGACTTTAGACGAGAAAAAACCGACGAGAACATCTGCACCACAGTTCAATCCTGTTGTAGCATACGACGGAAGAACTAGATCGGGATCGTTCTCGGCCGTTGTATATCGAAGTCCAGTATAGTGCCACTCGAGACCTAACCATGCCTTCGGCAGCCATGAAATCGGTATGGGCGGATTCCATTGAACAGCTACTTTTCCAATCTCGCGGGGTATGAAAGGGAGTTGTTTCTTATATGTCTGGTCGTTTTCTCCATCGCTGTTCTCCTTCGTTGTCTTTAATGCTGTATAATTTCCATTCAACGAGAATTTTTCATCCGGTGTTCTAAAAGTAAATGAGAACTCGAATCCTGTTGAGAGCGACTTTCCAATATTTTGAGGAAACCAGAGCCCCCCCTCGCCAGGAGCCCAAAGGATCCTGTTGATCGTCCGGATATTAAACCATGTAATTTCAACTGTGTGAGACAGGGAGAAATCATTGACAAAAAGTATTCCGGCTTCACAGCTCGTCGAATTCTCCGGTTTCAATTCCGGATTACCGCTCCACGGGTAATATAGCTCGTTGAATGTCGGGACACGGTAATTCGTACCAACACTTCCGCGAAGCGTTACCGTTGCGTTCCTCAGTCCCCATCCCATGATTGGAACCGACCGAAGCGACACGGCAAGTTTAGGACTTATTTTCGAGCCGATTTCCGAGAAGCGATCATACCGTATTGCCGGAAGTATATAGACAGATTCAACGACATCCCCAAGTCTCTGCCAGCGGAGATCATAGGTAGAATAGAGGCTCTGTTGAGTCCGCTGTGGCGTTGTTGTTAATTCATTCCCCTCTAACGAGTACCTGCGTATCTCCGTACCGAAGACTAACATGCTTTTTCCCGAGACAGGGACGTCGAATTCGGCCGTACCACCATGCATCGTATTCAATGAATATGTGTCGAGAGGTCCGTTCCCGTACGGATAGAGCGGATCCTCATACCGTTGATAGAGTTGCTGAACATCTGCTGTTATACGGCACTGTATTGTACCAGCGATCGGGAATCCCGAAGAGAGAAGAAGGCGGAGAGTACGATCCTGCTGACGGGCAACTCCATCGGGAGCCGACTGAGAGAGGATTTGTCCCGGAATGCCGCGAACACTCCCACCGTACCACAGGAGTGCCCGTATGGATGAGGAAGTGCCGAGTTTTGTTGAGAGAGAAAAAAGAAGATTTTTCCGATTATAGTCGTTGTTATCCCGGTGCCGTGAAATCTGTTCCGTTTGTTGGGAGAGTGTATAAGGAAAATTTCCGGTACTCCGTTCCATGAATGCTCCGCCCGTGATCGAGACCGGTCCCACCGTCTGTCGAATGCTCAAGCCGGCTTTACTCGTCCCGAAAGAGCCGATGGCACTATGGAGTGAAATGGAAGGCTTCTCTTCGCCCTGTGGAAATACAATATTCACAGATCCTGCCACCGCATCGGCCCCAACGATGGCTGAATTCCCGCTCCGGATCACTTCGATACGTTCGATCATTTCAACGGGAATTTCTCCACAATCAACAACACCGTTCTGCATATTTGATAACCGTACGCCGTTTACCATGAAAACTGTATGCTCGGCACTCATTCCGCGGAGAGAGACTGTTTTTATGTTATTCCCTCCATAGTCCTTGATAAATAGGGCTGTTGACCCGTTCAGTGCGTCGGAAAGCCGATAGGCATTTCGCTCCAGAAGACTTGCACCTGAGATGACTTCGGCCGCTACCGGCGATTCGTTCCGGAGCATTTCGGTTCTTGACGCGCTGACGATAACCTCGTCAAGACGGTAGAGTGTTGAATCGCTGGGTGTACCGGTAGATGAACCGGAATCTGCCGCGTCGACATGCAGTAATGTCCCTGAAAGGAGAACTCCGAATAATATTCTTCTCATACACATAAAAAAAACCCCTTTCTTCGGCGGAAACCGGAGATTGGGGTTATAATCACCATCCATCCCCTTCCCGCGAAGGTATGTTTCGATGGAGTGCAGGCAGGTCTCCTGGCTTTCCCGAATTCTGATTTGTCTTCCCGTCCACTTCCGTTTTCAGCGGATTCTGGGCAGTGACGTCATTGAATCAGAGTTGTACCCCCTATGGATTATAGAGGGCCGGGATCACAGTTGCGGGGCAGCCTCCGAATTCCTGCATCCTGTATCTATCGTTTCGCATCGATACGGGATGCTGGTCACGGAGTTCCCTTTTCACACAGTCTCGATTTCATCGAGACGATGCACCTTCACTCATTATGAAAAAGAGCATTCTAAAAAAATGTTGTGCAATATACAGAATCGAAGTACGGATGTCAAGAACTTTTTACACAAAATGAAAAAATATTGCTCGACGAATCAGAATTCGGGAAAGCCCAGAGCAATTTCATTCATCGAGCAACCGAGTGTCTACGACTCGTAGAGGCGTAAGATAAAATCCTAGAATGGCAGATCGTCGTCTTTTTGAGATCCTCCTCCGATGTCCGTCCCCGGAGTCACCGAACCTTCGGTACCGGGCGCTCCGCCTGTTGATCCGGGTCTGCCCGCTTCGCCGCGAGGCGAGCCCACCCCTCCTGCTCCATCGAGCATGATCATATCATCGGCGACAATTTCGGTTACATATTTCTTTACACCGTTTTTATCGTCGTAGGTTCGTGTTTGAAGTCTACCTTCAATATAAACTTTTTTCCCCTTCTTCAGCCACTCACCGCAAATTTCTGCAAGTTTTCTCCATGCGACAATATTGTGCCACTCGGTGCGTTCCTGCAGATTTCCATCCTGATCTTTCCAGCTCTCGTTCGTTGCAATGGTGAACGTCGTCACGGCAACGCCGCTTGTGGTATAGCGAAGTTCAGGATCCCTCCCCAAATTCCCGATTAACATGACTTTATTCAGACTTTTAGCCATCGGAAAAATCCTCTAATTATTTTCTTATGTGTATTGTTCAAATATTTTTACAACGAAAAGTATAGAAGAAAAATACGATTAAAGCAAGCTCTTTTCACTCTTTAGGGGGATGAAGATCAAATATTATCACTTGATGTGCTGTGAGAATGTATATCCGATTGTTTCGATACACACAATCTATAATGACATGATCATGCTGTTGATTATATTCCGGTACTGGTAAAACTATAGTCTGTTGTTCATGCCATTCCGTTCCGTCTAACCGAAGAATAGTTACGGAACTATCGGAAGCGCAAATCCATTGAGAGGTCGAAACATCAAACGAGCAGCTCGAAATTTTTTCCGTATTATGATATCTACTAAGAAAATTTCCATAGAGGTCGAAGAATATCAGGTCGTTTCCATCGACTACCGCAAGGACATCTGTAAGACTTGCACGGACGCGTATTGGATGCAAAAGCCGGCCCATCCCCGCGTCAAAGCCTCCGAATGTCGCTGTGAGTGCTCCTGTTGCATTCATTTTGATAATACGCGCATTATCACCATCAAGAATAAAAATGTCATTATGACGTGATACTGCGAGACTGCGAGGATAACGAAAAATCGGACTTGCCGGATCGGGATATGTACCTGTAATGGTCGAAACATAGTTAAGATTTTTATCAAATATTTGAATCCGGTTATTTCCATAATCTGCAATAAAAATTCTTAACGGTTGTACCGCATCAACATCTGCAGGTTGATCAAATTCGAGATTTCCCCATCCCCTGCCGCTCAGCATACGGAGTATCTCTCCCGATGCAGCCATTTCAATAACAGCCTCATTCCCCGCATCAACGATTACTATTATTCCATCGAGTGTGAGCGACATTGCGCGTGCGTCCGCGAATGAACCGTAAGAATGGATTACTTCCGCCGCCTCAAAGGATCGCTGGGCCCGCATGGTAGAAAATACCATGACGGCACAAAATAAAGAGAAGCAGAGAATCCACTTATATTTACGAGCACGAAAATATTGCATGATTTCCGTCGTATCAATAAAAGAGGAGCTCCATTTAGGGGAGCTCCTCTTCACTTATAATGTTGTTATAAATATGACTTTTAGAATCCTGCCTTGACAGTAATCCATTGGCTACCGCTGAAGAAATCCGTTTTCCTGTACGAGTAATCGAAAGAAACGGATGATGTTCCGATCGGAATCTTCACTCCAACTCCGAAAGTCGGCCCAAAGATATTGTCCGATTGATTCTGGGATCGATTCGTACCACCGCGAAGGAAAAGCATGTTATTCCACGCATACTCCAGACCGATGCTATACTCATCGTTCCCATAGTTTGAATTTTGGAAATTACCGGCGATACTTATTTTGTGTTGTTCGGCTACCTCGAAATCATATCCGAGTCCCATCTCAAGTGTTGATGGAAGATCGAATTGCTGGCCGGGAACTGCCAACGAACGTTGACGAGCCCCCGGTTCCTGTCCCGGTATCTCGACAAATGATTCCATATCTTGGCCGGAAAAAACCATTTTTGGACCGAGGTTTTTCAACACGACACCGAGTTTCAAACCGGATGATCCCGATACATATTGAATGCCAATATCAACTGCGAAACCCGTCGCGCTCGTACGTATGATCGATTCATTGATGAGTTTCACCGTCGCACCACCGTATATTCTGTCGGTAAATGCACGTGCAAAGGTGAGCCCGACCGTAATATAGCTTGGACTATAGGTTGTGCCAGTGCCTTCGGGGAAATCGGTGGTAGTCACCGGAATATCACCAAAGCTTAATGAACGCGCCGTCAGTCCAAGAGTGCCGACATCACCCAGCGATGCTGCAACACCGAAATAGTTAAGTTTGATATCGCCAATATAATTCAAGTTCGAAAACATTAATTCCACGGACCCGGGAATTCGCGCCATACCTGCCGGATTCCACGCTATGGCTTCAACGCCAGAGACAGAAGCATTTACTGCTCCGCTCATTGCTGTTCCCTGAGATCCAACCGGAACAAGCAACTCCGTCGCTCCGGCCGTCCCTCCTCGGGTATCGGATCCGCTATAAGCGATGTCTACACTTATACATACCACAAATAGTGGTAAAAGAAACGTAGACAAATTTTTTATGATATCCATTGTTGCTCTCCTCAAGTTGAAAATTGGTGGCAAATGCCCTGACACAAAAACATTATGGGATTAATAATTATCCAATCGCTCTTCCGACATAATGACTGCCATTTTCAGAATTTTTGTTCCTATACCCGGCATGTCAATATATGCAATATACATACCGCTGGCAATTGGGAGGGCGCTGTTATTCAACAGGTCCCAATCTGCTGTTGTCCTTGTGTCATTTTTATCGATCACACGAACGAGCTGGCCGGCAAGATTGAATATTCTAATCTTTGCCGTTTGCGGTAGATTTGTAAATCGTACCACATGATTGAACTGATCGCGTTCATAAGCACTTGCACCAAAGTATGGATTCGGGACTGCCATGATTTTGTCTAAATCGATCCTCGCCAGAGAATCATTCTGGGTCGGCGCTGTCGATATAGTAACTGTATAGACGTCTGCAGCTTTTATTGGTTTGTAAGGTATTACAATGAATTTAGATACAGCGTTGCCAGTTGTCTGTCCATCTACTAAAGCGATCGACATAGCATACATGATATCTGCCCCCGATTTGGCTGTTGCTACATCCGACCAATCAGCAGCGACATGACCGGCTGCATTCTGATAGAGCCATTGTCCACCGGCTGCATTATACGTCCGGTTATAAATGATTGCAAACTCTAAGTAATTATCGACAGTAGGATTGAATGTTGCATCGTTATCCTGATCACGCCAGGAGACGGTGAGCTGCCGAGGACTTGCCGGATTTGTCATATCCCACACCGTAAATGGAACAGGGACAAATGGATTGGTTTCCTGAATAACATAGGAAGTGCTCACGCCACCAGCCCTTCTCATTCTGTAAGCATTTTGTGATTGGCCTGGACCGAATCGAACTTCGATCGGTGTATTATTAAGCATATCCCATGCAGTACTCATATGTCCTAAGTAAGTAGGCATATCACTTCCTGTGATCATAATGACATATCCTGATTCTGTTGGATCCAGAACCCCACCTCCGGTACTAGGATCGAACCAACCTGTTGATTCAAGCCAGCTTACATCACCCTGAACGGAGCAGGAATCTGGATTCGGTCTGGATTTGACGTCGAGAACAACCCATTCGATCCCATCTTTTATCGGCCATGAATAACTATTCCCACCTTGAGAGGGACCCAAATTCGGCGAAGTGAGAAGATCTTGTGCAACCGTTTCATCGCGCAATTTCCAGCCCACTCTTGCTCCATTCTCGTAATCAGCCAATACTGAATATATATGTCCTTTAAGGAGCGCCGGATTTACCACAAATGGAATTATAGTGGCTTCCGATATCCCGGCAGTATGAACTACATCAGAAGCTCCCGCAACGTGCTTTGCAACGGTCCTCAGCGTATCGCCATTGGTGGCATGCAACCGCACACCGGGCAATTGTGTCGGACGAACCCTTATAGTCTTGATTGCGCTTTCCAATGTTTTAGGTACGCTCTCCTTATTGTATGTATACGACGTAACTGCAAAATAATAATCCTTCCCATTGGCAAGTGGATCTCCAGTATATACATCGGTTTTAATACGAATAGACCGCTGGATACCTTTATTCTCGCCAAACTTCACCGGCTTATTCACTATATTCCCGACTGTTTTATCAAATACGTCGTCGTAAATAATTGCCGGACTTGCCAGGGCCGGATCATGAGGATTGACCTTGAGATCGTATGTTTTCAACATCTTTGGGTCATCGCCTGAAATGTTAGCCAGCTGATACACAACGTACCCTTCGAACATATAGGTATCAAATGTCGCTCCCGCTGCGGCTGCGATTGGATCAGGCGTCACTGTATTTTCAATTGCTGTCGTAGCCGAATCGTCTTCGCCCCACGATAACACAATCTCATCGTTAAGTTGCCCCACCGATACCGTTGGAGCCAACGGTGGTGGAGACAATGTAAAGTTGAGGTCATAGGCAAGTTGTGCGGCTGCATCTGTGACTTTTAACGATGACACACTTCCAAAATTAGTTGTTCCCTGAGCGATCAGATTTGCGGCAACAATTTCTTGTGTATCGCCGACTGCCATATTGAAGGGGCCAGCCGTCATCATGAAACGCCGATCGCCGGGGACGTCCGTATTTTCAATCCAGTTCGTTGCGGCATCGTATGCTTGTGTCGGGTCGCCCGGATACATGAACTTGGCAGGATTACCCAGATCGTCAACGATTGGAGTTCCATCCCGGGCAAGACCTTTCATATAATTGTATGATTCCGCTCCGATATCCGGATTTCCCATATTCGAACGATCGTTGCTATATTTTACGTATCGTGTCATCTTGAGGAATTTCTTCCCGGGGAAAATCCGACCATCCGGAAATTTTGCCGTATCTTGAGCTGTTCCATTTACAAGCGGCCCCTGCAAGAAATCGAATCCGGCTGCAGGCGCGATTTGGTAGCCGGCTGCACTCGGATTGTCACAATAGGTATATCCTATCCCGAGTGTCGTATCGCATCCATCGTAATCATTTGCACCGTCACCGATATCGCAATCTGCCCAAATTGTGATATATGTATCGTCAAGTTTGTTGCCGCCCTTATTTATCACTTTCCACTTACAATAAATTGTATTCCCGAGAGCATCGGATCGATTGTATGCAAAAGCGGTCATCTGAACTTCAATGCCGAGAGGTTCGGTCAATTGGTTTGTATGCACCTTCGGATTATTATCGTTATAGACACACCAGACCATCATATCGCCTATGAGTGCCGGAATACGATTTCCGTCGGCGTCAAGGCTATCTGTCCCATCGACTTTTTTCAAAACGGGTGCGCCATCCTGCCACGGCCAGTTCGCCCAATCGGGATTTGATTTAGCATCGTCGCCCCGTTTGATTTTATAGACGTGATATCTATCAGCACCCGGGTCGACTCCTGCAGCAATAGGGCCGGCATCGAACTCATAAGAGTATTCTGCAATTGCCACTCGAGCTGAACCGTTGACTAAAGCTCCCATCCATAGACCTGACGCATAGATCGCGGTGTTGCCAGATCCTTTTGGCCATTCGAAACCGGCAGCCCCCGTACCAGGGTCACGGTTGAATGATCCGTTGTTTCGAACAAAGGTTGATATATTGTTCACATCGAATTTGACATAATCACCCTTTGTAGCAACCTTCGCGATTCTGTATGGGTCATTCCCTTTGTTGTGTCTATCATAGGGAGCCATGCTCATCGACAGTACTGCGAGGATGAGCAAGACAATTAATAGGGTTGTTCTTTTCATATAGAATTTTCTCCTCAGAGTAATGTGAACTCACATTCGCAGAGATATTATTAATATTCTACACGAATGCCTAAACGAATTTGGCGCGGAATTCCATAGTTCGTAGGATCTGCCTCCCTGGTTGAGAATGCGGTGGCTGGATCCAGTACAACACCAGTAGGACTCTCATGTGTAACACCCTCAGCCCACTGTTGTCCTGCAAGCGTCGACAACCAGCCCGTCGAGTTCGGCATACCTGTTGCACGCCACACTGCAACAACATTCTTTGTATCCAGGAGATTAAGTACTGTTAACGACGCGATAAGATTAAACGGACCGGCTTTGAACGCCCTGTCGACACGGAGATCAAATCTGAAGTTCCATGGCGTGTAGGCTGAGTTAATTTGGCCGATCGGCTGGATTGATGTTGTTCCAAACCATGGGTTGTACACGACGGAAGGTGTGTACGGAACGCCGCTGTTAAATACAAAGAGCAGGTTCACACCAAATTGTTCCAGCGGGTAGATATCGCCGACCTTCGGACCTTCTTCGGTTCCAAGACGGTAATCAAGATTGATGGAACCGCTGTGCCGACGATCGAAATCGAGCGCAGAAATAATTTTCGGGCTTTGAGTCTGAATCCAGGTTATACGACCCTGCGTATCCGGATTGGAACCTGTTCCGTCTGCAAATCCGAGAGTATAGTTCACTGTAGCAGCAATATGATTAGTTCGTCGCAATTCGAAAATAATATCGAATCCTTTAACATTTCCGAAATCGACATTCTCATACGGTTGATAACTATTGGGGTATGCCGGGTCAGTGGCTGTCCCAACATTACGCACCTGAATAAGATCCTTTATCTCCTTATAAAATCCCGTAATGGAGAGCGCGGCATTATCCGACAGCATCTGTTTAAATCCGATTTCGTACGAAATAGTTCGTTCAGGTTTCAAATCGGGATTCGCAATAGTCCCTGAGTATGGTGCATCGACGATCATACGGTCTGCATATGTCTTGCTGGCGAGAACGTCCCACAACTCCGGCATCTGAAGAAATGTGCCATATTGTGCATGGAACACAGACTTATCGGTAACCGGGAAAGAAAAACCAAGTCGCGGGCTTATTATTGTCGTGGGAGTTGAATTTCTCAAATCGTCCGGCGTAAACACGCCGGCACCGGGTGTACCACGGGCTCCGAAAGGATTAACAGGATCCTTAAACACTTGTTCCTTCGCATCAAAACGATCAAGACGAAAACCTATGTTCAGTATAAGGTCGGACAATTCAACCTTGTCCTGAATATATGCCGCGAAGTAATTCGGCTTTTTCGCTGCTTCGCTATGACCTGAGCCGAAGAAATCATCTCCTCCATTATACCAGTTACCGGCATAATCGTAGCCAAAATACTGGACGTTACAATTGCGGTATCCATCCCATCCTGCATCTGCACCGGTTCTAGGTATTGCTAAATCTACTGGATTAATTGTATACCAACGAATCTTGTATAATCGGTATTCAAGTCCAGCTTTCAGAAGATGATTTCCTGTCTGAAGATTAGCATTACCCGTAAACGTCCATATTCTTGAATCTGATTTTGTAAATCGATCAAGAACTCGTCCAGGAGGAGCAAGGACATTATACACATAGGGGGGTTGTACCCCGTCCTGTACAAATGAAGGATTCTTCGATTTCAGTCCGTAAGAGAGCAAGTCATCGAACCAGACACCGTCACCCTGTTTTACAGATTCGTCAAAATATCCTGCCTGAACGTCATAGTAAAAGTTAGAACCGACGTTTTGCGTAGCACGGATGAATCCGGTATATGTTCCATTGTCAAATTTTTGTTGATGGTCGCTATTGAAATCATAATAATCGACCTGTCCATTATTAGCAAAAGTTCCAACATTCCCTTTTCGAATGTAGGCTGTACCGCCGAATTTCAGTTCCAAATCCGTGATCGGTCTCACATAAAATTTTCCGGCGAAATCCCAGGAATGTGTCGAGTTATTCGGCTTTACACCTCCGATAGCCCGCGGATCATTATCGGTCATAATAATGCGTTGAATCGACAGACTGAAATTGGCGGTGTTGTCACCGGGAATAACCGGGCCGTTTAAAACAACATTCGCATCATAGTAACCGTATCCGCCCCTTTTTCCCCATGTCGGTTTCATGAATCCATCGGTGACAAATTCACCGATCGCGTGATATTGAGAACCACCTTGTTTGGTCACCACGGCAACCACTCCCGACATTGCAGAGCCATACTCGGCATTAAAACCGCCGGTCTGGATCTGTAGTTCCTCGACGTTGTTTTGATTCACGTTTGCAAAGGTGGCACTTGGAGTCCCATAGAGCGGATTTGTGACCGAAACACCATCGATCATATAATTGACCTCGGTCGAGCGGCCGCCACGCACGAACAGGTTGTTCGATCCTTCGTTTTGAACAATCGAAGCTTGAAGGCCTGCAACGTTGGTCACTCCACGAACAGGAAGAAGATTTATTTCTTCGGATGATTTATTAACCAGTGTATTCGTCTGGTCTTTAACAAGTAAGGGACGCCCGGCGACTATCTCAACAGCCTGCAATTGCACACTCGTTGGAGCGAGCGCAAAATTTATTTCTGTTGTAAGATCGATATTTACTCGAACGTTTGAAACAATGTTAGTTTGATAACCAACATATGACGCTCGAAGTGCGTATGTTCCAGCCGGGACATTTAGTATAAAATATTCACCACTGATCTGCGTCGCAGTACCCATTGTTGTGCCATCGATGATGATCGTGGCACCTACTAGGGGTTCGTTCGTCTCTTTATCAACGACCTTCCCTCGTATTTTTCCATCTGCACCCATTACCATGATGGGAAACACGAGTATCCCCACTAGCACACAGAATAACTTACGGTACATAATGACCTCCTTCTTTAGAGTCAACCATGGGGGAACGAATTAAACAAGAAAACTACAACTCCAGGTCACAAATGTTTCATTATTTGAAACATGGTAACGAGGTTCGGGGAATATCACCTCCTTTTGAGTGAAGTTATTATTGAATTTGAATTAGAAAAGAAAAGTTTGTGAGAATGACAGGTCCGAGAGCACCTTGATCATTATGATTGATTTCACTTCTAGGAAACTTCATTGGATTTGAAATTTCTGGATCTCCGCACATTGACTACCACCATCACGTAGGATATACTTATTTGAAACGTTGAAGAAGAAGACAGAGACCAAAGATTCATAAAGGAAAGAACTTTGTGAAAATGTCTTAGGCCGTTTTAAGTAATCCAAGTATAACACTAAGAAAATACATTGTCAAGCCCTTTTTTTTTACCTTTTCTTAACGATTACGGCCTTTTTTACATCAACATATCGTCTGAAAATCTCCTTAAATTATTAAGGTCCCATAAAGATGAAAACCTTCGAAAATTCATCGGGAGACGTGAAAAAAACCATTCTATTCAATGTTTTAGAAAAAAGCGAGATTGTTTTGTGGGTTCAGGTTCGCCCCGATAAGGAGGGAAAAGAAGAGTAAATTATGATTGAAGTCTGGAAGAAATGATTTTCATGACATCGACCTTCCCATCGCCTGTAAATGATGAGAACGGAACGACATGCTGACATGAAGAATATGCCGAAAAGACCTCTTCCGCGTTCTTGACAAAATTGGCTACCTTACTCCGGGCAAGTTTATCGGCCTTTGTCAAAATTACCACGAAAGGAATTTTATAGAAATCGAGCCAACCGACTAGCGCCTTGTCAAGTTCCGTAGGTTCATGACGAGCGTCCATTAGATGGAAAGCAAGCTTGATCTGTTTGCGGGTTTGGAGATATTGTTCGATAAATTTCCCCCAGCTGGCCCGGAGCTGTTCCGGAGCTTTTGCATATCCGAAACCGGGGAGGTCGACAAAATACAACGAATCATTTATGAGATAGTAATTAAGCTCACGCGTCTTGCCGGGTGTGCCGCTAGAGCGCGCAAGATTCTTTTTGTTCGTGAGAGCGTTAATAAGCGATGATTTTCCAACATTCGATCGTCCGAGAAAAACAAACTCCGGAAGATTCGTCACCGGAAGATGATTCAGACTTGTCACCCCCACAACAAATTCTGCAGATGTGATTTTCATTTTCGTATCCAGTTCGAAAATGAATTATCGTTCACTAGGTATTTCTCTCTTCTCTCGCCCACGGTTCACGTACTGCCGGTATTGCCTTTTCCGTTTTCACAGGTGTCGCTGCCGGTGGCGAGCTCTTTTTAGATTTTTTTCGCGATCGTTTTGCTTTTGCACTTCCCGTTGAATCGGCAAGATTGAAATCAACCAGCTCAATGACAGCAACCTGAGCACCATCACCCTGACGTTGACCCAGTTTCACAATCCGTGTATATCCACCCGGACGAGTTGCTACTTTCGGAGCAATTTCCTCAAAAAGCGATTTCACCACAGCACGATCTTTTACGGTTCGGGCAACCTCGCGGCGTGCATGAATATTCTTCGCCTTTCCATCTCCTTCGGCACCGAGAGCATGCTTTGCCCGTGTTATGATTGCCTCGACCTGCCTTTGAGTCTCTTTCGCCTTCGCAAGCGTCGTCTGTATCTTTTTATGTCGCAATAAAGATGTTGAAAGAGAATTTAAAAGAGCTTTACGATGGCTTGCCGTTCGTTTCAGCTTTCTCCCACTTTTTCTATGTCGCATTTACTGATTTCCTCTGTTAAAAAATTGTAAAAAACTTTAAACTGTTAATTATTCACCCTCGGGTAAATATTTCTCAACCGGCATACCGAATGTCAATCCATACTCTTCAATGATAGCCGATAGTTCTGCAAGCGATTTTCGGCCGAAGTTACGGAATTTGAGCAGTTCTGATTCTTCCCGTCGTACGAGATCGGCAATAGTCCGGATATTCGCTGCACGGAGGCAGTTATGAGACCGAACCGAGAGTTCAAGTTCATCGACCGGTGTTTTCAAGATCTTCCTGATACGCGCCGTTTCTTCATCCTGAACTCCTTCTTCTTTCTCGGTCTCAGGTTCGATATCGAAGTTGATGAAAAGCTGGATGTGATCGCGAAGAATCTTTCCGGCATACGTCAGTGCATCGTCGGGGGTAATCGATCCATCTGTCTGAATTTCCAACATCAATTTTTCATAATCCGTTGTACCCCCCACACGAGTGGGTTCAATTATGTATCGGACATTTTTTATCGGTGTATAGATTGCATCGATCGGTATCACTCCGACAGGCTCGTCGACGACCTTGTTCTCTTCAGACGGCACATAACCGACGCCACGGCCGATCCGCAGCTCCAGTTCGAAATCAGCCTCTTTATTAAAACTAGCTATATAGTGATCCGGATTGAGAATTTCGAAATCAGTAGTAACCACCTGGAGTTCACCCGCTGTCAGCACGCGGGGTCCCTTGATTTGGAGCACAACCCGGTTAGCTTTCTTGTTGATAAGTTTTAAACGGACTTCTTTCAGGTTCAACACCATTTCGGTTACATCCTCTTTCATTCCCTTGATTGTCGAGAATTCGTGCAGGACCTGCTCGTTAGGTGATGTTACCTTGAAGGCTGTGATTGCTGCGCCGGGGAGCGACGAAAGTAGTACACGGCGGAATGCGTTCCCGATCGTAACACCAAAACCTTTTTCCAGCGGCTGTACAATGAACCGTCCGAATGAATTCGTGTACGTCGCCTCATCCAATTGGATGGCTTCGGGCATTTGCATAGTTGTAACGCTCATAGGAACCAACCTCGTAAAAATCTCTCCATCGAGACTGGAGAGAAGTGATTAAAAAAAACCATGGATTACTTGGAATACAACTCGACGATCAATTGTTCATTTGCATTTAGCGGGATATCTGCGCGTTCCGGAATGTTAAGGAACGTCCCGCTGAGATTCGCCTTATCAAGACTCAACCATGGATACAATCCATCTTTCATTCTTTTTACCGACGAATGGATTACTTCAAGCTTTCGACTCTTTTGACGGACAGCCACAATATCACCTGCTTTCACCAGATATGCCGGGATATCAACCGCACGACCATTTACCGTAAAATGTCTGTGGAGCACAAGTTGACGCGCAGCCTTCCGTGAAGGAGCGAATCCCATCCTGAATACAACGTTGTCAAGCCGCCGTTCGAGCAGTTTGACAAGTGTTTCACCCGTTCGTCCAGTTTGTTTCAGCGCCTGTTTAAAATAATTGCGGAATTGTCTCTCGAGGATTCCGTAGATACGGCGGACCTTCTGTTTCTCACGAAGCTGAATTCCGTATTCCGAAACCTTTGTCCTACGAACCTGTCCATGCTGGCCTGGAGGATACGCCCGTTTCTCAACCGGACATTTTTCCGTGAAACATTTCGTCCCTTTCAGGAACAATTTTTGATGCTCGCGTCGACATAATCTGCAATTGGCGTCAATATATCTTGCCATTAGGCTCTATCTCCAAAAAGTTTATTAGTATACTCACTTAAGCAACTTCACGCTTACACGCGGCGTCGTTTTGGTGGACGGCAGCCGTTATGTGGAATGGGCGTGATATCGCGTATGCTGGTTACTTCGAGCCCCGCCGTCTGGAGTGCACGGATGGCCGCTTCCCTTCCTGACCCGGGTCCTTTGACCAGTACGTCGACCTTGCGTAATCCAAGATCGTACGCTTCTTTCGCCGCTGCCTCGGCCGAAATCTGTGCTGCAAACGGAGTATTTTTTCGTGATCCTTTGAATCCGTTCTTGCCGGCCGAAGACCAGGCAATTGTGTTTCCGTAAATATCCGTCAATGTCACAATCACATTGTTGAATGTCGCTTTCACAAATGCATGACCATGAGCTTCGACGTTTACTTTCTTTTTCTTGCGCGTTGGTGCTGTTGTTTTCGCCACGCTTGATCCCTCCTAGGATTGACCTACTTCTTCGCCATGACCTTCTTCTTACCGGCAACGGTTTTCCGTTTCCCTTTCCGTGTCCGGGCATTCGTGCGAGTGCGTTGACCGCGCACAGGAAGCCCTTTACGATGACGAAGGCCACGATAGCATCCAATATCCATCAGCCGCTTGATATTCATCTGGACTTCGCTACGTGCGGCTCCTTCGACTTTGAAATCAGTGGTAACAATGGAACGAATCTTTGAGATTTCATCGTCATTTAACTCGCCAACCTTTTTATTCCGATCTATACCTGCTTTATCCAGAATCTGTTGCGCCGTCGTACGGCCAATACCATAGATATAGGTCAAACCGATTTCGGCGCGTTTCTGTTTCGGCAAATCAACTCCGGCGATACGAGCCAATGTTTCTCTCCTTATCCTTGACGCTGTTTATGCTTGGGATTTTTACAGATCACGCGGACTGTGCCTTTCCTGCGTATGATCTTGCAATTATCGCACAATTTTTTCACTGATGATCTGACTTTCATACATGCTCCTAGATCTCCGCCTGCAGCGAAGAAGAATTTATTTATATCGGTACGTAATCCGCCCTTTTGTTAAATCATATGGCGACAGTTCCACCGTGACTTTATCTCCCACAAGGATTTTAATAAAGTTCATGCGCATTTTCCCGGAGATATGTGCCAGGATTTCATGGCCGTTCTCCAGCTTCACTTTGAACATCGCATTAGGAAGTGTCTCCGAAATCACGCCATCAACCTTAATCGGACCCTGTTTGGCCATAGCTTTTTTAGAGTGCTGTGCGTGTAAGGATTTCTGCCGCACCTTTTCGAACTACCACTGTATGTTCGAAATGCGCCGATGGTTTTCGATCCCGCGTCACGACCGTCCATCCATCACTTGCAACGTCCACCGGATATTTTCCATAGTTGACCATCGGTTCTATAGCGATAGTCAACCTTTCTGTCAGACGAATTCCTGTTCCGGCCTTACCGAAATTTGGAACTGCCGGTTCTTCGTGGAGATTTCTTCCGATCCCGTGTCCCACCAGTTCACGGACGACCGAAAAACCCTCATGCTCCACATGAGTTTGAATTGAGTATGATACGTCGCCTAGAAAATTTCCCTCGACCGCTTGTGCAATCCCTTTATACAGCGACTCTTCCGTCACCCGTAAGAGCCGTGCCTTTTCTTCTGTAATCTGTCCGACAGCAAATGTCCACGCACCATCACCATAAAACTTGTTCTTCAGTACTCCGACATCAATCGATACTATCTCACCATCATTCAATACACGCTTGCCCGGAATCCCGTGAACAACTTCTTCATCAATTGATACACATATCGTTGCCGGAAACGGTGTCGATCCATTCGGCGAATATCCTTTAAATGCCGGCTCGCCGCCACACGATCGAATATAATCTTCAACAATTGCATCGAGCTCTGCTGTTGTCACTCCGGGTTTAACATATGAACCGATGAGATTGAGTACCTCTGCTACAATTCGGCAGCTCTCCCGCATCAACCCAATCTCTTCTTCCGTTTTAATCGCGACCATTAAAGTATTACTATTGTTAACGGCCAATACGACCTTTTATCTTCCCGCTCTTCATAAACCCATCGTAGTGACGCATTAAAAGATGCGATTCCATCTGTTGCAACGTATCGAGCGCAACGCCTACAACGATGAGCAAACTTGTACCGCCAAAGAACTGTGACATCTCACCCGAAATGCCGAAGCGTGAGGCAAATGCCGGAAATATGGCAATGATCGCCAGAAAAATTGAACCGGGCAATGTTATCTTTGTCAGGATATTGTCAATAAAATCAGATGTATGCTTACCCGGCCGGATACCCGGAATAAATCCACCCTGCTTCTGCATATTGTCGGCGACATCTTTCGGATTGAACGCAATTGCAGTATAGAAATAGGTGAAGAGTATGATCATAATGCCATATATCACCGAGTATATTGCCGATGTATAATGAAAATATTCCGAAATGCCTTGCATGAATTCGCTTTCGGGAAAGAATGTCAGAATGGTCTGCGGAATGAACATGATTGCTTGAGCGAAAATAATCGGCATGACGCCTGCGGTATTTACACGCATCGGGATGTATTGCGTCACTCCGCCGTACACTTTCCTGCCGACCACCCGTTTCGCATACTGCACCGGAATCCTGCGTGTTCCCTGCGTCACCATCACAACACCGGCAATAACAAACACGAGAATAATTATGACAACAATTTCTACGATCAGACTCCGTGTACCAGAAGTTACAAGCTGGTACTCATGTAATACCGCAATAGGGAATCGCGCAATAATACCTATGAAAATAATTAGAGAAATACCGTTCCCGATACCTCGTTCTGTGATCTGTTCACCAAGCCACATCATAAACATCGTACCCGCTGTTAGAACAATCATCGTCGATAACATAAATCCTGCACCATGGACCGGGACGAACGGAAATCCCTGAAAAGCCTGACTTTGCAACTGGACGCTCATTCCAAAGGCCTGGAGCATTGAAATTATTACTGTTCCGTACCGTGTGTATTGCGTAATCTTCTTTCTTCCTTCTTCCCCTTCTTTCGTCAATCTCTGAAAATAGGGGAATACAGCACCAAGCATCTGGATGACGATTGAAGCGCTGATGTACGGCATAACACCGAGGGCGAACACCGCCGCATGGCTGAACGCACCTCCAACGAAGAGGTCATATAGACCAAAGAGCGTATTGCTGCTCGCCTGTCGTGCAGCCTGAGCTATCAATGCGGCATCGACACCGGGAATCGTGATGTGTGCGCCGATACGGACGACAATTAGAACCGCCGCAGTATAGATAATCCGCTGGCGAAGTTCTGCTATTTTGAATACGTTGCGAAAACTCTCGTTCAGTGTACTCATGCGTTCTTCGTCTTTGAGGGAACAGCGTTAGTTATATGGACTTTTCCTCCCACCGCCTCAATCTTTTGCACCGCTGATTTGCTGAAAGCATGTGCCGTGACGTCAAGTGAAGCTTTGAGCTCACCTGTGCCAAGGATTTTTACGGGGACTTTCTTTTTTGATACCACGCCAAGTTCATAGAGAATCTCCGGCGTAATCTTTCCATCGCTAACTTTTCCATCTGAGGATAATTTCTCAAGGGTCAGGATATTAACCCCCTGATACTCGACGCGAAAGGGACTAATAAAACCGAATTTCGGGATACGCCGTACAAGGGGCATCTGACCGCCCTCGAACCAGGGACGATATCGGTTACCGGAGCGCGCCCCTGCACCTTTGTGTCCACGTGTCGACGTTCCACCGTGACCAGAACCCTGACCGCGTCCGATTCGTTTTCGTGGTCTTCGGGAACCCTGTGCATAGTGAAGATTTCCAAGTATATTCCGTACCATAAAAAATTCTATCCTTCTCGTTTATTTCACTTCTTCGACGGTCACCAGGTGTTTCACAACCCTTATCATTCCCCGGATTTGCGCCGTATCGGTTTTGATCACCGAATAATTCGGGCGGCCGAGTCCGAGCGCTTTAATAGTCCGTTTTTGTTTTTCCAGCCGATCAGTAATACTCTTGGTCTGTGTAATCTTGATTTTCTTTTGTTCGCTCATAATTTGGATCCCTTACCCGTTGAAAAGTTCGCTCGTGGTTATTCCGCGGCGGGCGGCGACTGTTTTTGCATCTTGAAGCATGAGCAGAGCTCTCATGGTCGCTTTAACCACGTTGTGGGGATTAGAGGATCCCATCGATTTTGTAAGAACATCCCTGACCCCAGCTGATTCAAGTACCGCACGCACGCCTCCGCCGGCAATCAATCCAGTACCGGGTGAGGCGGGTTTCAGAAGAACCTTTCCGGCTCCAAATTTTCCCGTCACCGCGTGGGGGATGGTTCCGTTGAGGATGTTTACTTTCACGACATTCTTCTTTGCATCGTCAATCCCTTTGGCGATAGCGTTGGTTACTTCATTTGCCTTGCCGAGACCGATGCCAACGTGTCCGTTGCCGTCGCCAACAACCACGATCGCATTAAAGCTAAACCGGCGTCCGCCTTTAACAACCTTCGCGACGCGATTGACATGGACGAGTTTGTCTTTCAACTCGATTTCACTTGCTTTAATTTTTGACACGAGAAAACTCCAATATTAGATAACGTTAAGATCTTAAAGCTTGAGTCCGCCTTCGCGAGCTCCTTCCGCCAATGCCTGAACGCATCCATGATAGCGGAATCCGTTACGATCGAACACCACCTGATGAATATTTTTTTCAAGCGCTTTTTTTGCCGATGCAATCCCAACCTGCTTCGAAATTTCTTTTGGACGCATTCCTTCTTTCAATGACTCTCTCACTTCTTTTGTTAGAGACGATACAGCGACAAGCGTTTTTCCAGTTGAGTCATCAATAATTTGTGCGTAGATATGCTTGAGACTTCGATAGACTGATAGCCGCGGACAGTCGGTTGTCCCTTCAACAGTCTTTCGAATATGTTGTTTGATTTTTTTTCGATGATATTGTTTGTCTTTTACTTTCATGGCTGATACGCCTTTAGATATTATTTCCCAACAGTTGCTGCTGCTTTTCCAGCTTTCCGCCGGATATATTCACCTTCGTATTTAACTCCTTTTCCTTTGTATGGTTCGGGCGGGCGGAATGATCGAATTTTCGCTGCAACCTGTCCAACAAGTTGTTTATCAATGCCGGAGATAGTGATGTTTGTCAATGTCGGTGCAGCCAGAGTAATCCCTTCCGGTGGACCGAACAGGATTGGGTGGGAATATCCGAGTGCAAACAGAATTTTTTTTCCCTTCATTTCGGCTTTGTAGCCAACTCCAACGATCTCAAGTTTCTTCTCATATCCCTCGGTGACACCCTTTACCATGTTTGCAATCAACGCACGCCATAATCCATGCAATGCTCGATGAGATTTATCGTCGGCATGGCGGGAGATGCGTACTTCATTATTTTTCACTTCAACGGTGATATCCGGGTGTACCTTGGCCTGGAGTTCGCCTTTGGGGCCATTCACTTTCACAACGCCGTCTGTAACCTTAACTATTATACCTGCGGCAATCGGTACCGGTTTACGTCCTATTCGTGACACTGCACTATCTCCTTACCATACACAACAGTTTAATACTACCAAATTCTACACACGACCTCGCCGCCAACATGCTGGCGTCGGGCTTCTTTTTCTGTCATCACACCGCGTGATGTAGAAATAATTGCCATTCCGAGTCCATTTAACACTCTTGGAAGATGTTCCGAATCGGCATAGACGCGGCGCCCCGGTGTACTTATCCGTTCCAAACCGTTTATGACGCCTTTCCCTTCATGGTACTTGAAATAAATACGCAGGATACCTTGTTTCCCATCGCTGATTTCGGTGTAACTTGCGATAAACTTCTGTTGAAGAAGGATTTTTGTCAGCTCACGTTTTAACCAAGACGCCGGAATATCAACTTTTTTATGATGCGCCTGCAACGCATTTCGGACCCGCGTCAGGTAATCCGCAATCGGATCAGTCATTGACATGCAATTTTCCTCTCTAAATAAACTTATTTCTACCAGCTTGCTTTTCGAACACCCGGAATTTTCCCTTCCAGCGCCATTTTTCGGAAGCAAAGTCTGCAAATGCCAAATTTCCTGTAGTATGACCGCGGTCGACCGCAAATACTGCACCGGTTATGGATGCGGACCTTAAATTTCGGCGTTTTCTTCGCCTTTACTCTCATAGCTAATCGAGCCACAGAATCATCCTTCCAGATACTATTGACATTATGCCTGCACCGGAGCAGTATCGCGTTTCACAAACGGCATTCCGAGTGCTTTCAGAAGTTCGTACGCTTCCTCATCGTTCTTCGCCGTCGTAACGAACGAGATGTCCATCCCCAAGATTTTTGTCACTTTATCAACATCAATCTCCGGGAAAATGATCTGTTCTTTAACGCCGACGGTGTAATTTCCACGACCGTCGAAGGACTTGTCGGACATACCGCGGAAGTCACGGATGCGCGGGACAGTGATGCTAATAAACCGATCGAGAAATTCATACATACGCGCACGCCGTAATGTTACACGGACTCCGATCGGCACGTTTTCGCGAAGCTTAAAATTCGAGATCGATTTCCGTGATTTTGTAATCACTGCTTTTTGACCTGTGATGATTTCCAATTCACGGACGGCGATATCAATCAGTTTCGGATCCTGAGTCGCTGCACCGAGTCCGGTATTAATGCAAATCTTCTCTAGATGTGGTACCTGCATGATGTTCTTGTAGTTGAATCGTTTCATCATATATGGTACAATCTCTTGTTTGAACCGCTCATGCAACCGCACCGGCACTTTCTCTTCGATCAATTTTTTCTTTGGAGCAGCGGGAGCTTCGGCTGCAGTCCGTGGTTTTTTTTCTTTCACTTTACCCATAATACACTTCTCGTTTTATTAAAACATTTCGCCAGTTATGCGTGCCACACGAACATGTTTCTTTCTGCCTGTCGCCGGATCGATCACCGATGCGCCGCCAACGCGGGTCGGCTTTCCACTTTTCGGATCGACTACCATGACATTTGAAACATGTATCGGGGCTTCTTTCTGGACGATACCTCCCTGCGGATTCCGCTGTGACGGTTTTGTGTGCCGTTTCATAATATTCACCCCTTCGACAATGAGGCGGTTCTTTCCCGGAAACAGCTTCAATACTTTGCCGGTCTTTCCGCGGCTATTACCGGAAATCACAATAACGGTATCGTTTTTTCGTACTTTCATAAATTCTCCGCTACACTCTCACAGGACTTCTGGTGCTAATGAGACAATTTTCATGTATTGCTTTTCACGAAGTTCACGGGCAACGGGACCAAAGATACGTGTTCCCCGCGGTTCTCCTTGAGGGTTCAATAATACTGCTGCATTTTCATCGAACCGGATAAACGTACCGTCTTTCCGCCGGGTCTCTTTTTTTGTCCGGACGATGACTGCGCGAGAAATTTCTCCTTTTTTGATTGCCGCGCCGGGAATAGCGCTTTTAACTGAGACAACGATAAGATCCCCTACACCGGCATAACGGCGATCATGACCACCCAATACGCGAATACAACGAATCTTCTTCGCCCCGGAGTTATCAGCCACCACTAGGTTTGTTTCTTCCTGGATCATACTAACCTCCATGCAGGGTGATCGTTACTTTGCCTTCTCGAGAATCGCAACCAACCGCCAGCGTTTACGTGCGCTCAGCGGACGCATTTCCATAATCTTCACTTTATCACCGATACCGGCTTCACTTTTTTCATCATGTGCCATCAACCGGCTCGTATGTTTCAAGCGCTTTTTAAACAACGGGTGAGCAATCTGTTGTTCAATCGCAACAACAATACTTTTTTGCATTTTATTGCTAACCACAGTTCCGACACGTACCTTGCGCCGTGTTGTTCTTTCTGCCATGATTTCTTTCAACTCCTTATACTATGCTGGTTGATCCCGCCCTACCGCAGCCTGGTGGCTCTGACGCTCGTGTAGCACCGTCAATATCCGGGCGACATCACGGCGGGTTGTACGTAAAAGCGCAGTGCTTTCCACCTGGCTTGTTCCATGGAGGAACCGCAATTTCCCGAGAGAATCGCGGCTCTCTTGAAGGCGTTTCTCTAATTCTATTGTTGTCATTTCTCGAATCTCACGAATTTTCATTATGCTACCCTCTATTGCCCGTCATATCCCTGACGAACGACAAATCTCGTTTTTATCGGAAGTTTATGTGACGCCAGCCGTAATGCTTCTTCGGCTGTTTTCTTTGCAATTCCACCGAGTTCAAACATTACGCGGCCAGGTTCAACAACGGCCACCCAGAATTCCGGTGCACCCTTACCGCTTCCCATACGTGTTTCAGCCGGTTTCTTTGTGACCGGTTTATCGGGAAAAATTCGGATCCATACTTTCCCTTCGCGTTTCATCAAGCGTGTAAGAGCAATACGTGAAGCTTCGATCTGCCGGCTGGTGATCCAGCCGGGTTCCATTGCCTTCAATCCGAAATCACCAAAGGCAACAGAAGCTCCCCGCGTTGCTTTCCCTTTCATCCGACCGCGTTGTGCTTTTCGATACTTTACTCTCTTTGGCATTAACATACTGCAATTACTCCTTCACCTTGATGGCCTCGCTCGACACTAACGGTTAGCTGATCCGAGTATCTCTCCTTTGCATATCCACACCTTCACGCCGATGGATCCATAGATCGTGTTGGCTGTTACTGATGCATAATCGATATCGGCCCGCAAAGTATGGAGTGGAATCCGGCCTTCTTTGTACTGTTCCGTCCTGGCAATTTCAGCTCCGCCCAACCTTCCGGCGGTCATTACGCGGATTCCCTCTGCTCCCATTCGAGTTGCAGAGGTCATCGCCTGTTTCATCGCTCTGCGGAATGAAATCCGTCCTTCGATTTGTGATGCTATATTTTCTGCAACAAGATAAGCATCGAGTTCGGGACGTTTGATTTCGTTTATTAGAATTTTGACTTCTTTGTTGGTAACTTTTTTCAATTCCTCTTCAAGTTGGGCAATCTCTTTTCCGCTTCGGCCGATGACGATTCCGGGTCGGGATGTATGAATGGAAATTACCGCCCTTTTCGGTGTTCGCTCGATCATGATTCGTGAGATGCCGGCTTTTTTCAGACGGCTCCGGATATAATTGCGGATGACAAGATCTTCATAGAGTTTCGCAGCGAAGCCTTTTTCGTCGTACCAATTTGAATCCCACGACCGAACGATACCGAGCCTAAGCCCGACCGGATGAGTTTTTTGTCCCAAAGTTCCTCCTATTTCGAAGTCCGTTGTGCGACGATAATCGTAACGTGATTTGCCCTCTTGCGTATCCGGAAAGCGCGTCCCATCGGTGCCGGGAGAATCCGCTTCATCGACGGGCCCTGGTTGACGAATATTTCTTTAACAAAGAGAGTCTCGGTGTCAATTTTTCCCGCTTCATCCTTATTCTGGATATTCGATATAGCCGATCGCAGCACTTTCTCCGCAACCTTAGATGCATGGTGCGGATCAAAGTGAAGTATACTCAGCGCATCGTCGACTAATTTTCCGCGGATCATGTCGATTACCAGCTTCATCTTGCGTGGTGATGTTCCGATATATCGGTGTACTGCCCGTGCTTCCATGAATGCTATTCTCCGTTGTTCCCAATCAAAACTTATTCATTTTACGCAGATGTAGTTTCTTCGGATTTGACTCCCGGATGTGCGCGAAAAATTCGTGTCGGGGCAAATTCACCAAGTTTATGTCCCACCATCCCCTCGTGCACATACACGGGGATAAATTTATTACCATTGTGGACTGCGAAGGTGTATCCCACAAAGTCAGGAGTAATCGTCGATGAACGCGACCATGTCTTGATCACTTTTTTCTGATTCGACTTTATTTGTGCCTGAAGTTTTTTGAGCAATTTCGGATCGACAAACGGACCTTTTTTAAGTGAACGTGCCATAGATTATTGAGCCCTCTTATTGCTGCGCCGCTTTATGATAAATTTATCAGAATCTTTATGTTTACGTGTCTTCATTCCTTTTGTATTCCATCCCCACGGCGAGACCGGATGCGGATTTCCCTGAGGCGACTTTCCTTCTCCACCACCGTGTGGATGATCGACGGGATTTTGTACAACTCCACGCGATTGCGGACGGATTCCAAGCCATCGTGAGCGCCCTGCTTTTCCGACGCTGATATTCTCGTGTTCTATATTACCGACAACACCTATTGTCGCTGTACATTGGATACGCACTTTACGTACCTCACCTGAAGGGAGACGGAGCTGTGCATACTCGCCTTCTTTGGCCATCAGTTGAGCAAACGCACCGGCGCTCCTTGCAAGTTGTCCGCCTTTTCCCTGCTTGAGCTCAATATTGTGGATAAACGTTCCTAGCGGAATATTTTTAATCGGTAATGAATTACCTGATTTAATTTCCGCATTTTCTCCGTTCTGGATGATCTCTCCTACTTTCAAGCCATCAGGAGCAAGGATATATCGCTTCTCGCCATCAGCATACTGGAGCAGAGCGATTCGGGCAGAGCGATTCGGGTCATATTCGATTGAGGCGACATGTGCATCGACACCGATTTTATTTCGTTTGAAATCGATGATGCGATAGAACTTTTTATGCCCGCCGCCGCGATGTCGCGACGTAATCCGACCGGTATTATTCCGTCCCCCCGAGCTTTTCTTCGGTGTGACAAGAGTTTTCTCCGGTTTTGTCTTTGTAATCTCATCGAAAGTATAGACCGACATCCATCGAGTACCGGGTGTTGTCGGATTTAATTTTCGAATACCCATATTTGTTTATTCTCCAGGTTACGTATTGGCGAAGAAATCGATCTTCTCGCCTTCTTTTAGCGTCACGATTGCCTTTTTCCATGATGCAGTCTCACCCTGAAATCGGCCTCGTTTTGTGAGCTGCGTCTTCGATTTTCCTCTGAGGTTAATCGTACGAACGTTTACCACGCTAACATTGAATTTTTTTTGAACCGCGTGTGCAATTTCAATTTTATTTGCACGCGGACTCACTTCGAATGCATACTGATTATGTGCATCCTGAAGTGCAGTCATTTTTTCCGTCACAAGGGGCTTTACTAAAATCTCTTTCATTGGATTCTCTTAGCTTGTCAATGTACCTTCCAGCACCTGGATTGCGCTCTTCTGGATTAGTAATATCTGATGGTTCACTATATCGTATGTGGACGCTTTATCGGCTTCACATACCGAGAGTTTCGGGATATTACGGCTTGATCGAACGACGCCGGTATTCGCTTTGGGAGTCAGAAGAAGAATTTTCTTCTTATTCAACCCGAGCGATTGAAGAAGCTGCGCCATCTCTTTTGTTTTGGGTGTTTCCATCGTGAAATCTTCTACAACAACAATCGCTTGATCTTTTGCTTTATAGCTCAACGCTGATTTCCGCGCGAGCTTTTTTACTTTTGCCGGTAAGCGGAGCACATAATCGTGCGGCGTCGGTCCAAAGATCGAACCACCCCCGATCCAGATCGGATTTCTGATTGATCCCGAGCGGGCACGGCCTGTATGTTTCTGTTTCCACGGTTTTTTCCCTCCGCCGCGGACTTCAGATCGGTTTTTCACATCATGTGTTCCTTGCCGCTGATTCGCCATATACACCCGGATTGCCTGATAGAGCGCGTGATCGTTCGGTGTAATCTCGAATATTTCCGGGGACAGTGTGATCATTTCACCTGATTTACTTCCGTCTTTTTTAAGTACTTCTAATTCCATGACTCTGCCCGTTTCTCAGTTACTTCGCTGCTTTTATTATCTCAACAAACCCGTTATTGCATCCTGGAATAGAACCTCGTACAAGCAGGAGGTTCGATTCCGGAATGATCTTGACTACACGAAGATTTTTCACCGTCACACGCTTGTCGCCCATATGTCCCGCCATCCGTAATCCCTTAAACACTCTTGATGGATAGGAGCTTGATCCGATTGATCCCGGTGCCCGTTCGCGGTCGCTCTGACCATGAGTACGGAATCCGCCGCCAAAATGATGTCGTTTCACAACTCCCTGAAATCCCCGGCCTTTTGAAACACCCACGACATCGACATGATCACCCTGCTCGAATATGGTATCAACCGTAATTGCTTTCCCAGGCTGCAGATTGGCAACGTCGAACCCTTTAACCTCACGGATAAATCGGAGTGGCTTCACACCCGCTTTGTCGAAGTGACCTCGCATAGGTTTTCTTGTCCGTCGGTCCGGTTTTTCCTCAAAACCAAGCTGCACAGCTTCATAGCCGTCTTTTTCTTTCGTCTTGATCTGTGTGACGAAACATGGACCCGCTTCGATGATTGTACAAGGAATCATTTCCCCGTTCGTTTCATCAAAGACGTTGGTCATTCCGACTTTTTTACCTAATAATCCTGCCATGGTTCTCGTCCATTTCTCTACCACGGAGTGGTACTGTTCACCCTACCGCGAAGCGATCATGCCTCGTTCTGTTTGTCGGAGCGGGACAGCCGCGGGGCGGCACTGTTTCACTTTGTTCTAACATTCTAAAGAACTGCTTTGCTGCGTTACACCATAAAGAAAATACACCACTGACATCCATTGCGACCCGATTACAATCGGGACGGGGGAGTAGTCACCAACTCAATACTCGTATTACCGAAATCGTTACGACGAGCGCCTTACACCTTGATCTCGACATCTACACCTGCCGGGAGCTCAAGCTTCATCAACGAATCAACGGTTTTGTTCGTTGAATTCAGAATGTCGATGAGACGCTTATGGGAGCGGGTTTCGAATTGCTCTCTCGATTTCTTGTCCACGTGCGGCGACCGCAACACGGTGTAGACAGTCTTCTTGGTGGGAAGTGGGATCGGTCCCGAGACCACTGCACCTGTGGACTTTACTGTTTTTATGATCTTCTCTGCCGATTTATCGATCAGATTATGATCATACGATTTCAGTTTGATACGAATTTTTTGACCAGCCACTGTTCTGAGCCTTCCTTACCGTAAAGCGGCACTGTTTCACCGGATTACGAAATGGTCTTACCTCGCTCCCCGTCTCGCCGAGTCTCGACGAGGCGGACGTTCACCGGAGTGGGTCTACCGCCGAAGGCGGTACTATTTTTCCCCATCTTTCATACTACGTACATAATAACACCGTCCCGGTCACAGGTGTGACACCGGGACAGATATATAATCTTACTCAACAATCTTCGTTACAACACCGGAAGCTACGGTACGGCCGCCTTCACGAATCGCGAAACGAAGTCCTTCTTCCATCGCGATATCCGAAATCAGTTCAATGCCCATATTATCTAGATTATCGCCCGGCATGACCATTTCAACTCCCTGCGGCAGTGTGACGACACCGGTGACGTCCGTTGTACGGAAGTAAAACTGCGGACGGTAACCATTCAGGAATGGTGTATGACGGCCGCCTTCTTCTTTTTTCAACACGTACACCTGTGCATTAAATTTCTTATGGGGTGTAATTGAGCCTGGTTTTGCAATCACCTGACCACGCTCAAGTTCGTCCTTCTCGACACCACGCAACAGCAATCCGGCGTTATCGCCTGCGACAACTTCGTCGAGCTCCTTGCGGAACATTTCCGTACCGGTGACGACGGTCTTTTTATGCTGACCGAGACCGACAATTTCAACCTCATCGCCTACTTTTACACGACCGCGTTCAACACGGCCCGTACCGACCGTTCCACGACCGGTAATTGAAAACACATCTTCAACGGGCATTAAGAATGGTTTATCAACATCACGCTGGGGAAGCGGAATATAACTATCAACTGCATCCATCAATTCCATAATGCATTTGAATGCAGGATCATTGAGTTTGCTCTCGGGCTTTATCGCGGCTTCAAGGGCTTTCAATGCCGATCCGCGGATAATAGGAATCTCATCGCCCGGGAACTGATAGTATGTGAGAAGATCGCGCAGTTCCATTTCGACGAGTTCAAGTAGTTCAGGATCAGCGGCGTCGACTTTATTTAAAAAGACAATGATACGCGGGACACCGACCTGACGTGCAAGGAGAATATGTTCACGAGTTTGCGGCATCGGACCGTCAGTCGCCGCAACAACCAGAATTGCACCATCCATCTGAGCAGCACCGGTGATCATGTTTTTAACATAATCGGCATGTCCCGGACAGTCGACGTGTGCATAGTGACGTTTTTCCGTTGAATATTCAATGTGTGCCGTAGCAATCGTGATACCGCGTTCTCGTTCTTCGGGAGCGTTATCGATTGAGTCGAAGGTACGAATCGCCGATAACCCTTTTTTTGCAAGCACCATGGTAATTGCTGCAGTTAGAGTTGTCTTTCCGTGGTCAACGTGGCCAATTGTCCCAACATTCACGTGGGGTTTATCACGCAGGAATTTTTCTTTTGCCATTCTATATTCTCCTTTTACAATAGATGTGAATCGTTTACAATCATCATAGGGTATTGTAATCGCCCTTAATCGTCGTCTCGATTATGTCTGCACTTCAGTAGCCTCTTTGCCTCTCACTTTTTCAATGATCTGATCAGAAATCGTTCGTGGAGTTTCATCATAGTGTGAGAATTGCATAGTATAAATTGCACGTCCTTGTGTCATTGAACGCATCTGCGTCGCATATCCGAACATCTCCGACAGCGGCACCATTGCCTTAATCACCTGGGCGTCTTTACGGGCCGACATCCCTTCGATCTTGCCCCGCCGGGAACTTAAATCGCCCAGCACATTGCCCATATATTCTTCGGGTGTTACCACTTCCACCGCCATGATCGGTTCTAGAAGCACGGCCCCCGCTTTTCTTCCCGCTTCCCGGAAAGCCATCGAACCGGCGATTTTAAAAGATATCTCGTCTGAATCCACTTCATGATACGACCCGTCATAGAGCCGTACTTTCACATCCTCGACCGGATAGCCTGCCAGGATACCGTTCCGCATCTGTTCCGCGATGCCCCGTTCGACTGCCGGAATATACTCTTTCGGAATTGCACCTCCCGTGATATCGCTGACAAATTCGAAGCCTTTTCCTTTTTCGTTGGGTTCGACTTCTAGCTCTACGTGCGCATACTGTCCGCGACCACCCGACTGCTTCACGTGCTTATATACCTGAGAGACTCTCTTTTTTATCGTCTCTTTATATGCAACCTGCGGTTTCCCGACATTCGCGTCGACTTTGAATTCCCGCTTCATCCGATCGACAATAATTTCAAGATGGAGCTCTCCCATTCCATTAATCAGCGTTTGGCCCGTGTCCTCATTTGTTGTAACACGGAATGTCGGATCTTCTTCGGCCAGTTTACCGAGTGCTTCCGACATTTTTTCCTGATCTGCCTTCGTCTTCGGTTCAATCGCGATCGAAATAACCGGGTCAGGGAATTCCATTTTTTCCAAGATAATCGGATCAGATTCACAACAGAGCGTATCACCCGTCCGTGTATGTTTCAGACCGACGGCCGCCAGGATATCGCCGGTATATCCTACCTCCACGTCTTCACGGTGATTTGCATGCATCCGAAGAACGCGTCCGATACGTTCTTTTTTCTCGCTGACCGGATTATAAATGTACGAACCCGCTTCGACCGTACCGCTGTATATTCGAAAGAACGTCAGCTTTCCCACATAGGGATCTGTTGCAATCTTAAACGCAAGTGCTGAAAACTTCTCATCATCGCTCACTCTGCGTGTAACGTGGTCGTGTACATATTGATGGTGACCCTGAACCACACCTCCATTCACGTCAAGCGGCGACGGTAGAAAATCGACCACCCCATCCAACAAATTCTGAACTCCTTTATTCTTAAACGAAGAGCCGCATAGTACCGGAATAATCGAAACCTTTAGTGTTGCCCGACGAAGAACTTCTTTAATCTCCTTCGGTGAAATTTCTTTTCCCTCAAGAAACTTTTCCAGCAGCGTATCATCTTCATTGGCTACCGCCTCAAGCATCTTGATCCGGTACTCACTGGCCCGCTTTTCGAGATCGTGTGGTATCGGAATATCTTCCCATGTCGCCCCTAACGATTCTCCCTTGAAGATCCTGGCTTTCATCGTAATGAGATCGATGATGCCGGAAAATATATCGCCTTCGCCAACCGGGAGATGAACAGGAACCGCATTTGCACCGAGCCGATTCTTCATCATAGTAATGACATTGAGAAAGTCGGCTCCGACACGGTCCATTTTATTGACAAACGCAATACGGGGGACGCCATATTTGTCAGCCTGACGCCACACTGTCTCCGATTGCGGTTCAACACCTCCGACAGAACAAAATAACGCTACCGCACCATCAAGTACACGAAGCGAACGCTCAACCTCGACCGTAAAATCAACATGACCCGGCGTATCAATAATATTAATCCGATTGTTATCCCAGAAGCAGCTTGTCGCGGCACTGGTTATCGTAATACCACGTTCCTTCTCCTGCTCCATCCAATCCATCGTTGCTGCGCCGTCATGGACTTCCCCCATACGGTGGAGCACACCGGTATAGAAAAGAATACGCTCTGTTGTTGTAGTTTTTCCCGCATCGATATGCGCCATTATACCAATATTGCGCGTACGCTCTAACGGGTATAATCTTGCCATAGAACTATCTACTCTCCCCTTCCCGTCGACATCCCCTCATTTATATGGACTCAGGCGGGCCGGCCTTTTCAACCGATTACCACTTAAAGTGGGCAAAGGCCTTATTTGCCTCGGCCATTTTATGAACATCATCACGTTTCTTAATGGCCGCCCCTTCGTTGTTTGCCGCTGCCATAAATTCTGCTGCCAGCTTCTGCGACATCGATTTATCTTTCCGCTCTTGAGAATAATTTATTAACCAGCGGATCGCCAGCGCTTCACTGCGTGCCGGACGCACTTCGGTCGGCACCTGATATGTTGCACCACCAACACGACGGGCACGAACCTCGAGGAGAGGTCGAGTATTTTGAAGAGCTTTTTTAAAGACGTCGATCCCCTTCTTCTGCGTCTTTTCTTCAATAATATCCAATGCATTATACAGCATACGTCGGGCGAGGTGCTTTTTGCCTCTCTTCATTACATTATTGATAAACTTCGCAATAAGCACGTCGTCAAAGCGTGGATCTGGTGAAATAATACGTCGTGAAGCTTTTTTCTTTCTCATATTCTAAAAATTTATTTGGGTCTTTTTGCTCCATATTTAGAGCGTCCCTGTTTACGATCTGCTACTCCTGCTGTATCAAGTGTCCCACGTATAATATGATAACGAACACCTGGAAGGTCTTTCACACGACCTCCACGAATCATGACAATCGAGTGTTCCTGGAGATTATGTCCCTCTCCTGGAATATACGCTGTTACTTCAATACCGTTGGTCAGACGGACACGAGCCACTTTCCGAAGTGCAGAATTCGGTTTCTTGGGTGTCGTTGTATATACTCTAGTGCATACTCCTCGTTTTTGAGGACTTCCACCAAGTGCTGGCGATTTACTTTTCCAGACAACTATTTCTCGACTCTGACGAACTAACTGGTTGATAGTTGGCAAACGAAAAATCTCCTGTTATACCAGGTAAAATTAATTGAAAATCCTATAAATATAGGTAAAAAAAGAATTTATGTCAAGCATTTTTCATCTATGACGCAACAACCCTTTTTGTTGCTTTCTTCACGGGTTGAGGCGGTTCTTCAATAATCAGGTCATCCTTTTTTGTCACAAGAATATTCTGGAATTTCTTCAATCCTGTACCTGCAGGAATCAGATGACCCATTATGACATTCTCTTTCAAACCGAGAAGCGGGTCAATTTTACTCTCGATCGCCGCATCGGTAAGTACTTTTGTTGTTTCCTGGAATGACGCAGCAGAAATGAAACTCACAGTCGATAACGCCGCCGAAGTGATACCGAGTAATACGGGTTCGGATGTCGCTGGTTCGGAATCGCGATATTCGATAACTTTCTTTCCTTTTTTCCGCAGCTCACCGTTCATCTCACGAGCTTTTTTCCGTAGCAGGATCTGCCCGTTTTTCAACTTTGAGTCGCCTTTGCTTACAACCACAACTTTGTTTTGCAACAAATCGTTCTCTTCCGTGAGCTTCAGCTTGTCGACATAATCACCTTCAAGGAACGGTGTATCGCCTGGATCGATGACACGGACCTTCTGCATCATTTGTCGGACAATCACTTCTATATGTTTGTCGTTTATCTTCACACCCTGCATTCGATACACTTCCTGAATTTCATTCACCAGATATTCCTGTACCGCACCGACACCTTTAATGCGGAGAATATCATGAGGATCGATTGCTCCGTCCGAGAGTCGCTCGCCGGCACGGATAACATCATTATCCTGTACGAGAATGTGCTTACCGAGGGGGATCATATAAGTCCGCTTATCTTTACCATCATGACTCGTTACTATAATCTCTCGGGAACCTCGTTTTTGTGCACCAAAGCTCACGACACCGTCGATTTCACTGACGATTGCCGGATCGCTCGGACTGCGTGCCTCGAACAATTCCGTAACGCGCGGCAAACCGCCGGTGATATCTCGGGTCTTACCGATATCGCGCGGAATCTTTACCAGCACAGTACCGGCATAAATACCTTCTCCATCTTCGACAACGAGATGCGACCGGGTCGGCAGGATGTAACTTCCGGTCTTATCCCCTTTCTTATTTTGAATATGGAGACTCGGGACAAGCGATCGATCACGCGAATCAATGACGACTTTTTGTACGTGTCCCGTTTGTTCATCGGGTTCTTCGCGATATGTGACATTTTCTTTCAGGTCGACATATCTGATGGTTCCGGAATGTTCTGAAAGAATCGTTGCGTTATATGGATCCCATTCGTAAATAAGGTCCCCTCTTTTTACCGGTGTCCCGTCTTTCATTAATAGTGTTGCACCGTAAGGAACATCGTACTTCGTCAGAATCCTGTTGTCCTTATCCAGAATGTTGATGATACCGCTGCGACCGGAAACGATAATTTTTCCATCTGCACCATCTCCCACCGGAATGAGTTTCAAGCCTTCATATTTTATCTTTCCGTCGAATTTGGATGTTACTTGCGATTGTGTTGCAATTAAGCTTGCCGTTCCGCCAGTATGGAATGTACGAAGCGTGAGCTGTGTTCCCGGCTCGCCAATGGACTGTGCGGCAACGATACCGACAGCCTCACCCGGTTCAACTATATTCCCGGTTGTGAGATTGCGGCCGTAGCACTTCGCACAGACACCGCGTTTTGATTCGCATGTCAATACCGAACGAATCTCCACGCTTTCGATAGATGTTTCGGATATCCGCTGGGCTTTCTCTTCTGTAATTTCTTCGCCGCTTTCAACAATCGTTTCACCGCTAAGAGGATCCACAACATCGTGCACTGAGACGCGGCCTACAATACGTTCAGCCAGCGGTTCTTTAATATCTTCTCCTTCTTTCAACGCACTCGTGATAACCCCACGGATGGTACCGCAATCGTCTTCAGAGATAATGGCATCCTGCGCGACATCAACGAGACGACGTGTAAGATATCCCGCGTCGGCTGTTTTTAACGCTGTATCGGCAAGGCCTTTACGGGCACCGTGTGTTGAAATGAAGTACTCCAGAATCGAGAGACCTTCGCGGAAGTTTGCAATAATCGGGTTTTCAATTAATTCACCCGTCGCGCCCGACATACTCTTCTGAGGCTTCGCCATTAGACCGCGCATACCAGCCAGCTGGCGTACCTGATCTTTTGATCCGCGGGCGCCGGAGTCGACCATCATGTAGAGCGAATTGAACCCGTCGCGTGAATGTTGAAGCGCATCAAACAAACGCTCTGCGACACGGCTCGTTGTACGGGTCCAGATATCGACGACCTTATTATATCGTTCACCGTCGGTAATGAAACCCTGCAGATACTGGCTCTGTACACGGTCGACTTCACGTTGAGCTTTATTAATTAGTTCTTCCTTCTCTTTTGGAATTACAACATCACCGATACTCACTGAAAATCCGCCCCGTGTTGCATATGTAAAGCCGAGGTCTTTCAATTCATCGAGAAATTCAGACGTTCTGAGATTACCACACTTGCGAAATGAGGCGCCTATGATTTGTACTAGACGCGATTTATTCAACAGCTCGTTAATAAATCCCAATTCACGCGGAACAATCTGATTGAAGATTACACGACCGACGGTTGTATCGTAAATTCTGCCATCGACGCGTACCTTAATCCGCGTATGGAGTCCTACCTTTCCATTATTATAGGCAATAAGAACTTCGTTGGTTGATGCGAACAATTTTCCATCACCGATATCATTAGGTCTCGATTTTGTAAGATAGTAGCATCCCAGAACCTGATCCTGCGTTGGTGTCACGACTGGTGCACCATGCGCCGGTGAAAGGATGTTATGACTCGACAGCATAAGGATACGAGCTTCAAGTTGTGCATCGTACGAAAGCGGTACATGAACAGCCATCTGATCTCCGTCGAAATCGGCATTAAATGCCGTGCAGACCATCGGGTGAATTCGAATTGCTTTCCCTTCCACCAAAACCGGCTGGAATGCCTGGATGCCGAGTCGGTGCAATGTCGGTGCACGGTTTAACAACACTGGATGTCCATCGATAATATTCTCGAGAATTTCCCAGACATCCGGCGTTTTCTTCTCGACCATTTTCTTCGCACTCTTGACCGTTTTAACCAGACCGCGTTCGATGAGCTTACGTATAACAAAAGGTTTGAATAGCTCGACCGCCATATCCTTCGGGATGCCGCACTGATGGAGCTTCAATTCGGGACCGACAACGATCACCGAGCGGCCCGAATAATCCACACGTTTCCCCAGAAGGTTCTGACGGAACCGCCCCTGCTTTCCTTTGAGCATATCTGAGAGAGATTTGAGGGCACGGTTATTATCACTGCGAACAGCATTGACACGACGCGAATTATCGAATAGCGAATCAACCGCTTCCTGCAGCATCCGTTTTTCGTTACGAAGAATGACTTCTGGAGCTTTAATATCGATGAGTCGTTTCAAACGGTTATTGCGTATGATCACCCTCCGATAGAGATCATTCAGATCAGATGTCGCGAAACGTCCACCTTCGAGCGGAACAAGCGGGCGGAGCTCCGGCGGTATGACAGGAATAACGTCCATCACCATCCATTCCGGACGGTTTACAGGAACCTCCTCACGCTGGCGAAATGCTTCAACGACACGCAACCGCTTCAGGGCTTCCGTCTTCTTCTGAGCCGAAGTCTCTTCTTTAACCGACATCCTCAACTCGGCCGAGAGAATTTCGATTTCTACCCGTTTCAACAACTCCTTAATCGCTTCGCCACCTATGCCGGCCATAAATTTTTTCGGATCGGCATGCTCGAGCTCCTGGTTCTTTGCAGGCAGACTTGCAAGCGCTTCGAAATATTGATCTTCCGAAATCAGCTCGCCCTTTTTCAAACCTGTCGGACCCGGGTTGATGACGACATAAGATTCGTAATAAATAATCTTTTCGAGATCCTTTGAACTTATTCCGAGAATATAGCCGATCTTGCTAGGTAGCGATCGGAAATACCAGATATGTACCACAGGAACAGCGAGAGCGATATGTCCCATCCGTTCACGGCGAACGCTTTTTTGCGTCACTTCGACGCCGCATCGGTCGCAGATGATTCCTTTGTACCGGATGCGTTTATATTTTCCGCAATGGCACTCCCAATCGCGAACAGGACCGAAGATTTTCTCGCAGAAGAGTCCATCTTTTTCCGGACGAAATGACCGATAGTTGATGGTTTCCGGTTTGGTCACTTCTCCGTGCGACCGAGCCAGTATTGCATCAGGTGATGCAAGGCTGATCATGATCCGCTGGAAATTCTTTCTTATTGTTATATCTTGTGTTGTATATGACATTGCCCCCTCCAAAAACGTGATGTCTAAGCCGAAGGCTTATGCATGTCCTGCTTGCAGATTTGCCTAAGTCCTTATAGTAATCGGGATATCGGCGAGCAAGCGGGCGTTTCGCTTTACAGCCGGGCGTCTCTGGCGCAGATGTTATTCAATCTTAATATCAAGACCCAGCCCCATGAGTTCGCGAATTAACACATTAAATGATTCCGGTATACTTGATTCAGGCAGATTCTCACCTTTTACCACCGCTTCATAGACCTTGGCACGGCCTGACACATCATCCGATTTAACAGTAAGCATCTCCTGTAGGATATGAGCTGCTCCATATCCTTCAAGCGCCCACACTTCCATTTCTCCAAATCGCTGACCGCCGAATTGTGCTTTCCCGCCAAGCGGTTGTTGGGTGATAAGTGAGTATGGTCCAATGGACCGGGCATGAATTTTATCATCGACAAGATGGGAAAGTTTCATCATATAAATCTGCCCCACCGTAACTTCCTGATCATATTGATGACCAGTCCGTCCATCAAAGAGAATCGTCTTGGAATTTTCATCCAAGACCGCTTTTCGAAGTTGTTCCTGAACGTTTTCCCAAGTTGCACCGTCGAAAATCGGTGTAGAAAAACGGCAGCCGAGCGTCTTAGCAGCCCACCCAAGCGCTGTTTCATATAGCTGTCCGAGATTCATACGCGACGGTACGCCGAGCGGGTTCAACACGATATCAACGGGCGTCCCATCGGGTAGAAACGGCATATCTTCTTTCGGGACAATTTTTGCTACGACGCCTTTGTTTCCATGACGGCCGGCCATCTTATCGCCGACTGAAAGTTTCCGTTTCTTCGCAACATATACCTTAGCAAGCTGAACAATTCCGGGTGGAAGTTCATCGCCAAGCTGGATTTTATTCTTTTCGTGCTTATAATGATCCTCAAGATCTTCCATTGCCTTCTGGAAGTTTTCGTAGATGCGCTGGATCAAAGTATCTTTTCTTTTATCATCAATCCAGGGTTTCGACGGATCGAGCTTTTCGAGTCCTTCATACGATGTGAAGGTCTCTTCTTTAAAGATTGTTCCTGCGCGGAACACCATTGTTCCATCGACATCGCGAACACCGACAGACTTCTCCCCACTCATGACGCGTGTGAGTTTTTGTGCAAGTTTGTCGACTAAATCTTTCTGCTCCTTCCGACGCTGCCGGTCAAGTACATCGAGTCTCCGCTTATCCTCTTTCTTCGCATTTGCATCCTTTTTCTTACGGGAAAAGAGCTTGGTGGCAATGACTATTCCCTTCATCCCCGGTGGTGCTTTCAATGATGCATCTTTGACATCGCCGGCCTTCTCACCGAAGATCGCCTTGAGAAGTTTTTCTTCGGGTGTCGGATCGGTTTCGCCTTTCGGTGTAATTTTACCTATCAAAATATCGCCTTCACGAACCTCTGCACCGACACGAACGATTCCGTTCTCATCAAGATCTTTTGTGGCTTCTTCACTTACGTTGGGTATTTCACGGGTCAATTCCTCTTCACCCCGCTTAGTATCGCGTACCTGAAGTTCGAATTCCTCAATATGGATCGAAGTATAAACATCTTCCGTCACGACCCGTTCGCTGATTACGATTGCGTCTTCAAAGTTATACCCGCGCCACGGCATGAATGCTACCAGAACATTCCGTCCCAGTGCAAGTTCACCCTGATCCGTTGCGCAACCGTCAGCCAATACCTCACCTTTCTTGAATCGCTGACCTTCCTTAACAATAATTTTTTGATTGATACATGTATCCTGGTTTGTGCGAAAGAATTTCGTAAGATTGTACTCTACTCTTTTTTTATCTTCAAAACTTGTGATTGCTTCGGCGCTATCTTCATCGATATCGTACTCGACAATGATGTGATCGGCATCGACCTCAATGACAGTTCCATTTCGTTCGGCAGATATAAGAGTTCGTGAATCGCGAGCAACCTTTTTTTCCAATCCTGTTCCTACCAGCGGACGCTCGGGACGCAGCAAAGGAACAGATTGGCGTTGCATGTTTGATCCCATGAGTGCGCGGTTCGCGTCGTCATGCTCAAGGAAAGGGACAAGTGCGGCAGCAGCGCTGACGATCTGGTTTGGAGCAACATCCATGTATTGGATCTCTTCCGGTTTAGCAATTGGGTAATCGGATCGATGACGTGCCTTGATGCGATCTGTGGTAAACCGACCTCTTTCATCGAGTCCCGCGTTCGCCTGAGCGATAATTGCCTCATCCTCATGCTCTGCGGTCAGATACTCGATATCCTCCGTGACTTTCCCGTTTTTTACCTTTCGGTAGGGGGTCTCGATAAATCCAAATTCGTTCACGCGCGCATGAATACATAGTGAAGAAATCAGACCGATGTTCGGACCTTCCGGTGTTTCGATCGGGCAGAGCCGACCGTAATGGGTATAATGAACGTCACGAACCTCAAAGCCTGCACGTTCGCGGGTCAGACCACCCGGGCCAAGAGCCGACATACGGCGTTTGTGGGTCATTTCGGCCAGCGGGTTCGTTTGATCCATGAATTGTGACAGCTGGTTTGTACCGAAGAATGCATTGATTACACTTGAGATTGTCCTTGCATTAACCAGGTCTTGCGGTGTAAAATTTTCGCTGTCGCGGAGATTCATCCGTTCACGGATTGTCCGTGTCATGCGGGCGAGTCCGATATTGAACTGTGCTGCCAGCTGTTCACCGACGGTCCTGATGCGCCGATTACCCAGGTGATCGATATCGTCGACTGTTTTCTTTCCTTGCTGGAGTTCGATAAGGTAGTTGATGATTGCTACTATATCTTCTTTTGTCAAGGTTGTAACGGTTGTCGGGATATCGAGATCGAGTTTCTCGTTCAGGCGGTATCGTCCGACATCACCCAGGTCGTACCGTTTCGGATTGAAGAAGAGCCGGTCTATGAGATTTTTTGCCGAATCGAGATCCGGAGCATCTCCTGAACGCAACTGACGATAAATCGCTTCGAGCGCTTCTTCGTCGGACCGGGCGATATCTTTCTGGATGGTATTCGCTATGACCGAACCGTCGGAACTATTTCCTTCGACGCGGAGGAGGCGAATTTTTTTAATTTCTGATTTTTTAATCTTCTTTATATTGTCTTCCGTCAGCACGGCGTCCTTGCTGATAAAGATTTCGCCGGTTTTCTTATCGACCACATCGGAGCAGATGATACGGTTGACGTAATCGTGCAGATCAATTTTGCGCACATCGATTTCTTCGATTAGATTGAAGAGCTGGAGAATTTCATCATCGGATGAATATCCTAGTGCGCGGAGCAATGTGGTGACCGGAAATTTTTTCTTCCGATCTATATACGCATACATGACGTTGCTTATATCGGTTGTAAACTCCACCCAAGATCCCCGGAACGGAATAATACGGGCAGAATACATCGGTGTGCCGTTCGGATGGACCGATTCTCCAAAGAAGACACCGGGTGACCGATGCAATTGGCTTACGATCACACGTTCAGCACCGTTGATGATAAATGTCCCGCGTTCGGTCATGTACGGCAGATTACCGAGGTACACTTCCTGCTCGACCGTATCAGAATATTCTTTCCCGTCTTCTGCTTTCGAAGAAAGCCGGAGCTTTGCTTTAAGCGGGACAGCAAACGTCAGTCCTCGTTCCTGACACTCGACGACTGAGTACTTCGGCCTTTCGATATAATATTCTACAAACTCGAGGATATAATTTTCCTTTGAATCTGTAATCGGAAAATTCATCTCGAATACTTGCTGAAGCCCCTTGCTTTTACGGCGCGACGGGACAACATTTTCCTGCAAGAAACCCTGGAATGATTCCAATTGCACATTTAGCAGATCAGGGTATTCAATGACGCTGGGGATATTCGCGAACGAAATCCGCCCGTCGCTATCTGTACTTAAGGTTTGGTTCTTCAAGAGTACCGCTCCTTATCGTTATTAAAATCAGTGACAAACGACCAATGACATGAGGGTAAAAAATTAGCAAGCCGACACCCGGGAATGCTTCGCATTATCAGGATCGGCCTACTCACTCCGCCGATAGCAGACTGAAAATGTCGATCGTTACTTCAGCTCGACCTTTGCTCCGGCGTCCTCAAGTTCTTTCTTTAATTTCTGCGCCTCTTCCTTATTGATACCTTCCTTCACAGGTTTCGGTGCACCATCAACGAGATCTTTTGCTTCTTTCAATCCAAGACCTGTTGCAGCACGAACGACCTTAATCACATTAATCTTCTGTCCACCAACTTCAAGTAACGTTACAGTGAACTCGGTCTTTTCTTCCGAAGCTGGAGCAGCCGCACCAGCGGCAGGAACTGCCCCGGCAACCATCATCGGCACCGCAGCAGTAACACCAAATTTTTCTTCAAGCGCTTTTTTCAATTCGGCTGCTTCGAGCAGTGTGAGTTTTTCGATTTTCTCAACCAATTCTTGTACGACTGACATGCCTATATCTCCTTTTCTGATATTTTCTTTTTTTACATTTCAGTTATGCTGCTTTTTTCTTTTCGATCTGATCAATCACATTAACTAAGTTGCGCGTTACAGCGTTGATTGCGCCTACAACACCCGAAATCGGTGCGTCGAGGCTGCCAAGAATCGATCGGATTATTTCACCTCGTGATGGAAGCGCTGCCAGTTGTGGAAGCTGGGACCCTGCATAAACGGTTTTTTCCAGCACGGCGATCTTGAGCTGCAGCTTTTCGTATTTATCACGGAACTTTTTAATTACCTTTGCCGGGGCAGTTGGGTCATCGTACGCAAAGGCTATACCGGTTGGACCAACCAGGACATCGTAAACCTTGTCGTATCCGGTCACTTCTTCCAGCGCCTTTCGTGCAAGCGTATTCTTTACAACTCTGTAATCGACACCCGATTTACGGAACTCGCGTCGGAGCTCGGTCGCCTGTTCGACTGTCAACCCAGAGAAATCAGTAAGGAACAATCCCTTGGATCGAGTTAGTTTCTCGACTACCTCGGCAACTATCTGTTCTTTTTCTGATCGTTTCATGTACTCCTCAGTTTATCTTTCTGTTGCACGATGAGAAGCCCTCACGGCATTTGCCTGAGGCATCGTGCATTTATTAAGTAACGAGTGCGTAATTTTTCAGTGTACAGCAAGTACATTTCGATCGATTTTCACGCCGGGTCCCATAGTGCTCGAGATGGCAATACTTCGCACGTATTGCCCTTTCGCTGACGACGGTTTTAGACGGACCACCGTGTTCAAGAAGGTCTGAATATTCTCGACCAGCTTCTGTCTTTCAAAATTTGCCTTCCCGACCGTTGCATGAAGAATTCCGGCTTTATCGACACGAAATTCAATCTTTCCGGCTTTGACTTCCTTCACCGCTTTGGCTACATCTGGTGTTACCGTGCCGCTCTTGGGGTTTGGCATCAATCCGCGGGGACCAAGAAGTTTTCCAAGTCTTCCGACTTCTCCCATAACGTCAGGAGCAGCAATAATCACATCGATCTCAGCCCAACCCGACTGTAATTTCTGGACATACTCTGCCAGTCCTGCATGATCCGCACCGGCTGCCTTGGCTTCCTCATCCTTCGGCGGTTTTGCAAGAACCAGTACCCTGACTTCCTTTCCTATTCCGTGGGGAAGCGAAACGGTCCCACGAATTGCCTGATCGGCTTTTTTCGGATCGACGCCGAGGCGGACGGCAATATCGACCCCCTCATTAAATTTTGCAGTAGCGGTATCTTTTACAATATCGACCGCTTCTTCAATTGTATAGAGTTTCTTTGGATCGACTTTTGCAGCAACTGTTTTAAAACGTTTACTCTGTTTCATCGATTGTTCCTTCGATTAAGTGGTCCAGGCGTCTGTGTACCTCAGACTTCCACGTGATGATTTTATACTTCGACTGTAATTCCCATGCTTCGTGCCGTTCCGGCAACCATGCGTGCGGCTGCTTCGATATCATGCGCATTCAGATCGGCCATTTTTGACTGTGCAATCTCACGTACTTGTTTCATCGTTACATTACCGACCTTCGTCCTGTTCGGTTCGGCTGATCCTTTCTCAAGCTTTGCCGCTTTCAATAAAAGAACCGACGCCGGAGGTGTCTTTGTGATAAAGGTAAACGATTTATCCGAATATACCGTTATCACAACGGGAATGATTAGACCTTGCTGATCCTTTGTACGCATGTTGAAGGTCTTACAAAACTCCATAATGTTGACACCCTTTTGTCCGAGTGCCGGACCGACTGGCGGCGCAGGGTTAGCCTGTCCTGCCGGAATTTGGAGTTTTATGTATCCAGCTATTTTCTTTGCCATTTAATGCTCGCTGCTTTATTTATAGATAGACTATTTACTTTTCAGCTTCAACCTGACTGAAATCCAACTCCACCGGTGTTTTCCGGCCGAAGATACTCACCATAACTTTAAGTTTCATCTTCTCTTCGTTCACTTCCTGGACAAAACCCGAGAAATTATTGAAAGGACCGTCAATTACTTTGACGGGTTCACCGATATGGAACGGAGTTTCGATCAATTCGACATCTTTCTTTTCTTCAATCTTTCCGATCAATCTGCGTACTTCATCGACTTGAAGCGGGACAGGTGTATTCTTCGGACCGACAAAATTCATCACCGACGGTGTATTCAGGATAAGATCCTTCACTTTTACATCCATCTCGGCCTCTATAAGTATGTAACCGGGGAAGAAGGTTTTGGTTTTACTCTTCTTCTTTCCCTCCTTCACCTCGAATACTTTTTCGGATGGGACAAGAACGTTCGTAATTTTTTCCTGCATTCCTCGTTCGACGATTTCATGCTCGAGGTAATTTTTCACCTTATTTTCGTGTCCCGAATAGGTCCGGACCACATACCACTTTTTGTCCACGATTGTCTCGACCTTCCTTTAAACGAGGATTAAAGGATAAACTTAAGAATTTGACTCACAGCCGTATCGATCAAATAAATGAACGCCGCGATAATAAGGCATACCACGATAATCACCATTGTTGATTCACGCAGCTCATCTCTTTTAGGCCACGTGACTTTCGCCATTTCCTTGACGATATCGGTGAAGAAAGCAATAATTTTTTCTTTCATAATTCAATCACTGATAGTATAGATACCGTTCTTTGATCCATTTTCTCCGCTTCATCCCGCCTTTCGACTTCGTTTCGTCGGAAGGTTGCACGTCAGGAGGGACTCGAACCCCCAACCTGCGGTTTTGGAGACCGCTGCTCTACCAATTAAGCTACTGACGTATATATGGCATTATAAGAGATTCATCGACCAAAGAGTTATTTTGTCTCTTTGTGTTGGGTATGTTTTCCACAGTAGCGGCAGTACTTTTTATATTCGACTCTGCCCGATTGTTTTTTTTTATTTTTAGTGGTCGAATAATTTCGACGTTTGCACTCCGTGCATTCCAGCGTGATAATGTCTCTCACGTATGACTCCTAATTCGTTAATAAGACTTTTTAATTCCCGAGCTTGCGACCGGGATTGAACCGGTGACCTCTTCCTTACCAAGGAAGTGCTCTACCAACTGAGCTACGCAAGCTTGTAAATAGTGAATAGTGAATTCGGAATTGTGAATGCCAATAATGCAACGATTTGAATAAAGCGCTACGTATTTATCTTCAAATAAATCACTCTCCAAATACTCACTATTCACGACTCACAATTCACTATTTGAAAGAGCGGGAGACGGGACTCGAACCCGCGACCAACAGCTTGGAAGGCTGTGACTCTACCAACTGAGTTACTCCCGCAAAGCTTGTAATAAAAAATTTTTAGATACTTCCAACGCCGCAACCAACAGTCCCGTCCCGACTTCATTGGGTCGGGATCCTCGTACTCTCGAAGTAAGTGCGGGACTGAGTTACTCCCGCAAATAAAAAATGAATTACGAGTTTTGAATTTTGAGTATTACTCCTATTCACAATTCCCACGGACCGTCGGCGTAATTCACAATTCATCATTTACGAGTGGGCAGGGAAGGATTCGAACCTCCGAAGGCGCTCGGCCGACAGATTTACAGTCTGTTGCGTTTAACCACTTCGCTACCTGCCCGTAAAGATAAAAAAATTCTCTAGCTGGCGATCCCGCCCCAGGCGGGATGACCTGCTGATTATCCCCACAACTTCTCATAGAGCTGGCGATCGGACTTGAACCGATGACCTGCTGATTACAAGTCAGCTGCTCTACCAACTGAGCTACGCCAGCGCGAAGCGGTATAGGTTGTCGGGATTGAGCTACGCCAGCATGATATAGCAGAAGTTGCTGGAACCGTCCTACAAAATAAATTACCTCAGCAAAAATCGAACCAAATTAGTAAAGCCTTAAAATATACGATTTTTTTACATAAAGTCAATCAACTATTTCAATAATTTCACTATTTTTCTATGTAAAAACCATTTCTGCAAACTTTTCCATTCGATAAAGAAAAACTCTACGAACCTCCTTCATCCGGCTTTCGATTTCTTTTGTCAATTGTTTAAAATCGGCCATTCCGACGGATTTTGCCAGAAAATCGGCTTTTTGCCCTCTCCCAGGCAAAATTGATGAGTTTATTTCAAGTGCCAGGCGCAAGTTTTTTTCGATGTTCCTATATTCGATATATGAATTCTTGAGGAATCTTAATTCGTTCTGCGATATATATCCCAGAGAAGCCGCGTCATTGAGACTCGCAAGCGTACCAGTATCATTAAGTGTTTCTCCCACTCCCAATCGTATGAGACAAAATGTTTGCGCAAGAAATTCAATATCCATCATTCCCCCTATACCTAACTTGATATCATAGAATCCTTCTGCATGGACTTTGCTTCGTGTTTCTGTTTTTCTGCGCATTTCTACAATCGATCGGATATCCTGTGAACTGTATTTTCGAGATGCGAGTACCACTCGTATCATACGTTCTGTTTCACTCATTACCGCGAGATCGCCGGTAACTGCCCGTGCTTTAACAAGTGATTGAAATTCCCAGAGCGCTGCGCGCTGTTCTAAATAGGCTTGGTACGTTTCTATAGGTGTCACTACAGGCGCGTTCCTTCCCTCGGGTCGCAGCCGCGCGTCGACATCGTACAATCTCCCGGCCTCAGTGACTTCCGTGAGTTGAGAAATCAATGACTGACAAATAACCCGCATTGCTTCGAGGCGTTCCATCGTCTCACCGGAACTTACAAAGACGAGATCTAGGTCTGAATCAAAAGTAATTTCTTTCCCTCCAAATTTTCCCAAAGCGACAACGGCAAGCTTCGGGTTTTTTATTTCTGACTCTTTCACTATCCGTGCATAAAGTCTTCCTACGATTTTTTCCGCCGTGAGCGTCAATTCTCCCGTCAGATCCTCGATAGTCGACAAACCGAGAATATTCCGGATTGCCGAACGCATCTCCTGAAAATATTTATAATCGTGAATTGAAAATGACTCTATCCCAGTAAGCTCCCCACCTGAAAGGATTTCCGACATCCGGGCCATGAGGATATCCAAAAACAGCGAATGGTGAATCAGAAGAGTGACAATGCGAGGACTCACAGAACAGATTTTTATCAGGAGAGACCTGAATGCTTTTTCTCGTAGCGTTGTATAAAGTTGTTCCGGGAACCTTAGTCGAGTGACAAGCCGTACGAGATTTGCAAGTCCAAGATCAGGATTGACCGATGTCCGCAGGTCTTCAATCAAAAGCGGCGCTATGTTTAGAAAGGCTTCCTGAGTCCTGCTGTCAAATTCCTTTCGTCCCATACTCGAAGAACCCCGAAGCAAAATACCAAGATTCTTTTTTGCCTCATCAATCTGAGAAAATATTGTCAGAAGTATCAATCCTTCGATTGGCAGATCACGGCCAAGTCGGGATGGAACGCCGACGTTTCCTCCCAAAGACTGAGACCCAACAACAGAATCGAAGATTGTCCGCACACCAAGGCGAAGTGAGCGTATATGCCCGGTTAATTGCTTTCCATTATTCATAGACAAACGCCGGGCAAGTTTTGTCATTTCCCGTGTCGACGACGGCAGAGTGTGTGTTTGAACATCATACATAATCTGAAGACGGTGTTCAACATTCCGGAAGAGAAAATATGCACTCGTGAGAGTAGCGTATTCATCTTCCGAAAGTAGACTTTTTCCTCTTAGCGCCTCGAGTGCCTTCATTGTGTTGCGCTGACGCAATTCCGGATGTTTGCCTGCATTAATAAGCTGTAGTGCCTGTGCAACAAATTCAATATCGCGAATTCCACCAGGACAGAGTTTGATATTAGCATCGTCGCCATACTCTTGTTCAATCCGTGCTTTCATTCGCGCGATTTCCTCTGTCGGATTCTTAAAAAATGTCCGGGGATAGATAAACGGACCAAGCCTTTCAAGTAGATGCGCTCCGAATTCACGATCACCGGCGAGAGGTCGTGCTTTTATCAACATCTGACGTTCCCACTGTTCACCGCGCGACTCGTAATAAAGAATGGTGCTTTCGACCGATCTGGCAAGCGGTCCAGAATTCCCGTCAGGACGGAGACGGAGGTCTATTCTATAAAGGGTTCCTTCCGAAGTCGAGGTCATCATCCATTGCACCACTGTTTCGGTCATACGTATAAAGAACTCATGATGATGTATTGTACGACCATTGAGGGCATCTATTTCCCCTTCCTCACCATATACAACCATGAGATCAATGTCGGAACTGTAATTCAACTCTTCCCCGCCAAGTTTTCCAAGACCGATGATCGTCCACGGCGTTTCCGGCCGAGCCCCGTAATGTTTTGTAAGCTCTGTAATAGCAAGATGGGCCGTACAATCAATAATTGCGTCTGCAAGGATTGAGAGTTCACGTGTAACGCCAACGACATCCGAAGAACCGAGAAGATCACGCACACCGATCCGAAGAATCTCGCGGCGGTAAAAGCGTTTCAATGCGTTGATTTTACGCTCCGTTTTTTCAAATAACGAAATTGCCTCCCGTGTCTCGGTATGGTACTGGTCGTATGTTTTTTCACGTGAGAGTGCATCGCTTGTCGTCAGCCAGCGGAAGAGTTCCGGATCGCGGACGAGGATATCAGAAAAGTACTGGGAAGACGAAAAGATTTTTATCAGAAGCTCACGAAGAATAGCATATCGTGATAAATCGTGAAGGAGCGACGCCGGAGTAAATGACGCTTCAAGGAATCGCAGAATATTAGTCAGCGCCATGTCGGCATCGGCGCAGTTCGCCAGCAGCGACATAAACGATTGGACGAGATCATCGCGGACAATATCAGGAGTCGAACGGATGATTATCTCGTTGAATGCATTGAGGTTTCGTTCGGCGCGGCGCGGATCATTGAACCGCACGCGCGACCGCGCTCGCTGTTTCATCAGTGGATACGAAGATATTCAATAGTAAGATATGCAAAGAACCCGGCGCCGGTTTTCATTGCCTCTTCATCGATGGTGAAACGCGGCGTGTGAAGATCGTGAATAAATCCCCTTCGTTTATTCGCAACCCCCAGCCGGAATAAAACTCCGGGAACTTTCTGTAAGAAATATCCAAACGTCTCGGCTGTCATCACAGGACTCAACTCCAGAACTTTTTTTCCCCCTACAAAATCATTCGCACACTGCCGGGCAAAAGATGTCACCGCTGAATCATTGATCACAACACATGCCCCGTCGAGAAATTCGACACTAACCCATCCGCCTTGCGAATGCGCTATCCCTTCTGCCATCCGCTTGATTAGATGCTGTGATTCCTTTCGCCACTGCTCGTTCATCGTCCTGAGTGTCCCGCGTATCTGCACTTCCTCCGGGATTATATTCTGTGTGTCGCCCCCGTGAATTTCTCCGAAGGTCAGTACCGATGGATCGTTCGGATGGCGGTGACGACTGATGATAGTCTGAAGTCCGATAATAATCTGCGCTGCAATCATAATCGGATCTATGGCGTGATGCGGCTGTGAAGCATGGGCACTCTTACCGTGAATTGTAATGGTCACTTCGTCGGCCGCAGCCATCATGGGGCCCTCAATAAAACCAAGTGCCCCCGACTGTAAGCCCGGATCGACATGAAGTCCAAAAATTACATCGACAGCAGGATTTTTAAGCACCCCTTTCTTCACCATTGCCTGAGCCCCCGGCGGATTTTTTTCTTCGCTCGGCTCAAAAAAAAATTTTACATTTCCTATGAGATTCTCCCGTAAAGACGAAAGGACCATTGCTGCTCCCAGAACCATCGTGGTATGTGCATCATGACCGCAGGCATGCATTATTCCGTCCACTGTCGAGCGAAAATCAAATTTGTTAAGCTCTTTTATCGGTAAGGCATCCATATCGCCACGAATGGCGACGGTCCGACCCTTCGTCGATCCCTTGATTAATCCGACGACCCCCGTTTTCGCTATTCCCGTCCATACTTCAACCCCGATCTTCCGTAACTCTGAGGCAATTAGTTCTGATGTGCGTACTTCTTGATAGCCGAGTTCAGGGTGGGCATGAATTTCGCGCCTTATCTCGACTAACCGGGGAAAAATATTTTCAACTTCTGCCTTGATTTGCCTGTGCAAATCCATGGATATCTCTTCATGGTTATCGTCTTTGTAATCTAAGAAAAATAGGCCAAAAATCAATGCAATTGCTTTTCGATCGTCAACTTCCTATATTTTTTTTGTTATGTTTCACTCGATGAAACAAACCGCATTCATCGAACGTCGGGAAATCAGCAGCTCGGGTATCTACCATTAACAATCATATAAGGGGGATTTTATGAAATCGCATATTCTTCTTTTAATGGGGTTCTCCCTCTGTCTCGTCTCTTTCTGTCGCGGACAGTATTACGGTGAACGGGCGCTTGAGAGATCGTTCGAGCAGAACGAATTTTTCTTCTCCCAGGTGTATTTAAATCCGTTTGGAATGCGGGGCCTCCAATCGGTCGCACCTGGAATATTCAATGACCCTCTGCTGAAGCTCCAAATAAATCCGGCATATCTATATCACGATTCCGTATCCTCGAATTATATTTACGCCGATTTTCGGAGCGGGCGAGAAGTAGCCCAGGAAGATGTCTATAGTTATCCCAGACCAATGTATTATGGGAATGCTGTGAATTCTACGTATTACATTCCGTATCCTCAATTCTATGTTTCATCGCGGCGGGAATTGGAACCTGTGTTTTCATGCGCTATCCTGACACGACCTCTGCCTTCAACCCTTCCCGATCTCTATATCGGCGGAACGTATCAATTATTGTTCCAGGACGAAAAATATTATGCGATCCCTCAGGACATCTACCAATCAGCGTACGGCGTCGACTACGCTGGAAAAGAATTAACCGATACTCGAAATATACCTATCGTAGATAAATATTCCGGTACCGATAATATGCATCAAAAAGGACATTTCGGTTCCCTCTACCTTGGTTATGCAGCGACTCCATCACTGGATGTCGGTGTTCGCTTGGGTCGTACTATTTTTAAACGAGACGGTTCATCCGGATCAAAAAACATATGGGAGTATACCTCTATAGCAAATTCAAACTCGGTATGGTACAATATGGAGTCGAGAGATCAGAGTTATAATCATTGGGACTTTGGCGGAGGCATCAATTATAGATTGGCAAATACGGCTCGCCTCGGCGTCAGCGGCAATTATCTGTGGGGCGATGCGGTTCAGAATCTCACCCGTCTCGATACATCGTATTATGACTACAGCGATCAACAATCCTCGAGTTATTGGAGTAAAAGCAGAAGATACGCTTCGACTGCCCAACATTGGGATCACAATGGAAAGACCTACGGTCTCGGACTCAATCTTGACGCTCCAATCAATGAATCACAAATGTTTCATGCATTTTATCAATACCAAAAGCAAAATACCGATATCTTACTGGGTTCAGCAATCATCGACTCGTCATCATATTCCTATCGATACACCTGGGACACGACATATTACGGCAGTGAATCTCAATATCTCCTCAGTGATACCAGGACAGGAAGTGGGTCCATAAAGACAGCCATTCATCGGGTAATGGGGTCGATAGAATGGATGATGGAACAGACAATGAAACTTGATCTTGGATTATTATTTGAGTCGCAATCATCTGAAACCACTACTGATGAACCGGTTGTTGCCACTCACTACTCCAGTTCAGATTACCGGTCTAATTCGAACCGCTCCAATTATCTGGACGCCGGCGATGAAAGAAAAAATATCCAATGGACCTTCACAGCCAAACGTAGTTCATTCCAGATCCCTATTTTCTTCACATGGAGTATTACGCCTGTCTTCGAACTCCTTGTCGGATTAAATAAAGAATACTCCTATTGGGAGACAGAAGAAGCCACACTTGCAATTTTTCAATATCGTCTGAAAACAGATCTTACCGGCACGACCACTGAAACCAATTTCGGCGAACGGTATACACAACCATCGGAGAGTATTACCGATCAAAAAACGACATTCCTTGCAGGACTTACCGTCTCACCGTCGAAAAATTTCAGCGCCCGATTGCTGATCAGCCCGATAGAAAAAAAGCAGACCTACAGCGACACCAAAACGGAATACCAGTGGTGGATTGGAGTGACACTGCGTCCGTGAATATTTAAATGGCTTTATCGAAGGAAAAATTAAAAAGTAAAAATTAAAAAAAAGTCATCCCGAAGTGCTGCATTTCCTTATTGAACTCGTGAATTTGATTTGTTTACCAGCGAATTGAATATTGTATTCGAAGACGCCGATCTTCTTGCGATCAATAAGCCCGCGGGACTGCTGGTTATCCCCGACCGGTACAGGAAGGATCCTCCAAACCTCCGGGATCTCCTGATCGCAAAATACGGGAATATTTTTGTTGTGCATCGGCTTGACAAAGAAACGAGTGGTATTCTCATCTTTGCCAAGAATGCAGCGACACACAAACACCTGAACGATCAGTTCACCAACCATACAATCTAAAAAGTCTACCTTGCACTCGTCCGGGGTCGTCTTCAGCATGCAGCAGGATCGATAAAATTCTCTATCACGCCGCATCCTAAGAAACCGGCGATGATGGTGGTCAATCAGGGCGGAAAAATTTCGATCACGGATTATGAGGTCAGAGAAGCATTTCGAGATTACACACTGGTCGAATCACGACCACATACCGGACGATTGCATCAGATCCGCGTCCATTTCGCAGCGCTGGGGCACCCGCTTGCGATCGATCATCTCTACGGATCTCATGAACCCATATTTCTATCGTCCATCAAATCCGATTACAAGCCGTCGGGAACCCGTGAACTACCACTGATCGATCGACTGACGCTACGCGCAGAGAGTATCACATTCTACCATCCCGCTTCACCGGCGGAGCCCCGGACACTCAGTGCATTTCTTCCAAAGGATTTCGAGACTGTGATACAGCAGCTACGGAAATACAATAAATGAATTCAAAGATATGCAATGAGAATCACGTCGTGGTTATTCAATCTTCTCAAACTTCAGAGCCACCGAGTTGATACAAAACCGTAAACCGGTCGGTTTCGGTCCATCTTCAAAAACATGACCGAGATGTGCGCCGCAGCGGCTGCAAAGGACTTCCGTCCGTATCATAAAGAGGCTTTTATCGGTCTTCAGGATAATATTTTCGCCGGCTACCGGTTGAAAAAAACTCGGCCAGCCTGTTCCGGATTCGAACTTTGCATCGGAAACGAACAGGTCATTTCCGCAACACACGCATCGATAGACCCCCTTCTCGTGATTATTCAGAAAATGGCCCGTAAACGCACATTCTGTAGCTTCATGACGTGTAACTTCAAACTGCTCCGGAGTGAGAATTTTTCGCCATTCTTCGTTCGATTTATTGATTTTTTCTAACTCAACATATCCTTTATTTTCTATAGAATATACCTTGATCATCTTCCCATCCTTTTTCTTACTGACGCCGATGTTTTCCTGCTGAGAGGTCGCCGTTATTGCTAGACTTCTAGCTACTATCATCACAAAAAGAATTCTTATGACCTGCATAAAATTATCAATGGTTATAAAATTGTAATATATCACTTCATCATTAACGACCGTGAAGGCTTTTAAGTTTCCTTCTTGCTTCAATAATAAACTTTCGGTACAATACTTCACCATAATCATTTCAGAGATCGCGAATGGCAAAATATATAGCAGTCATTGGCGCTGGTACAATCGGAAAAGATATCGCACGAGCTATAGCCCTCGCACAGATCGATGTGATGCTCTACGATATTAACGACACTATTCTCCGGCGTTCGATAGAGACAATCAAGGAGGATCTCCAGCAGCAGGTCAAACAGAAGACGATAACCGGTGACGAATTGAAGGCGTTAGTCGGGCGTATCCGGCCGAAAACAGAGTTGAAAGCGCTCGGCCATTCCGATATCGTCATCGAGACAACGCATGAGGATATGCGTGTCAAAAAAGACCTCTTCAAAAAGCTCGAAGATATTTGCAGGCTCAATACAATCCTTGCAACCAATTCCTCATCTCTCTCGATCACGGCGATTGCCTCGGTATGTAAACTCCGCCATAAAATCGTCGGGATGCATTTTTTTCACCCGGCCCATATCATGAAACTGGTGGAAGTCGTCCGGGGAAGTGAAACATCGGATGTGACGGTCAAAGCCGTCGTTGAACTTGCCACACGAATGGGGAAAACACCGGTTGTTGTTGGCGATACGCCGGGATTGATTGTCGATCGGATTCAGCGGCTTTATTTCGGTGAAGCACTCCGGCTTCTCAATGAAAACGTCGCAACCGCCGAAGAAATCGACCGTATCGTCCGGCTGGAGGGTGGATTTTCATCGGGGCCTTTCATGACACTCGATCAGATCGGCATCGACACCGATTTTGCCCTGACACAATCGATATACAACCAGTACTACCATACTCCCCGCTATCGGCCACACCCTCTTCAGAAAAAAATGGTTGAGGCAGGGATGCTCGGCGTAAAAACAGAGATCGGTTTTTTCAAACACGAACGCAGATTCAAGGTATAAAATGGATGCGAAAATATATATCCTCGGTGAACCTATTCTTGTGAACGAGTATGCCACAGTGTGTGCCGGGCATGGCTATACTGTCGCTTTGCAGTATACGACAAACGATCCCCATCAACTCGATATCAAACAGAAGAATATTACCAGGACAAATACACCTCCGAAGAATACCACGATTGCTATTGAGCTAACGAACTGCAATCATACACAGAAGAAAAAAAATATTCAGATACTTGACAAAGCCCTTTCACAATCGGCGATTATACTTTACTCGGCGATTACCATTACAGCAACAGAGTGTGCACAATGGATGAAAAAATCGCGCGTATATGCCGGCATCAGTGCATTACCGACCCTGATAAATAATAAACTTGTTGAACTCTCGGTACCGGCTCATCATACCGATAAGGGCATTGCAGATGTCCGGACGTTCTTCGCCTCTCTTGAAAAAGAGACGGCACTTGTCGACGATCGAATCGGTATGGTGATGCCGCGAATCCTTGCACAGGTGATCAATGAAGCCATCATCGCTTCAATACAACAGCTCGCATCCCCGATGGCAATCGATGCTGCGATGAAACTCGGGGCCGATTACCCGCACGGTCCCATAGAATGGCTCGATAACATAACCCCATCGCAGGTAGTCGCGGTCCTCGACGCACTGCATCACGATACGGGCGATGAAAGGTATGCCGCTGCTCCGCTGCTTCGTAAAATGGCGGCGGCCGGTGAATTCTGGAAAAAATATTAATAACTGATACACTTTATCACCAAAGTTAACTTCAACAATTCTATTTTTCAATGAAAGGATTTACATATGCCCCGTGAAGAATATACGGCTCTGATTTCGAAATACGCCGAAGCGTATAAGAAACTCAAAGACATAATCGCCGGACTCAATGCAGAGGAAATGCTTACGAACCCCGCTCCGGGAAAATGGTGCATCCAGGAGATTCTCTTTCATCTCATGGATAGCGAAATTGTGTCCGTCGAACGCATCAAACGGATCATAGCCGAGGAAAATCCGTTTCTTCCTTCATACGATCAGGAAAAATTTGCGGCGCACCTTCAGTACACTGCACTAGATCCGAAAGGAGCCATCGTGACATTCGGTATGCTCCGCGAAACCACAAGCGCTCTCCTCGCGATGCTGACTGACGAAACCTGGAATCGAAAAGGGAATCATGAACAACGAGGATCGATAACTCTCGTTGAATATTTTAGACTGATGGTGACGCACGGCGAAAAACATATCGATCAGATTCTAGCAATCCGGAAGAACATTCTGCATAAATGACGCATCGGTTTTTCTATACTTGAGGATGAGATTGAAATCTCGTATCTTCTCATCCATCACCAGTCTTTTCCATTCAATGGAGGGTTTGAGTATGCAATTTGTGTCTTTCTTTCTCCATATCGTTTAACTTAAATAAAGGTTCTACAAATGGATAAAAATCTTGTTACAACCGCTTTTACAATCGATGGGTATAGAATCATAAGAAACTTAGGACTTGTTCGCGGTATCACGGTACGTTCACGATCGATTTTCGGCACTATCGGTGCGGCGTTTCAAACGCTCGGCGGCGGTAACATTTCGCTCTTTACCGAATTATGTGAGCGGGCCAGAGAAGAAGCATTCGAAGTAATGCTCCTACATGCTCAGCAGATGGGAGCAAACGCCATCGTCGGAATGCGATACGATGCAAATAATGTCATGGACGGTGTAACAGAAGTGCTTGCATACGGGACAGCCGTCGTTGTCGAAAAAATTTGATCATTTTAAATGGAATCATCCTATGGATATTTCAAATAAGGCGGTTCTCGTTCTAGGTGGATGGGGCCTTGTCGGCTCGGCAATCTGCCGGAAGCTGATGCTGCATTCACCGAAGAGAATCATCGTCACCTCACTTATGAAATCCGAAGCTCTGGAAGCTGTGGCGCAATTGCGCACCGAATATCCCAAGATGCGCAAGAATTTTTTTATCCCATGGTGGGGAAATATTTTTGTCCGTCATGAATTCAAGGACATTAACCGGGAAGAAATTCTTTCCGATCATAAAAACCGAATAAAATTCATCGAAGACATTATCGAAGAGCTTACCCCCGAGCTTTTAGAACGTTCGGCACTCTATCAACTTCTTCTGAAGTATAAACCGGATATCGTTATCGATTGTATCAATTCAGCGACAGCGATTGCCTATCAGGATATTTTTCAGGCTGCACGATCGGTTGTGCATGCAATTCATGAATCGGAGAAATCGAAAAAAACAGCCGACACGCTGTTCGAAGAAACCGAACGCCTTCTCTGCACACTCTATATTCCACAGTTGATACGACACGTTCAAATTCTTTACCGTTCGATGAATCTGGCAGAGACGAAGATCTTCGTTAAAATCGGAACGAGCGGCACAGGCGGTATGGGATTGAATATCCCGTACACACACAGCGAAGAACGCCCTTCCCGTGTCCTTCTCAGCAAATCAGCCGTCGCAGGGGCGCATACGCTTCTTATGTTCCTGATGGGACGGACTCCCGATGCGCCGATCACCAAGGAAATCAAACCTACGGCCGCAATAGCATGGAAAAAGATCGCCTTTGGAGAGGTGAAGAAACGTGGGAAAGCGGTTCCGCTTGTCGATTGTCCCGTTGAACATGGCGTAACGCTGAAAGGAACGCTGAAGTTAAGGATGGACAATGCCGGACTGCCGGTGAACGAGACATTAAAGTCTGTTTTTATCGATACCGGCGAGAACGGCATTTTTTCACGCGGCGAGTTCGAAGCCATATCCACTCCCGGCCAGATGGAGTTTGTAACACCGGAGGAAATCGCCGAGGATGTGTTATTCGAAATTCGCGGCGGCAATACAGGACACGATATCATCAATGCTCTTGACAATGCGACGCTGGAACCGACATATCGGGCGGGTTTTCTTTTCAACAGCGCAATGAACAAGATGAAACAGCTGGAGAAGGAACACAATGTGAGCAGTATTGCCTTTGAGATGCTCGGTCCGCCGCGATTATCAAAATTACTCCACGAGGCCAATCTCCTCAGGATCGGGTACAGTGACGTGAAATTGGTTCTCCAGACCGATGCGCGGAATCTTTCGGCGAAACTCTCCGAGATCGTTCAGACAAATTCTGATCTCCGGACGCAGATCATTTCCATTGGAATTCCCATTCTCATGCCCGACGGAAAAACACTCCTTCGTGGAAATGAAATCAAGGTTCCTTCCCGACCGAGTAGGGAGGAGAACGAGCTGAAAATCACTTCGGCGGCAATCGATACCTGGGCACACGACGGCTGGGTTGATCTTCGTCCTGAAAATATGAATACCTGGAAGAAGAGACTCTCGTTGATCGTAAATGAGGTCTCGAGCCTTTCAGAAACGGACACGAGTTCCCGGTTTATGCGGACGCCCGAGTACTGGGATCGGTTCCAATCCATCGATCCCGGGAAGATTGTCGGCTGGATATTCACGGAGGAAGAAAAAGGGCTGCGAATGAAGGCTTAACTCTTTCACAAAAGAAAGATTTTCAATATATCAATGATGTCATTCCAGCGTGCCAAGCGAGTCCGGCACTCATCGAGCCGGATTAGTCTTCTGTAAGAGAATTATCTATTTGAATGACAGTGGAATTTTTGCGGTATTCGAACCAAAGTACAGCCCGGCAATTCATTTCCGTAATAATAATTCACTTCTCTTCTTCAGAAAAAATCTATATCTTGTAGTGCTTTGAATTATTTTTATTACTCACATAACTTTGGATACGCGATGACGGTACCTTCTTCAAGAACGATTCATTATCCAGTATACAGGCGTGTCCGATATTTATGTAAGACTATCATACTTATTTCGTGTATTTTTTTCTGTTTTACTTCAACCGGACGTGCGCAGGACTACCAGACTAAGAACGTCCTTATCCTTGTCGAAGGAAATACAGATCTGAAAAATCGTGCTATGGGCGACGGCCGTCAACTTGCAGCACTGATGGGACATTTTAATACCGTAACAACCGTTAAAGGAGTCAATCAATATACCCCGAATGAACTCGAGATATACGACATCACGTTCTACATAGGTTTCACAGCAACGAATTCTGTCCCGGCAAAATTCCTCAATGATGTTTTTTCCACTTCGAAAGATATTTTTTGGATTAATACAGGATTCATTGATTTTTGCAGGCGATATCCCGTCCGAAAAAAATTCGGATTTTCAGTCGCTACTCTCGATTCGGTGAGCGTCTTTGACGAAGTACAGGTTGGCTCGAAAATGTTCGGAAAAGGGGAACCGATCACCGCGGTTATAGAGATTTCCGAACGGAATGCTGTGTCGATTCTTGCAAACGCGGTCTCATCACGCCGCCACCGCGATACGCCCTACCTTGTCAAATCACACAACCTTACTTTTATCGCAGATTCACCCTTTGCATCGGCCAGTGAAAGCGATCGCTACATATACTTTGCCGATCTACTGCACGATGTTCTGCAACAGCCACACGAGCAATCACACTCGGCACTGATACGCATCGAGGATGTCACCCCGCTGGATAACCCAGACCGATTAAGAGACATTGCCGATTTCCTTTCCGGACGCGGTATCCCTTTTCTTGTGGGTGTGATTCCATTCTATGTTGATCCGTCGGCAGGAATTCGTGTCAGTCTCTCCGATAAGCCCGATATTGTTGACGCTCTCAAGTACATGGTCAAAAACGGCGGCACTATTGTGATGCATGGTGTAACCCATCAATATAAAGGTACTACTGCGGTCGATTTTGAATTCTGGGATGAAATGACGAACAAACCGATTAAGGATGAAACACCCGAATACATCGCGCATAAACTCGAGACAGGCATTCAGGAATTCATGCGGAACGGCCTCAACCCTTTAATCTGGGAAACACCTCATTATACCGCCTCGTTCACGCTGTATTCAACTGTGGCAAAATATTTCAGTACAGCATGCGAACAACGCCTGTCGATAGAGGATTTTGATTACAGTCAGCAATTTCCATATGTAATTCAGAAGGATCTTTTCGGTCAACGGATCTATCCAGAAAATCTCGGGTACGTCCCCCTCGATTCCAACAAGGATGTCAGCCGCGGGTACGTCGAGACAATCATTAAGAATGCAAAGATAAATCTTGCTGTTCGTGACGGATTCGCTACCGCATTTTTTCACTCGTTTCTCGATATCGACTTGCTGGAGGAGCTCGTTGACGGTATCCAGAATGCAGGCTACACATATATCGATCTGAGTGAACATGTAAACTGGGTCAAGACGAAAGATCGTATAATTCTCTCCGGAAATCAGGATTATACCATCGAGCTCAACGATCAGTACCTTCTTGAAACATATTATGACCGTAACGGCGAAATAAAAGACCAGAAGATCTCGGAGAAACGGATACTGGGAAAAGTTACAAAATCGATTATCCTTGAACCGGGCGAGTTCTACAAGGCGGAACCGACGGAATTCCGCGAACGTCCGGCGACGATTGTCGATAATGTTGTCCATCAGGCAGAAAAGCTCTATGAATCTATATTTACATCCGAGGAAAGCTGGTCTGATGCACGCGTGGCAATTCTCTGGAATCATTTTGCAAAAGGTGCGGCCTTTAACGATCAGGCCTCACTCGCCGCGGTGTTTCGGGCGGTAAATATTGAGGTCGATACAATTTTTGTCGGCCAGCCCATACATCTTTCTGCCCATAATTTACTCATCGTCCCATACGCTTTTGTCGATTCATTGAAACATACTGATTATGACATTCTCACCCAGTTCGTGAATCAGGGAGGAAACATCATTACCGATACACGAAACGATCTCGCGGAGGAACTCGGTATTCAGTTTACACCAACACGTCTCCGTGTCAGCCACATAAGCGATCGTTTTTTTCCCGAGGAACGAATTGTATGGAAATATCCGGAGCTTGTGACAAAATTCGAAACGGCGGATATCGATGAAGTATTTTGTTCCGACGAGGTTACGGAAGCTCCTCTGGTCATCGGAAAAAAGGTGGGGAAAGGACGTTTTATTTTTTTTGCTACCCGTTTCGATTCATATTCACAGTGTGGCACGAGTCAATATCCATACTTGCTTGAATATGTCAGGAAATATTTCCTTCTCCGCCCCATCGTCCGGCGAGATCTGCTCGAAGTCTATTTCGATCCGGGATTCAGGCACACCTACAGTATTGAACAACTGGTGAGACAATGGGTGAATTCCGGGATCCGGACCGTTGACGTAGCCGGTTGGCACGAGTATCCGAAATACACATATGATTATGAGCGATTGATACGCCTGGCCCATGCAAACGGTATCCTGGTATATCTCTGGATCGAACCGCCACAGGTGAGTCAGAAATTCTGGGCTGAACATCCCGAATGGCGTGAGAAGAACTATAGGATGGAAGATGTCCGTCCTTCGTGGCGCTATCCGGTTTCTTTGACCGATGACAAATGCCTTGCGGCAATGGTGAACGAATATAAAAAAATTCTTGACCAATTCGACTGGGATGGTGTCAACGTTGCAGAATTATATTTCGAAGCAGCCAAGGGATTCGACGACGCAAAATATTTCACACCGATGCATCCTTCGGCACAAAAAGAGGTTAAGAACAGATACGGAATCGATCTCACAGCAATTTTTAATCCGCAGTCTCCCTACTACTGGAAATCGAATCCCGCCGTAAAAAAAACTATTGTGGAATACCGCATTCAACGGTTGAAGGAGGTGTACGAAATTTTTCTCTCGGTTATTGCCGACTATGCAAAAAACAGAGAGGGATTCTCGATTCTTGTCACGGCTATGGATAGTCATGGATCGCCTGAACTTCGCGAGTACCTCGGCGTCGATATGGGCACAATCCTGGAACTTCAGAAGAAATACCATTTTTCATTACAGGTCGAAGACCCGGAATACCTCTGGTCCACTTCACCGCTCCGATATATCGAAATAGGAAAACGGTACAAATCGCTTGTTGAAGATTCAACGAAGCTCTACCTCGATCTGAATATCGGACCGTTCCGTAAAAAAGAAGCCGTGATTCCTTTCCCGACATTGATCCAGACAGGCACCGAGAGTTTCCTGCTTGTGAAAGCGGCATCACTCGGCGCACAGCGTTCGACAATATATTCCGAATCAAGCATTAATCCGCAAGACCTCGGCTTCATGGCCAATGCGCTGGCGGGCGAAGTGCAGTACAACCTGAATAACAACCGTTATGACGTTGAATCGCCATACTCTTTTACTCTCAAACTTCCGACATCCATCCAGGAAGTAAGCGTCGACGGGATTCCAGTATCGCCGTTCCGCGATAATGTATATATCATCCCTGCCGGTCGGCACGAGATCGGTCTCTCGCCCGAAGCGGTCACCTCATTTTCAACGCACGAGCTTCAGTCACGGATCATGTCGATTTCCGCCAATCTTCTCACTGTGTCGTACGGATTACGCGATGTTAAATTCACATATGAATCGGATATGCGGACACTCGCGTCGTTCAACCGTACGCCGACTTCGGTCAGTGTCGATGGAAGGAAATATAATTTCATCGCTATGAAAGGAAACGACTGTTACACGATCTTTCTCCCTCCGGGAAAGCACTATGTCGAGCTTGTGGCAGGCGATCAATTTTCCTATGGAGTGAATCTGACGAGTCTCTGGTCATCGACCTTCATCGCCATATTCGGATTCATTGCAGTATCGTTATTAATTGTCATGTACATCTTTTTGAAAGTTATTAAACGTCAAAGCGAAATCACAAGAGCATAATTTCTATGTCGGTTCTTGAAGTCGATTTAAGTTTCCTGTTCGTTGTTGCAGTCATTCTTATCTGGTTTATGATAGCTTACCAGTTTATTCTGACTGTCTTTGGATATTTTAACTATCTAAAATCACTAAAAGAAAAATCGGCAATCGATACCGGAGTGATCGAATTTCCGACATGTTCTATTCTCATTCCTGCACATAACGAAGAAAAGGTGATCGGAGCGACAATCGAATCGATGCTCAAATTGAATTACCCGAAGGATAAGCTCGAGATCATTATTATCAACGACGGGTCGAATGATTCCACAAAAGACATCATCAAACGATATGCTGCCCGCGATAGCCGGATCGCCCTTTTTAATGTACCGAAAGGAGAAGGAGGAAAAGGAAAATCACGAGCCCTCAATCTCGGCATTCAAAAGGCCCACTCGGACGTCATCGCCGTCTTCGACGCCGACAACACACCGGACCCTGAGTCGCTGAAATATCTTGTCGCCAACCTTATTATGAACCCGGAGCTCGGGGCTGTTCTGGGGAAATTCCGCACGGTGAACAAGAACCACAACATGCTCACAAAATTTATCAATGTCGAAACGCTCAGTTTCCAATCGATGCTTCAGGCCGGACGGTGGCAGATGCATCATATCTCCACACTGCCAGGAACAAACTACGTCATGTGGAACAGTCTTATTAAAAAATTAAACGGGTGGGATGAAGAGGCACTGACGGAGGACTCCGAACTGAGTATCCGCATATATCTCGAAGGATATAAAATCAAATATGTACCATATGCCATCACGTACGAGCAGGAACCGCAGAAATGGAATGTATGGGTGAAACAGCGGATGCGGTGGGTCCAGGGAAATAATTATGTCATCTCAAAATTTTTTAAGAAAATCCCTCTTCTTAAAAACAAGCGGCTTGCGTTCGATCTTCTCTATACTCTTTTATTATATTACGTTTTCTTTGTTGCGATGATCATTTCCGATTTCCTTTTCATTATCAGTGCCCTTAACCTTGTCAGCATAGCGCTCCCCGGTCCGTACACGGTGGTCTGGATCATGGCCTTTATCCTTTTTCTCTTCGAAATAATGTTAGCAATCTCCTATGATGACGAAGACAGCGTAAAGAAGATCGGCTTATTGGTTTTAATGTATATATCCTATTGCCAGCTCTGGATGTATGTCGTTATCAAGGCGATATATAATGAGTACATTAAAAAAGAGAAGCGAACATGGACGAAGACGGTGCGATTCGATGTTCCAACAGCCGGTGGCAAGTAGAAGGGAAATAATCCACGCCTGTTCAGACAGCAAAGGCCCGGGAGTAATTATCTTCCAGGCCTTTTTAAATTTGCCTTCCCTAAAATTCATTCATATCGAAGCGATTCGATCGGATCGAGGTTGGCGGCTTTCCATGCGGGGTACGTCCCGAAAATGATACCAACAATTGAACAGACGACAAGACCGATGACTACCCAATCATAGGGGATGATTGCGGGAACACTCATCAGCAACGCCACTATATTGCCGCCAAGCACACCGAGCACGATCCCGATCAGGCCTCCGAATTCGCAGAGGACGACGGCTTCGATCAGGAATTGAACGAGCACGTTATTTTTTCTTGCACCGATCGCTTTTCTGATTCCGATTTCGCGCGTACGCTCGGTGACAGAGACGAGCATAATGTTCATGATTCCCACGCCTGCCGCAAGCAGCGCAATAAAACTGATAAAACCGACGCCTATTTTCACATATTTTGTGAAGTCGTTGAATTGTTTGATTACCGAATCGTTCGAGAAAATTTCGAAATCATCGGGTCTTCCAGGTTCGACCTTCCGCTCCATACGAAGGATGCCACGGACCTGTTCTATCGCATCCTCAAAGGTCTCGCGATCATTGGCCTGAACCATAATGTTGATCGATCGCTGTTTACCATATCCCAGCATGAATGTTGTGATCGGCATAGCAACAAAATTATCTGAATTCCCTCCCATCGAGGAACCCTGCGGTTCAATAACACCGACTACAGTATAGTTATCACCATCAATTTTTACTTCTTCGCCGATGGGGTCACCCTTCAGAAAAAGTTTTTTCACTACAGCGTCTCCCAGCACTATCACTTTCCGGGAAAGCTCTAGGTCCTGGGGCAATAGGGCGCGTCCGTCTTTTACGATCCAGTTATTCGTCGGAAACCCGCTTGGATCTTCACCTGCAACTCCGACGTTCGGATTCGTCTCAATATTCTTATATTTAATAATCTTTGCACCCACCCATGATTCCAATCCGACATATTTCGACATAGTTGCTTTTTCTTTTACTGCTAGTCCCTGATCATATGTAATATCTTTTCGGTTTCGGTATTTTTGCCACGCACCCGGTCCGCCGACAAACATTATGGGATATTTCTGAACCTGGAACGTATTGGCCCCGAGCTGGCTCAATCCGCTCTCGATGGAATTTTGAAGAACACCCATAGCGGTCATGACAAGTATGATCGAGAAAACGCCGACGGCAATACCAAGCAGTGTTAGGATGGAACGGAGTTTATTCGTCCGCACGGCCGTAAGGGCCATGATCAGACTTTCTTTTATCTCAAGAATATAAACACTTGGCATAAGTTTTTATTTCACTTTAAAAAACGTTATTCATACCGTAGGGCATCGACAGGATTCATCTTTGCCGCACGATAAGCCGGTAAAAATCCGGAGACCACTCCTACAAGCAGAGAAATGACAAGAGCAACAATCACAACAGAAACCGGCATTGCAGTCGGTAGAATCTGGTCTATAATAAGTGATAGGGGAAAAGCGATGGCTACGCCGATGAATCCGCCGATGAGACATATCGTTGCCGATTCCATAAGAAATTGCAGCATGATTGTCCGTCGCTTGGCGCCAATTGCTTTTCGTATGCCGATTTCTTTTGTCCGTTCCGTCACCGACACATACATAATATTCATAATGCCGATCCCGCCCACAAAAAGTGAAAGACCGGTGATGAACAACCCGATTCCGGCAATGACGGCACCGATTTGATCGAATGTCGCCTTAAGCATTTCCTGCTGATTGATAGCGAAATCGTCCTCCTTCGATGGAGGGACTTTGCGGACTTTTCGCATGATGCCGCGCAACTCTTCCTTCGCATCGTCGAGAAGCGATACATCTTTGACTTTCACACTGATCTGAATGCCGTGACGAGTGCCGAACATCCGCAGCGTTTCCGAAATCGGAATAACGACGCGGTTATCCAGGCTGAAAAGTCCAAGGAAGCTCCCCTGTTTATCCAGTACTCCGACAACTCTGTATCCGTTTCCATTTATGCGGATTGTTTTTCCGATCGGATCTTCACGGCTGAAAAAATTCTCGGAGATATCATAGCCGATTACACAGACGGGCCGGCCTCCGTCGACTTCGGCGCTTGTCAAGAAACGGCCGGTCAATATCGAGGCACCGGCGGTGACCGGATAATTTTCATTCGACCCTATGATAAACACATTCTGGGAACTCATGTCCCGATATTTAATCGTTCCCAGATCGCCGAAATTCGGCGAAACAGCGGAGGCGAGAGTCGCATTTTTTTCGACAGCTTTTGCTTCTTTCATCCAGATTTCTTTTCGATTTCTGTATTTCCACCAATCTTCCCCGTGCATCCACGGCCATTTTTGAACATACAGCACATCGGCGCCGATGGACGAGATACTATTATTGAATGCGCGATTCAATCCCTCGATAGCGGTTCCCATTAATGTGACCGACACGATGCCGATTATGATGCCCAGTGTCGTTAACACCGCCCGCATCCTATTGGCAAGGATGGCTCGAAAGGATATTGCCAATCCCTCCCGAAATTCCTCCAAGAAATACATTGATTCCCCGAGATACTGATTATTTTCCTGCAGTTGATTCTTCTTGCTGTGCAACGACCTCACGGGCATTTACCCGTGCGCTCACAAAATCGTCGCTCTCAATCATCCCGTCACGGATACGTATAATGCGATGAGCATGGCGGGCGACATCTTCTTCGTGCGTCACAAGAATGATGGTATTCCCTTGTTCATGAAGTTCTTCGAGCAACATCATTATTTCCTGTCCGGTCTTTGTATCAAGGTTTCCGGTCGGTTCATCAGCCAGTATAATCGAAGGATTGTTTACCAGTGCACGGGCGACCGCAACACGCTGGCGCTGTCCGCCCGAAAGTTCATTCGGCTTATGAAGCATCCTGTCTCCGAGGCCGACATGCTGAAGTGCTTCCTCGGCGAGTCGCCGCCGCTGTGTCGCCGGTATGCCGGCATAGATCAGAGGCAGCTCCACATTATGGAGTGCATTGGAACGCGCAAGCAGGTTAAATGTCTGAAAAACAAATCCGATTTCTTTATTTCGGATTTTCGCCAGCTCATTGTCGTTCATCTCGCTGACATTGATCCCGTTAAGCTCATAGAGCCCCGATGTCGGCGTATCGAGACATCCGAGAATGTTCATCAACGTCGATTTCCCCGATCCCGACGGACCCATGATAGCGACATATTCGTTTTTTTCTATCTGTAATGAGACGCCGTTGAGTGCGTGAACAACTTCGGCTCCCATCTCATAGAATTTCGTAATCTGTTGGATTCTGATTAACATAGACTTCCCGTTCATTATTTTGTCGAAGCTGTAAATTTCTTCTGCTGGTTATCGATTTTTAATTTCGAACCATCTTCGAGCTCGCGGTTGATAGCTTTAAAGCTTCCAGAGATAACCTCTTCTCCGCCTTTAAGCCCTTCGGTAATCTCAACGTATGTATCATCGCTGATGCCGCGTTTGACCTTCGCCATTTTTGCTTTGCCGTTATCGTTCTGGAATATCACCTCGTCGACTTTTGTTTCTTCCTTTTTCTTCCCATTATTGATAGTGACGCCTTCAGGTTGTCCTTCTTCCGGTTTCTGTTCCATTTTCGGTGTACGTGTTGTCACACTCTGGATGGGAACAGCCAGAACATCATGGCGCGTATCGGTTTCAGTATCGGCAGTTACCGACATACCTGGACGTAACTCTATTCCCTTATCAAGAACACGAATCTTTACCTGAAAATTCACGACTTCCTCCTGCGTTCCGAGTCCTTTCGTCTTTGCCGCATTGCCGATTTCATAAACAATACCGACAAGCTTCTTCCCGGGGTAGGCATCGACGGAGATACGTGAGGTATCTCCGATTTTTACCAGAACGATATCGTTCTCATCAATATCGACCTGGGCTTCCATGCTTTTTAAATCCGCGACAGTCATGATCTCCGTCCCCTGCATGAACGAACTTCCGCTCACACGCTCGCCGAGCCTGGAGATAAGGTTGCTTACCGTACCATCAATCGGTGAGTAGATTGTTGTTTTCCGGAGGCTTTCTTCCGCCTGGTTGAGGGCGGCCTTGGCAGACTCCCATTGCGCTTTTTGGACAGAATAGTTGGTTTTTGCCGTCTCAAGGTCCTGATCGGATATAAGTTTCTTTTCAAAAAGTCCCTTCGCTCTGTTATAGTCGGCCTCAGCTTTTATCATGGTGGCTTCGCCGACAACCAGCATTGCTTTTTGCTGATCTCGTTGTGCCATATAAAGATCTGGTTTTACTTTTACGAGTAGATCTCCCTTCTTCACCTTCTGTCCTTCTTTAACGGGCAGTGCGATGATTTCACCGGAGACTTCGGCATTTATTTTCACCTGAAGTTCAGGCTGTATTTTACCGGTTGCTGAAACGATTTGTGTGATCGTTCGTTTTTCGACTTTTTCAGTCTGGACGGTAATAACCGTCTCACGTTTGCTTCCCAACACTACCAGCAATACCAGTGCAAGAACGACCACACCGATGATCGATAAAATAATCACTTTCTTTTTCGACTTGCGGCTTTTTGTACCATTAGCCATGACACTCATTACTCCTTTTCTATCGAATTAGTACGGAATTGTTCCCACCGCTAAATCTACATTCTTCTTTGCAGTTATATAATTATAGACAGCGTTTACTTTATTCGACAATGCTGTTGAATAATTCGCATTCGCAGTCAAAAGATCCAGTAGCGTGCTCGCACCCAGCCGATATTTCTCCTCCTGAATTTTTCGATCTTCATCTGCCGAGCGTACATTTTTTTGTGACACATCCACCTGTTTCATAGCGGCATCCAGATCGAGTAATGCTTTTTTAATGTCCACCTGAACCGACCGCTCTGTCTGCATCATTTGTGCTTCGGCGTTTTTGTACGATACCCGCGCTGTCTGAACCTGGTTATCAGTCTGAAATCCATTAAAGAGCGGAAGCGAAACATTGATCCCCCACGAGAGTGTACGGTTATCATTGAGTTTATTTATTTCAGAGGCGCTTAATCCATATGATACCGAACCGTTGACAGTGGGAAAGTATCCGCTCTGAGCCATTGTAATGCTAGAGCTGGCGGCATTCATTTCTTCAATAGCACTCTTATAGTCCGGGCGAAGTGAGAGCGCCTGCTGAGTAAGCGCTTGAAAGTCTTTATATTGTGCATTCAATAAAGTAAATTCGGCAGTATCTACTTCTGCTTTTATCGTCGGATCAGAAAATTGATAGTTGTCATTCGCATTCAATCCGAGAAAAAGAATGAGATCAGCTTTCGCCTTTTCAAAATTATTCCGTGCCTGTATCAGCACCAGTTCATCATTTCCGACTTGATATTGCTGGCGATATACATCCGCAATCGCTCTTGCGCCGAGGCGATTCATTTCAACGATCTGATCGAGCTGGCGTTGACTGCGCTTCAGATTATCTTCACTGACTCCTACAAGATCATCATTTCGCAGGATATTAAGATAAAGCGATTGAGCCTGAAAGACCGTGCTCTGTCTGACACGATATAGATTTTGCTCGGCTGCGACGGCATTTGATGTTGCCCGATTTACATTCGAGGTATTTTCAAAACCATTGAAAAGCGTCATATCGGCACTCACTGCCGTCCGAAAGTAATTGCTCGTCGATGTGTTCGCTAAAGGTACTGCAATACCATTGAGAAATTGGTTCTCCGTGTGCGACTGTGATCGACTCCATGAACCATTCGCACCGACCGAGGGGAGAAGTGCCCCATAGGCTGCTCTTACATTGCTTTCTTGACCGTCGGCAACATTCTTTTGTTGAATGACACCCAGATTACGTTCAAGAGCTATTTGTACGGCGGCATCAATCGAAACCACCCGTGTTGTCTCCTGTGCAAAAGAAAATGATACTATGAAAAACAGGATAAATGTACCGCGAAGCATAGATTTCATAAAATTTTTCTCCGGTAGAATGAAATTCTTCTATAATTAACGCAGTTATGAGGGAAATGTTTCGCGTAAAACAATAATATACGAAAAATCGTGCTTAAAACAATGTAACAATCCATGGTCCTACACTTATTCCAACGGCGAACTCATCATCGATTAATGATTCTCTACTGTCCGTAGGAATCGGAGTTGAGAATTGTATCTTTGATTCTCAGTAGAAATTCTAGGGCAGCATCATGCTCATTGGGAATTTCCCCGTCAAGAATCGCATTCTCAATTGCTGTCTTGAGTTTTCCGATAATAGGACCTGGTGCAAGACCACAAACCTGCATAATCTCATCGCCTTTCACCGGCGGCTGCCAGTTCCTAATCCGATCTTTCTCTTCGACCTCTCTCATCTTCGCATAGACCCGGTCGTAATTGGCGGTGTATTGCGTCACCAGCGTCGGGTTTTTTGACGTGATATCCGCTTTACAGAGAATCATAAGATCATCGACTTCATTCCCCGCTTCGAAGAGAAGCCGACGCACGGCAGCATCCGTCACACCGTCGTCGACGAGTGCCATCGGACGCAGGTGAAGCCGTACAAGTTTTTCGACGTAGGAAAGCGGTTCGAGCGGTAACCTCAGACGATGGAAAATTCCCTTTTGCATCCGTGCGCCGATTTCTTCATGTCCATAAAACGACCATCCGATCCTCTCGCGGAACATCTTCGTACGCGGTTTTGCAATATCATGAACCAAAGCGGCAAATCGGAGCCAGACATTGTCCGTCACGGCACTGATATTATCGACTACCTTAAGCGTATGAAGCAATACATCCTTGTGATAATATTTCCGTCCATCGTCGGGGCTCGTACCAATGTCGTCCCGCTGATCCACTCCCGCCATTGCAGCAACCTCGGGAAGAACGATCTTCATCAATCCGCTCTCGCACATTAATTTGAGACCCAGTGAAGGCCGTTCGCTCTTCATGAGTTTTAAAAATTCGTCGGTGATGCGTTCCTGCGAAACGATTGTAATGCGGTCTGTCATTTTCGCGATTGCAGCAAAGGTCTCTAAGTCAATCGAAAATCCGAGCTGTGCTGCGAACCTGACGGCCCTCATCATCCGTAGTGGGTCGTCACCAAAGGTCTGCATTGGTTCGAGTGGAGTGCGGAGTATTTTACGTTCAATGTCGCTTTTACCGTCAAATGGATCCTCGACCTCGCCATACCGTGATTCATTGAGTGATGCTGCAAGTGCATTGACGGTGAAATCACGTCGTGCGAGATCATCTGCGAGACTCCCTCCCTCGACATCGGGCTTTCGTGACGATTCACTGTAACTCTCTTTCCGTGCACCTACAAATTCTATAATGCGATCATCCAGCGGCAGCATCGCCGTACCAAATTTTTCATAGACGATAATGTTTTTACGTTTCAATATCGAGGCGGCGTTTTTCGCAAAAACGATCCCATCACCAACTACAACAATATCGATATCTTTGACCTCTCTTCCGAGAAGCAGATCTCGGATATATCCGCCGACGACAAATGCTTCGATTCCGAGTTCATCCGCGAGAGCGCCGACACGTTTCAGAATCGGGTCGGAGAGAGATAATATTTCAGGTTTTTCGTTCATGATGCTTCTCCCCACGGCTTACGCCGTGGGTTAAGGTCTTGCGCCCTACGGAACTTGTCAGTGATGTAATGCTTTTTTTTCAACAGCCGGGTTACCGAGTAGTCCTGTTACGCGATAGTGGAACAGGACGTCCTTCGACTAGCTCAGGACAAGTATCGAGGTAACCATATTAAAACCGCGAGTACAGAATACTTGGAGAAAATATTTCATCAGCTTACTTGATCAATGACTTTTCTATATTTTTGTTGTTGTTTTTCAATTGTCGCTATAATTTCCTGTGCGACTTCAAGCGCCCGTTTTCCGTCTTGTGCACTCACCACAGGCACTGTATCATCAAGTATTGACTGAAGAAAAAGTTCGAGTTCATACTGCAATGCATTCACTTTTTTTGGCTTTGGCCGCTCATAGACAATGTTTCTTTTAACCGGTCCAGAATCGATCTGTCCAAGAAGTCTGGTTGCTTTTACGGAGCGATCCTTCGAATCGACAAGGCGGAATACCTCCGCAGTCCCTCCGGAGAAATCGATCGAAATATAAGCATTACTCTGGAAGAGCCGCATCTTCCTCATTGCGCGCTGCGAAATCCGGCTTGCCGTTACATTCGCGACGCAGCCGTTCGCAAACTGGATTCGTGCGTTTGCGATATCGATGTTTTCCGACACAATACCGACACCGCTTGCATCGATTTTCTCGACCGGAGCTTTCACAAGGCTGAGTATAATATCAATATCGTGAATCATCAGATCAAGTACGACTGCGACATCGGTCCCGCGTGGTTTGAATTGTGCCATACGGTGCGACTCGATGAATAGAGGATCAAGATTCATATGTCCTACAGAAAGAATAGCAGGATTGAATCGTTCAATATGCCCGATTTGAACTTTCTTCTTTGTACGTTCGGATTCGGCGATTAGCAATTCGGCTTCCTTCACGGTCTTCGTGATCGGTTTTTCAATAAATAGATGAAGTCCTTTCCTGAGCGCTTGCAGAGCGATATCCGAATGCGTTGAGGTCGGAGTCGCAATACTAACTGCATTTACAGCAGCGTATAATTCGTCGATTGTCGCAAATGAGCGTACCCGGAATTCTTTTGCCACAGACCAAGCCCGCTCTGTATTGATGTCATAGACACCGATAAATTCTGCGTTCTTAATCGACGAATACATTTTTGCGTGAAGGGAACCTAGATGCCCTACTCCGATAACGCCGACTTTTACTTTGCCGTCCATAAAAACACCTTACTCATTTTTCAGAAATGCTTTCGGTTGAGCGTTATGCCGTACCCTATATACAGTATAATATATTACATGAAAGTCTGATGTCCTCATCCCGTAAAATGCACGATGAAAAAGCGGGACGAGATCCTCGTCCATAAGGCGCTCCGCCACAGAAGCCCGATCGATAACATAATCGGGAATACATGATGAAAAATAAAGTCTTTTTAACATAATGTCGTTGTAGCCATATCCCTGATGTCTGAGCTTTATCATTTCAGGTGTAACCACTCCCATTGGATCGCATATTTTCCTATGCGAATAATAGCCGATGACGCCGGCATCCGGAACCGTGACTATTGCATCCGTCGATGTGTTGGTCTCGAGCCATGAGGCGATGTACTGAAATACATCCTCGGTCCCCTGGGCGATATCTCGCATATACGGCTGAATAGAGTGGCGATAGACGAATTGGTTCTGGATCAAAATTATCGCCGTCAAAATAATAAAGATATTATAATCGAGTCTTTGAAACAAATTATATTCTTCATGAATTTTTTTCATCCCCCAGAATCCTAGTATCGTGATAAAAGGAATGATCAGCAGCAGCGAGCGCTGAGCAATAGCTGTCCCGCAACTCAGAAAAAATACCGACAATATAATGACCCAGCCGGCGGGCAGCACAAGCATCCGCAATTCAGTTCGTTCAGATGCCATCTGGTTCCGACTTTTTCGGACTGCGATGATAAGTCCGATTAAAAAGAACACAGCAGTGACGGCATCCGATGCACCAATGTATGCGGTAAAAGCTATTAATCCCCGAAGGCTTCCGGCAGTACTCCCATCCGCAAAAAAAGAATTCGAAAGCACCGTTCCGAATGTTCGGAGCGCAAAAATATACCAGGGAAGGATGACAAGACAAAATGCAAGAAGTGATAAGCCGACTGTTTTAATAGCCCGCCGCCGCTCAACGGTATTGAAAAAGATATCGGCAATGATAATAACGATGAAGAGTATCGCCTCCGGTCTGACGAGTGACAGCAATCCTGCGATGACGGAGCCGATGACGTACTCGTTCCGCATGCAATACCAGGCAGCTAGTAATGCCAAAAATACAGCGAGCGAAGTTTCCAGTCCGCTCGACGACCACTGAAGGAATGATACATTCATAGAGAAAGCGAGCGTTGCCAGAAGCGCAAGAATTCTATGACGGAGTATTTCAATTGCCAGCATGAAAAAAACAATCAGCCCAAGAGATGCAATAAATAGATCGAGCGCCTTGGTACCGAGCACGACGTCGATCGAAAAAAAGTTCTCGCAAGCAATCAGAAGCGTCCAGAGTGGGCTCGTCACGCCGTACGCCGGTTCATGCGGATTAAAAGAAAATCCATCGCCATGTGCAATATTCCGGCCATACTGAAGATAAACATACGTTTCATCCGGTGTGTAATAAAAATGAGCTATCGATGCGCCATAAAAAACCAGTACGATGGCGGCAAGTCCAAAAACAAAAAGCCGTTTTTGCGATGGTGTATATTCGGGTTCTTCGATCATTGTATTCATAAAGGAAACGTGTCTTTAATCCATATAAGAAGTTCCTCAGCAGAATAAAAAACCAGATCGGGCTGCAATGCCAGTACCTGCGGTTTCATATACGAATCCCATACAACGGCAGCCGTTTTTACTCCAACGGAATGCGCTGCCTTCATATCAGCAACTGAATCGCCAACCATTAATACTTCTTCATTACTCAGATCGTACTTCTCCATGATTTTGGAAATCCCTTCCGAGGAAGGCTTATGATTGACGACATCGGAACCCGTAACGAGCATATCGAAATGTTTGAGTATACCTGATAGCTCGAGTGTAATCGTTGTCGTTCGAATTCCTTTCCCCGTGAACACTGCCAGTATCATTCCTCGTTTCTTAAGATGCTCGAGCATCTCAACAACACCGGGATACAGAGGGGCAAGAGAGGCATGCTGTTCTGCATAGTATGCATAATAATCTTCACATGCCGCCGCCGCAATTTCTTTGCCGAGCATCTTCTCGATGCATACTTCCTCCGGTGGACCGAAGAGCGCTATTATTTCCGGTTCAGAAAATGTTTTATGAAGATATTTTTGCGCTATGTGGTTGAAAGTGTCGAAAATGAGCTTGTTCGTCTGTGCCAGCGTCCCGTCAACGTCAAAAATAACGCACCGCAGTTTGTTCATTCAGCCCTCATTAGTAGTTAAAATATCTTAAATATACGAAAGGGCAAGTCGAGGTACAAGGAGTTGAGAAGTAAAGAGAAAGATCGAGGTTAAGGTCAATGGTTGAGGCTGAGATGGGGCAGTAAATTTTTTCCTTTTTCCTTTTTAATTTTTCCTTTATCTTAATCTCGACCTTAACCTCAACCTGTTTCTGGAGGTTTTCTGACAAAGCGTGTTTTACTAAAGAAAGGCCATGATGCCCGCCTGCTAGCCGGCCATCTCTGGGTTTTCAGCAATGAGATTCATTCCATTGAAGGAAGTCCGGTGGTAGGTGATGTGGTTGATGTCCGCCGAATCGACGGAAAATTTATCGGGCGGGGTTTTTATCATCCCCATTCATTAATAACTGTCCGGCTCGTCACACGGATTGATGAGGAAATTACTCCCGCTCTCTTCACGCAGCGAATTTCCTCGGCTCTCTCGCTCCGCAAAAAAATCTATCCGGCATCGAACACGTACCGGCTGGTCCACGGGGAAAGCGATTTCCTCCCCGGATTGATCATCGACAGGTTCAACAAGCTCTTTTCAATCCAGACTTTTTCTGCTGGTATAGATCAATGGCTCGATCAAATAGTCAAGATCCTTATCGGAATGTTACAACCGCAGGCAATTGTTGAAAGGAATGAATCGGCGTTACGGACACTCGAAGAGCTACCGGCCCGCGCCGGGATGCTGTATGGTGCGGAATCATCCACAACAATCGATATTGATGGAATTAAATACGCCATTGACGTGTTAGAAGGACAAAAGACGGGTTTTTACCTTGATCAGCGCGAAAATCGAAAAAGTCTTCGAAAATATACGGAAGGATCAACGGTACTCGATTGCTTTTGTAACGACGGTGGATTCGCATTAAACGCCGCCGCTGCCGGAGCATCAAATATAGAGGGGGTAGACAGCTCGGACAGCGCAATTACGCGTGCGAGGATGAACGCGGAAACAAATGGGTTCAGCACCCGATGCACATTCCATATTGACAACGTATTCGAAGCACTTAGAAATTTTATCGATCAAGGTCGGTCATTTGGTGTTGTTGTTCTCGATCCCCCGTCATTCACAAAGAGCCGAAAAACCGTCAATACGGCCAAACGGGGCTATGCTGAGATCAATACGAATGCGATGAAAATTTTATCACAAGGAGGGATACTTGCAACTTCCTCATGTTCTCACCATATTACAGAGGAGACTTTTATGGATATTATCAAGGAGAGTGCGGTTGCTGCCGGACGGCAAATCCAACTCCTTGAATGGCATGGAGCGGCTCCCGACCATCCGGTGCTCCCGGCAATGCCTGAGACACAGTATTTAAAATTCGGAATTTTTAGAATCCTATAAGAGAATTCGAGAAAAACAAAATGCGAAAACTGATAGTAACAGGATTTCTGATCTTACTTGGAGCCATTGGAAGCACGACTCCTTCAAATGCCCGGCGTCCAGACTCGACGATGGTGTTTGCCAATCCTAATAATCCTCTCATCACGACGGATACATCATCGTACACGAATATATATGGACTCGATATTCTTTTTTCAAATAATGGATTTGGCCTCGGCTTTTTCCTTCGTAAGGAATATAGCCGTACCTTTCAGGGATTTATATCGCTGGCAATCTCAGAAGCAAAAGATGATCAGGAAGTTGAGTACTATGATCCATACACGTATCAATCCTATGTCCCCGGAAAAGTGAACCGATTCCTTGTATTTCCGTTGACTGTCGGTATTCAGTACAGACTCTTTGAAGATGATATCCTCGACACTTTCCGTCCTTATATATCCGGAGGAATCGGACCTGCAATTGTTCTCTCAAGCCCTTATGAAAAGGAATTCTTCAGCAGTCTGAGTTATGCTCAGGCGCACTACACGTTCAATGCTTATATCGGAGGCGGAGCGTTTTTCGGGAGTGATAAGGTAAACATCATGGGAGTAAGTTTTCGTTATTATTTCATCCCGGTATTCAATGGAATCCCCAGTCTGGCCGATGCTAATTCTGGCCTTGTGACAAATAAAAAAGAATTCGGCGGGTTCTTTATCTCTCTGAATTTTGGCTCAAGCTTTTAAACGCTCGGGTACTGATATAGCTCCTCCATTTGCCACCCTTACGAGCCCAACGGGTCGTAGACCGTAGGCCTTACAGGATCCTATTTTCCCAAAAGCTATTTCTATGAACATAACACCTCTACGGGGTTTTGTAAATATAGAATTATGCCTACGACCTGTAGAGAATTACGACCTGTCCGCCGGAGCGGCTTGCCCGCCGGAGTTACACGAAGGCGGAGTCGAAAACGCAAAATGATTCGAATGACGATCCCAACGGGGTCGGATATTAGAGCGGCGGACGAAGTCCGCCGTTATGGGGAGAAAAGAGATTCAGAACCCTGAAAGGGTGAGATATCAAAAAACACAAATGAGGTATTTTACCCTTACAGGGTAACATGATTTTTCTTTTTTTTGTTGGGGCTACGCCCCAACCTTCTCTATGTGACCCCTTTGGGGTCATCAGCCCGGTGGCCTCAGGGTGAATACCGAGGCCCCATTGAGAGAAGATGATTCAAAAGCTGGAATAGCCAGGTGGCCGAGTTAAATTGCAATATATTAAGCAATATCGAGGCCACCGCTTTCCAAGAGAAAAATTTGAGAATAATCCGAGTTAACCTAAGAGGATCAGAGGGATGGAGAGTTTTGGATTATTTCATCTTCTGCACTTCCAAATAGCGATAGCAGTCGACGAGGTGATCGTTGACCATTCCAGCGGCCTGCATGAAAGAATAGCAGATCTTAGGCCCTACAAATGTAAATCCCCTCCTCTTCAGATCCCTGCTCATCGTTTCTGCCTCTCGTGATATTGCCGGAAGCTGCGACAGTCTCCGGTATCGATGTACCAGCATTTTCCCATCCGTAAATTGCCAGATATATGAGTCGAACGATCCGAATTCTTGTTGCACCATTAAAAATTGCCGTGCATTCAATACTGCAGCATTGATTTTAAGGCGGTTTCGGATAATTCCGGGATCAGCCAGAAGCCGTTTGGTATCCCTTGCTTTATACCGGGCAATTCGCACCGGATTAAAATTGTGAAATGCTTTTCGAAAATTTTCCCGTTTCTTCAGCACTATTTCCCAGCTCAAGCCGGCCTGGACAGCATCGAGAATCATGAATTCAAAAAGTTTCCTGTCGTCATGAATCGGAACACCCCACTCATGATCATGATAGTCTATCATCAGGGGATTACTGGAAGGCCACCCGCACCTCTTTTTTCCATCGGAGAATACCATTCTATTATTTCCATTAATTCTACTGGAATAAAATCTTTACAATGAACAATGCCCCTAACGCACCTGCCAAGTCGGCCATGAGTCCGGCCGGCACTGCATGACGCGTAGTCTTGATATTTGCAGCACCAAAATAAACTGCAAGGACATAGAATGTTGTTTCTGAACTTCCATAAAGCGTTGAGACCAGGACTCCAACGAACGAATCGGGTCCGTAGGTTTTCATGATGTCGGTCATTAAACCGAGTGATCCGCTTCCCGAGAGAGGTCGCATTAATACCATCGGCAATGCTTCGGCCGGCATACCGATGAGTCGTGTGACCGGATCGAGAAGCATCACCAAAAAATCCAGCGCCCCGCTTGCACGAAATATTCCAATGGCAACGAGCATACCGACTAAATACGGAATGATTCGCAGTGCAACGTTGAAACCCTCTTTTGCCCCGTCGATAAACACATCATAGACTTTCACCCGCTTGAAGAATGCATAGAGAAGGAATACGACTATGATGAGTGGAATTGCAAGAGCTGCAACAAGACCGATGATGGAGCGGAAGAGATCTGTCATCGCTTTATCCCCCCTTCATCTTTTGTCATTGTTTCTCGGAACTCTTTTTTCTCTTCTTCAGTGAGTTCGATCTGTTTCCGAAATACCGGAAGACGCTGGAGTAATTTCGCCGTTGCAATGCCGACAATAGTTGCGCACGATGCACCGAAGATCGTCGTGCCAATAATCACTGCCGGGTCGGCCGAGCCGATACCGACACGAATTGCCAGTGCAGTCGCAGGAATCAGTGTCAGTCCCCCCGTGTTGATTGCGAGAAACGTGACCATTGCATTTGTGGCAACGCCCTTCTTTCGATTTAAGGTATTCAACTCATCCATTGCTTTCAAGCCAAACGGTGTAGCGGCATTGCTCAGCCCCAACATATTCGCGGCAATATTCATCACCATCGCAGCCATCGCCGGATGGTTTTCAGGTACGTCGGGAAAGAGGCGCGTCATAATAGGAGAGAGCCCCCGTGTGATTAATCCGGCGAGACCGGCCACCTCGGCGACTTTCATGATGCCGAGCCATAGTGCCATGACGCCGACCAGACCAAGAGCAATCGTTACGGCAATATTTGCATATTCCAAAACCGCCTGAGTCACCGCGCGAATTCTCACCAGAGTTATAGGTTCAAAAACGATAGATGCCTGACGTCCTATACCCCCGCCGGAATGAAGCACAATTTTCCCGTTCAATTTGTCTTTTGCCCCGGCTGCCTTTGCCATTTTCTGCCACCAAGGGTGCGATTTTTCCGAGAGAAGAAGCTGGAATGTCCCGGTCCCATCTCCCATCAAGGTGACAGACGCCGGTTGTATTATAAATGTTGTATCCTCCCGACCTGGTTGAGGTCCGGACCCCGGGGAGAGACGATAAAAATCCGAAAAACGAGTGAGGGGAAGAATAATAATACAAGGTCGTGATTGACACGGTTGTGCAAGCGTATCGTGATCGGTAAATCGGACAGTCACCTCGAGAGCCTCACCGTTCCTGTACGTGTCCCGGACTTGATCGTTGATATCGCTGCCAACGGCAACTGCAATTCCCAGAACGATGAGTCCTATCCAGATGTAGTTTAACATTGTCTCATCCTGTTTTTTCCGGCTCTTGCGCCAAGGGTCGTCAGACTTCGACGAACTCTGTCGAGCGCATAAGCCTATGGCTTAGTGTCCTTATACCCAACAGCCGTGGAAGAGTTCTCTGTGGTAATCTTTAACAAAGATAAAATATAACCACAGAGGACACAAAGGAAAAAATGAGAACACAGAGTTTAAAAAGAGACCTTGAAGTTGATTGCTATTCCTGTCGGCTGCGGAAATGGCTGCAGCATTACTTTTGAATCTTTATGAAAATCGAAAAGGCTTGCATCGACGAACGCATCGAGAATGTTGATTGCATATAAAATACCGAGATACCAGGCAAAACCATCGCGCTCGTCGCGGTAAAACTCACGAATGGTCAGCAGTCGGCTGTTTCCATTTCGTGCAGTCGGAGTGATACTTGCGTTATATTGATCGCGGTAATCACGATAGAGATTATCGGTCTGGATCCATTCATATACGAACCATCCGCCGATTCCGAGTATAATCGGAGTTTTCCAGTATGATTCGTTATATATCTGACCGGCACCGGGAAGAACAGCCGAGAGTCCCATTGCAAGAATCGTCGACTTTGTCTGATGATAGGGTGCAGAGAGCGAATCTTCCACTCCAGATACTTTCATCGTATCACTCTGCCCATAAGAAGATGAGATATATGAAAAAGGAACACCAGGGGCAGCTTTCTCAATTATGTATTGCGCATTGAGCGGACTGGCGATCCACAGGAGTACAATCAGCACTATCAGTGTTGTTTCCCTCATATATTTAAAGGACGGCAATGACCTCAATTTCGACGCTGACATCCCGGGGAAGCCTTACAACCTGGATGGCACTCCGTGCCGGGCTGTTCGTCCCAAAATATTCTCCGTATACTTCATTCATCGCTGTAAAATCTTTCATATCTGTCAAGAATACCGTTATTTTTACCACGTTTGCAAATGAAGATCCGGCTTCATGAAGTATCGCATCGATATTTTCACAGACCCGCCGTGTCTGGGCCTTGATATCTCCCATAATAACAGCATTTGTCGCCGGATCGATGGGAATCTGACCGGCGAGAAAAAGCATCTTCCCTGATGCTTCTATTGCCTGATTATAGGGCCCGATCGGAAGAGGCGCCTTCGGTGTTTTAATGACAATTTTTCCCATACTTATATATTTCTTTTTTCAAGATCGGAAATGAGCTCTACAATCCTTTCGAGATCATCCGGAGAATAATATTCTATCGTGATTTCCCCTTTTCCTGTCGGGTGAGATTTGATCTGGACTTTGGTACCCAGAGCATGACGAAGCCGTGACTCCATACTCCTTATTCCCCCATCGGCGGGTGAAAGTGTAGCGGGTGTTTCTTTCCGTGAAACCGATGTCTTATTTCCGATCGTGCGAACAAGTTCTTCCACTCTTCTTACCGACAATCCCTGCCGGATTATGCGATGCCAGATCTTCAATTGTACGGCTTCGTTTGGTAATGCAATGAGCGCGCGGGCATGTCCCATACTGATCTCTTCTCGCCGGAGACTCAATTGAACTTGGGCGGGAAGTTTTAATAGTCTCAGAAAATTAGTTACCGTTGTCCGGTCTTTCCCTATTTTTTGGGCAACAAGTTCCTGTGTCAGGTCACATTCATCAATCAACCGCTGATAGGATATTGCCACTTCAATCGGATTCAGGTGTTCACGCTGGAGATTTTCAACCAGCGCCAGCTCGAGCATTTCTTCATCTCTTTTTACTTCGACGATATAGGCGGGGATCGTTTTCAGTCCGATCTCCTGAGATGCACGTACACGCCGTTCACCCGAAATAAGACCATAATTACCGTCAGCGGTTCGGCGTACGGTAATCGGTTGTATAACTCCTTTCTCGCGGATCGAGCGTTTCAAATCCTCTTGCGCCTCGACATTGAAATCCATTCGAGGTTGAAACGGGTTAGGCCTGATGCGATCAAGTTCAATGCTTGCAATGATGTTTGTCTGTTCTGAATCATCCCTGCGCACTTCAGGCGTGGTACGCGGTTCTTCGGGTGTCGATCGCTGGAGTAAAGCACTTAATCCCTTTCCTAAGACCGTTTTGCTCATAGAGTATGCTGTTCTCCGATCTTCGTTTGGGTAAGATGATTGTTATGTGTGAGAATTTCTTTCGCGAGCTCCATATAATTTCTGGTACCGCTTGAGACCGCATCATAAAGAATAATCGGCTTTCCAAAACTCGGAGCTTCGCTCAAGCGGACATTCCGATTGATAATCGTATGAAAAACCTTTTCGCCAAAATATTTCTTCACTTCCTCCACAATTTGATTTGAGAGACGCAATCGACTGTCGAACATAGTCATGAGAACACCCTCGATTGTCAACGAAGGATTTAATCCCTTTTTTATAATATTGATAGTATTGAGAAGCTGACTGAGACCTTCCAACGCGTAATATTCACATTGAACGGGGATTAGAACGGTATCAGCAGACGTCAATGCATTAAGCGTAAGAAGTCCAAGAGAAGGCGGACAATCAATAATAATATATTTATAGGTATTGCGGATTTTTTCGAGGGCATTCCTGAGCAAGAGTTCGCGTTCGGGTAATTCAACAAATTCAACCTCTGCGCCAACGAGATTCACATTTGATGGAAGAACCGAAAGGTATGGGACGGCAGTCTCTACAATAACATTCGCGGGTTCTTCGCCGCCGAGAAGGACTTCATATATCGATTTTCCATCGTTTTTTTTATCGATCCCCACACCGCTTGTAGCATTCGCCTGCGGATCAATATCAACAAGTAAAGTAGAAAATTCCGCTACGGAAAGGCACGCGGCAAGGTTGACCGCTGTCGTCGTTTTCCCAACTCCTCCTTTTTGGTTCGTTATTGTTATAATCTTCCCCAATACGGACTCCAACAAAATTTCACCATAGTTGAACCAACGGTAATTATCATTTCTCCCCACCAAAGAAAAATCAGATATGTATCGCTCAGCCGGTATAATCTGGAGTGGTGGGACCTTTTATGAATCCTCCGCAGAGATGGCGTGAAACCGTGTGAAACAAATATAAATCAATTTTTAAGGGATTGCAATCAAAATATTAGTTATCAACAGCTTATCAACGACTTTTTTAAAGGTTATTTTCGAAACCACAAATACTAATATTTATTCTAAAGACGATGAAATTCGCTGTCCCTGAGAACTGGAAATTATCCACACCCTTCACCAGTTATCCACATCATACCGTCTTCAAAATAATACAGGAGGAGTTAAATTCTACTTGTCGTGTTTGACGGTTGACTCAGAATTATAGCCCGTTATTGGTAATTATCCTCCTACTAGCACCACGATTAATTCTCTGGGTCCGTGCATCCCTTTGATGAGGATTTTTTCAATATCTGCCGTACGGCTTGTTCCGGTAATAAACGTCAACGAGCTTGTTTTATGCGTCCAATCAACATCAGATTTCTGAAGACGGGCAAAATATTCTTCCAGAGTCGAAACGTATTGCTCCGGACGTGCGATGACACAATGCGTTCGTGTAATAAGCGACAAGACTTTCTTTTTATTCTCGCCTCCCGATAGAATGACGGTCCCGGTCTCGGCAATAAGCGCATCACAAGTTGTTATTCCTCCCTCACTCTGTACTGGCTCTCCCTCAAGAGAAAAACCTTCGTATGAGATATCATGAAGATACGGCGTCGATTCCACACAGACCCGATCCGTCTTTGAAAATATTTGAGACAGAATTACCGGCAATTCTTTTTTTGTACAACGGACCACCCTTCCACCGACTTTTTCAAGTGCATCGTTGAATTGTTTATGCAGCATTTCATACGACTCTGGGTTCGACTGTTGCAGTGATTTTTCTCTTTCGATTGTTGCATAATCCACCGCAGTGAGATTCCGCCGAATCCGGCTCATAATATTTTCACGCGTTGAGTTCATTGATTTTTAATTATTCTTTATTTGTTGACTTTCCCACCATTCATGAAACGATTCATTCGCGGGTAGGGGAAAATCGCGCGTCGCCGACCAAACCGGAACAGACAGCGACCCCTTTCTTTTCCATAACCGGGCGATAATGCGTGAAGATCGAAGGGCCAAACGGTAGAGAAATTCGCTCATCATGACAGTTTTCCACACCGAAAAGATAAATCGCTCAACGAGAGGAGACAGCCGTTTTTCGATTACCCGACTTCGCTGATAGAGGAGAAGATGGTGTATATTAATTTTCACGGGACAGATTTCCGAACAGCTCCCGCAGAGCGATGATGCGAATGGAAGCACTGTTGCCTGTTCAATCGGATATAATGATGGAGTGAGAATCGATCCGATCGGTCCGGTATATACCGAACCATATGCATGTCCGCCGACATTCTGATATACCGGACATATATTTGAACAGGCGCCGCACCTGATGCAGTACAACACCTCTCGCATGACAGAATCGCCTAGTATCGCACTTCGGTTGTTATCCACCAGAATAACTATTATCTCATCCGGCCCATCTGTATCTTTAGACTTTCGAGGCGATTGAATTACCGACACGTAGCTCGTCATTAGCTGACCTGTGGCACTCCGCGGCAATAGTCTCAAAAACAGCGGAAGATCCGAAATCGCCGGAAGGATTTTTTCTATCCCGGTGATGACGATGTGTGTTTTCGGCAATGTCGTCACGAAGCGTGCGTTTCCTTCATTTTCAATAATTACAATCGAGCCAGTATCAGCAATAAGGAAATTCGCTCCCGAGATTCCCATTTGAGCCGAAAAAAATTTTTCTCGCAGGATTTTCCTCGCAATTCCTGCCAGCTCGCCGGGATCATCTGTGTATTCCGTGTTGAGTTTTGATGAAAACAGCTCCCCTATTTGCGATCGCGAGAGATGGAGCGCCGGTGCCGTAATATGCGACGGCGGCTCGTCGTTCAATTGTACAATATATTCACCCAGATCGGTCTCGACAACTTCAATGTTCTGCTTTTCGAGATATTTATTCAGTCCGATTTCCTCAGTTACCATAGACTTAGATTTTACGACAAGCCGGGCATTTCTTTTTCGTGCTATCTGCGCAACAAGCTCATTTGCTTCATCGGCGGTCTCGGCCCAGAGTACTTTTATACCGTGCGACACTGCATTGCGTTCGAACTCCTCCAGATATTGTGCGAGGTGTCCTATCACATGGCGCTTGACGGAATATGCACGATTTCGAAGCTCTTCCCAATTTGTTATTTCATCGACTACCGCAGCACGGGCGGCCAAAGCGGAATATGTCGCGTTGAGCAGGTTCTTCCGAAGCTGCTTATCATGAAGCTTCTCTTTAGAATGCGCTTTGAATTTGTTCGCGTTCAGATGCATGATTTACTGCCGCGCAAGAATTTCGGTCAGATGAATTGATTTTACCATACTCTGATGCCGGCGGAGATATCCCTCGATGTTCATCAGACAACTCGAGTCATTAGCTACGACATACCGCGCACCGCTCTTTTCAATAGCGGCAACTTTTTGTTTGACCATTACCGTAGAAAGTTCCGGAAATTTCACTGCAAATGTCCCCCCGAAACCGCAGCAGCGTGTGCTGTCTTCCATTTCAACGAATTCAAGTCCCTTGACATTCCGCAGCAGAATCCGCGGTTCATCTTTTATACCAAGCTCATGAAGAAGATGACATGCATCATGATAAGTAACCCTTTCCTCGAATCGGGCTCCGACATCGTAGATCTTGAGGATTTTTACCAGAAATTCCGAAAACTCGAACGTACGTGCGCATAACGCTTTCTGATCTTCGCTCAATCCCCCTTCGAAAAGCTCGTTGTAAAGATTCCGAACCATACCCACACATGAACCGGAAGGGGCGACAATATACTGACTCCGGTCAAAGACCTTCAGCCACCGGGCGGCTACAGCGCGAGCATCGTGACGGTATCCAGTGTTCATCGCCGGTTGCCCGCAACAGGTTTGTGATGTTCTATAGTCGACCTCCACACCTACACGCCGTAAGATTTCAACCATAGCTATTCCCGTAGCAGGGTAAAAAGAATCGACCAAACAGGGTATGAATAGTGTGACGCGCATGATGGTATAAGATAAGAGAATCGGATTGTTTTGCAAGGCAGAATCAGTATCACCCGAATCACTGTATAGGCCCGCTCATCCTACGGAGAATCTCTCTATAATCTTGATTCATATACTTGGCTTTTGCCTCAGCTGTATATGTTTCAAGTAAATATTTGTAACCACCCAGATTCATCTGTACGATGTCGCCAAATCGCTGGAGGGTAAAAAGAGGACCCCTCGTAATTGTCAACAATTTTTCATAATAGAGATGAAGACCGCGATCTTTGATTAAGTTCCTGCCCTCTTTCACCGATTCGATATAGCCGTCGGGTACGACCCGATAAAAATGGCCGGGTCTCCACATAACCGGATTACTCACCGGGAGTCTTGCAAGGAGTGGATCGCCTAAACCGACATAATCAATAATAAATTTCTCGGGACCGGCCGCATAACCAAAATAGCCGATTGCTTCGCCGAAACCCGATTCACTCGCACCGCCGAGATGCACCCTCACCGGATTCTTACGAAACCGTTCCCCTTCATGATACCAGGCATGGTCAGGAAGAGACTTTCCCGGCCTATAATTCAGCAAAGCTGCTCCTTCCTGATAGGCGTACCATTTCGCATCAATAGGAATTGTGCCGAATAATTCCGGCATTCGATAGAACGTCGTTCCCATTTTAATTGAAGATAGGGGATGGACAAAAAGAAAAATAACAATAATTACCGATGCGTAACGAGCAATCTTTACATTATCCAGATGATAGGTCAACAACAGACATGCGATAAAAAAAGGAAGTGCAAAAAAACGTCCGCTCATGTGGGTGGCTGAAGCCGCCACAAGAACGACATACCCGATATAAATAATAACACCGGATAGTATCATTAGAGATCTGGACCACTTTTTTCGAATACTCAATACTATAGAGCCCAAGAGCACAAAATGACTCAGGGTATCCCAGAACACGCTGTTCCTATAATATCGGATCCCCCGTTTCAATTTATCGATGAAATCTATTCCATTTACAAAAGCTTTCGCATAAGCGGAATTAGGAAATGGGAAACCATAATATATCATCGAAAAGAGTAGCCACAGGATGGCAGGCAGAAATCCATAGAGCACAATGCTCATTACCCGCCAATTATACCTTTTTGTCCCCATCCATACGGCATGGACAATAGCAGGAAGGAATATTATTATGATATCCGCCCGATTGACAAAAGCCAGCGAAGCAATGAAAACGAGAATAAATATATTGTTACGATTGAAATCCTTGTTCCGAATTATATAGATACCACAAAATAGGATTGTGAGTAAATACGAAAGCGGGTTTTCCAAACCGGAAGAAGTATAGTCGATAAATGCTTTCGAAGCAATGAGTGTCAGTACAAAAAAAGAAGGTTTCCAATAATGATTTTCATTTCCCTTCAGAAAGAACCTGCACATTACGATGAACGTCAATATACATAGAAGAAAGGATACGATAATTGTCGTGTAAAAAGCTTCTGACGTGAACGCGTAGAAAGCGCTGATGAAAAACATCCAGAGCGGATTTGAATAGACCTGTACACGTTCCTGAATATTCCAGGTTAATCCGTACCCATGGATAAAATTGTCTATCGTACGGAAAGTAATATATGCATCATCCGTAACCCAGGCATTGATGATATAAATGTATGTGAATAAAGCCAGCAGTCCCAGGAATATGTAATAATGTAATACTCTGCCTGAAAAAATTTCTTTCAACTTATATTCCATTAATGTACCGGAATCTTGAATTCAAGCGGTCGGAATATTCCCATTACACTGCTTCAATCGTCGATGGCGGTTTCGTTGTTATGTTATATGTGACACTGACAACGCCGGGTACCCTGCGGACAATCTCACGGGAAATCTTCGCAAGCACTTTGAAGGAGAGCCGCGTCGGTGTTGCTGTTCGTGCGTCGACGCTTTCCCAGCAGCGTACTTCGATCTGCTGACCGAAATCGCGTTTGCCGTCGCGCATCCCGGTTACACGGTCTTCATGAAGAATGGCCATGTATTGAAATGCACCGGTCCCCTTGAGCATTTTTTCGACAATGACAGTCGCTTTACGAACTGTTTCAATGCGATCCGGTGTCACTTCGCCGATTACACGTGCCGAGAGCGCCGGTCCCGGAAAAGGAATACGTTTAAAGATCCCCTGTGGAAGCCCGAGTGCTTTACCCACTTTCCTCACACCATCTTTACGAAGCTGAATCAGTGGTTCGATGATCCGATATCCGAAAGTTTCCTGCGGGTCGATGCCGAGCTGCTCGAAAACATTATGTTGCCGCTTGATGCCTGCGATGGTCTCATCGACATCGGTAAGAATTGTTCCCTGGAGAAGATATTTTGCCCCACTATCCCTGACAATTCGGCCAAAGACGTTTTTATAAAAAGTCTGGGTTATCGCCTCACGCTTTGCTTCCGGATCTGTAATTCCTTTGAGCGCAGCGAAGAATTCTGCACGTGCATCGATCACTTCCACTTCTACGCCGAGCTTTTTGAAAATATTAACGACCTGGTCGGATTCACCTTCACGCATGAGTCCGTTCTGGATGAAGACTGTCTTCAAATGTTTTCCCAGTGCCCGATGTCCGAGCATCGTAACCGTCGACGAATCGACGCCGCCTGAAAGTGCATTGATTGCCATCCCGTCACCGACGGCATTTTTAATTTCTTCCACTTTTTCATTAATGAAACTCCTGGTGTTAAGGGCCCTGGCTGTGATTTCTTTAATCATATGGCAACCTCCTTTACATTTGATAGTACCATTCCAATTATTAGTTAAACCTTATGTGAGATTTTTTATTCTAAGAAGCAGACAGCATGCTGGTGTTGCGGATCGGCTACGACTTTTGCAAATGCACCACGAACCGTCTGAGGCACATCGATTAACTGAAGAATTTGCTCATACTCACCGGCCTTAGGAAACAAGTCAAGCAGAACATTCTGAGCCGTGCTAAAGAATTCTCCTTGAAATTCCGTTGCAGAACTATCAGGATAGACTGGTAAATAAATGATCTGACCTTCAACCAAATCCTGAAAGAAGTGCGTCCCATATGATACTTCGGGCACATGGCCGGCTTCTTCTAAGGCTACCTCGACCAATACCGACGCATTATCAATATCGGAGTATGTCACATTGACGCCCAGATTGATATTACCGCTCCCCCATCGACCCGGTCCCATCATGATGATTTTATTCTCCTTGATTTCCTGATGGCGGTTGATTTGCCCGACCATGCGGCCGAGTTTCTTTTTTAACTCGAGAGAAGCCAGATGGCTGTAGCTTTGGGGATCGATGTAAAGGATATAGCGGATTTTCTCGACAATACCACCGCAGATCATGCGCTGTGAACGAAACAAAATCTGACGCCGTTCAAGGTTTTTCGGTAATGAGACGTTTGCCTGTGAACCGGGTAACATCAGCGGACGGCATTGCAGGAGATTTATATGGACGCGATCGTCTGAGTCCACAGAGGCTGTAAACTCCATATCTACCGGTTGTCCGTACGCCTTCTCCAGTATAGTTAAAATTTTTCCCATTAGCAGCACAAAATCTGTACGGCCGAGCAGGTTATTAAATGTCAGCACCCACTGTCCTGCATCCCCTTCAACCATCCAGGAGACGGGATCATAGGGATGGTTGTCGCGCATAAGCGAGACGAGCAAATATAAATTTGGGTATTTGTTGTCGGCCAAAACATCAATAAGGTCTATGCTGGAAAACTGATTCGCTTCTATATCGAGTAGGTCCACCTGGTGTTGAGAGTATTTAGCGATCCTGGCCCCCACTTCCGGGCGCAACGATGGATGGCTGATAGCGATCATGCGGGGGTAATCCGAACCGAGACGCTCTACCGCACGAGTACCCAGTCCGAATACCAGTCGGATCATTCCTTTCCTCGAATCGATGCGGTCATTCCAGGCGTAGAGATTATGCGAATAGGCGACTCCCGCGAGCGACGGGAAAAAAAAGTGCCGGTACGGCATACCCGATACCCGCTGTACCAGGATAGCCATCTGTTCATCGTTTTCGCCTAACCCGCGTTTTCTTCGGTAGGAGAGAGCATCAGGGTTGAGAGCGCTGGCATATACTTGTTTGACAGCTTCCATAAAAGCTGCAAGGCGCGCATCAGGATCACCCTGGTTGGCACAAAAAACACTGCGATACTTTCCGGCAAACGCATTTCCAAAACTGTCTTCCAGCAAACTGCTGGACCGAATGATGATCGGCGCCTGGCCATAGTAGTCGAGCATCATGCGAAATTGTTCTTTAATCGCTGCCGGAAAATCGCCTGTGAGAAAACGCTCTTCCACTTCTTTAAATTCTTCGATTGAAATTTCTGAGCTCCGCGTCAACCGCAAGCGGAGCCGAAAAAGATCGTTGTTGATAAGAAAAGTAAAAAAGACATCCGAGCCGATGTAGAACGAGTCGTGGTCTTCAAGCCGTTCGGAAAAGTCCATCCCGCTTTTCTCTTTTTCTGTCAGTAAAATTCGCCGCGCCAGCAACATGCCGGCTGCTTTACCGCCAATGCGTCCGGATCCGATAAGACGGTTCCGTATGGCAAATAGATCTGCCAATGTAAAATATTGTTCTGCCAGCCGATTAAAAACAGGATGCTGACCAATGAGCAAGCGGCAATATTCTTGTTTCAATGCCAGTTGTTCCGGATCTTTTTCGTCAAGACCGGAGGAAGAATCTCTGTAGTGTATTAGTTTCTGGTACACACTTTCCCAGGGAGCCAGAGATTGTATCACATCGCCCAAGGGCAATTGTTGAGACGAAGTCAAGACTTCCGACGCTGTACGACTGTGTGCGAGTGGTATCCAGTTTTCACCGTCGACGATATGAGGCAAAAACATCTGCGGCGAGTACCGATCCCAAACCTTGATGGGATGAAGATACATCTGGCCTTTGGCGTGATAGATATCCAGCAGAATTTGTGTTGTATCGCGAATACGGGCAACAGAGTGATGCGCATGCTTGCCGCGTGTCAGAGCAAAATATGTTACCGTGTTCAGTTCAAACAGGAATGGACATGTCACCTGGAAAAAATTCGCGAGCGACTCATCGGTCGCCCATTCTACCACCAGAGTAGATAAATTATCGAAGACATAGAAAACCCTGGGGCCGCGGGCTTCGATGAGTTGATGAACTTCCCGGGTAAAAGAATCAAAGCCCAGGCCCGGATTAAGCTCGATTGTTTCCAGTCCCAAACGCGGAGCCAGGACGGGCGGGTGAGAGGCAAATCGTATGTACACCAGCGGCCAGTGTTCGTCAATAGCAGCCTTTGCAAAAGGCTCAACGAAGTGACGATAGTCTTCGAGGCAATCGACCTGTAAGACGACATTGTCGCCCAGCCTGATTCCCTGCAGAACATCATCCAGGGCAGGAATTCCGCTATGGACTGCATTAGAAGTCATACTATTATATTCTCAAGTCAACAGATTACTCTAATTAATGGAAATAGGGTTTTATCCCTCTCCCCTATTATTCATTTTATTATTTCTTACATAAAAAACAAGTGACTTGAGTAAAAAAAGAATGGAGGAAAAAGAGGATAGAAAATGTGACCGTCACTCCAGCACCTTCAACATTTCGCTCGCAATAAGGCGGTTTCCGTCATTGTTCATATGAACACTATCGTAGGTCAGGATACCGGCTTCTTTATTGTCAGGATTATTCGTTTTGAGATACTTGACAAATGCTTTTCGCAAATCGCAAATAGTGCTACCCGTTTCCCGTGCTACACTCCGGCAGATTTCGGAATATTCATCGAGCTGCGTATCAAGCTGGTTGCTTCCGTCCCATTTCTCACCTATAACGCTTGGAGTACAGAGAATAACCCGACCGCCGGTATGCTGGATTTTCGCAATGACTTCCTTCAGACCCGATATATAGATATCTTTTGGTGTGCCGCTTAGTCCGGGAGTAATAGTATGCCAGACATCGTTGATCCCGATATAAACGAAAACGATATCCGGTTTCTTTGCAATCACATCCCGATCGACTCGCATCTGAAGGTCTGCCACTTTGTTGCCGCCGATTCCCGCCCCAATTATCTCAACCAAAGGCCACTTTTTCATCAGCTGGTTTTTTATAAGCGTGATGTACCCTTCGGGTTGCAGTCCTAATTCAGTGATTGAATCGCCAAAGAATATGATTCTGCCGGTACTTTTCAGGGAACTTTTCCTTCAATGTATCTGGCAAGTACCTATGGAAAAAAATGGTTGTTAAAAATTCAGATGAACCAGGATCGATCCCCTTTTTTGCAGATTCGCATTCCCATTAATCGTATGATATTATCCTTAATCAAATCCTTGCCAAAACTGTTTGAAGACCGGTCTAAATTGAAGTGCCGACACCCTGACTTCCGGACACAGGATTGAAGAGTTTTATTGTCTCGTTATTCAGCAGCACCCAGATACTATAGACCCCTAATATTGTACCGAGTGGAACGCGCACGAGGTTAAAGAACGAAATAACAAGGAGGAGAATTCTTGCCCATTCCTTACGCTTGAGCACACCTATCGCCCCTATGATTCCCAAGGTAGAGAATGAAATAATAATTATTGCTATGATCAATAGAATAAGCGGTATGATATTCAACACTTCGATGGGAATCTCGTGCGGTTTGATGGAACCTGATCTGATAAGAAAATCGAAAAGACCTCCAAACCCCAGTGCAATAACAATGAGAACCATTGCGACGATAATAGCCAGGCCGCGGTAGACGATGTTAAGAACTCCGACCAATGTAATATGTTTTTCCATTTTTTCTCCTTTTAGGATGTCATTAAGATAATCGTTTCCAAATTCATCTTTCTATACGCATTCATTCAGAGAAAGTTATACCCTCATATTGTCTATCGCTTGAATAACCTCTTGCGAGGAAATATCACGAATCGTCTTCCCCGGCGCAGGCCGCAGAACAGTACACTGCTGTCCCATAGGTCGAAATTTGTGATAGTTCCATTCTACATCCGGAAATAATGCCACCTGTGGAACGTTAAACGCAGAAGCAATATGGACAATCGACGTATCGGGAGTGACGACAAGATGTGCATGGGGCATTAATGCGATGACATCATCGATTGCAGGGGAACTGAACAGCGTAATATCCGGAACATCACTGAGAAGAGTCCCGGCGTTTTTTCGATCTCTCGGATGAAAGACGATTAAAACCTTATATCCCCGCGATAAACAGTATCTGGCCGATTCTTTCCATTTTTCGACCGGCCAGTATCTCGACTCATCTCCGGCGGATATATTGAGCAGTATCCTCTTTGAATCTCCGGCACCGATTTGAAACACAACTCTTTGTTCTGCGCGTGAATCAATAAATAATTCCGGCGTGAGGTTGTGTAAACCTTGAATACCTAAATGTTCAAGAATGCGAAGATTGCGCTCCACCGCATGAAGTCCGGAAAAATCTTCCTGAGATGGGATTCCGGCTGTAAATATTTTTTTACCTGCCTTGTTAAACCCGATGGAATTCTTCGCTCCCCCAATTCGTGCAAGAAACGATCCCTCTCTTGAATAATGATCCTTCGGATCAATCCACCAATCATAATGCTCATGCCGCAAACGAATTATTAGTGCCGCAAGCGAAAAAGGATCTTTTCTGTAAACGATGATTTTTTGCAGCCGCGGATTATTCTTCACGACAGGAACACCATGCCGCGAGACGAGGATGTGAATTCGTGCCTCGGGCATCGCCTCTGAGATAGCGCGAAACATCGGCGTTGTGAGGATGGCATCACCGATGCGGCCTATCTGGACAATAAGGATCTTCATCAAAATATTGTGCTTCTATTCAACGTATCAACATCATCTTCTTCGTCTCGATGTATGAGCCGACTTTCAACCGATATAAATAGTATAAAATAAAAACCCTGTTTATGTCGAATTTAACAATAATTGTATAACAAATATTTCCCTGAATAGCAAGACTTTCATCTTTTTAGTAAAGGGGCAATTACTGTGTTAAAGAGGATTGGTGGATTTACGGGAAGATACTCTATGAACTTCTGAATGGCGTTTATAACTTATTGGACTTTCAATTTCATGGTTTTTATTTCTCACCGAGTAATTTTTGAATTTCATTTTCAAACACACTCTGTGTATGATACCCCTGAAGCACGTTTCGTACGATCCCTTTCCTGTCGATCACAAATGTCGTGGGGATTGCCTCGAAATTTCCGTAATTCATGACAACCTCATACGATGCCATCAGCTGTGGATAATTCATTCCGGCACTTTTCACAAAATTTTTAACGATGCGGGGGCCATCCTCATCAAGCGATACTCCGATAAATGTAAATCCTTTTTCCTCATATTTTTTTTGCAATAGAATAAATGAGGGGATCTCAACCCGGCATGGCGGGCACCAAGTTGCCCAAAAATTGAGGATGATAACCTTCCCCTTAAATTCCGAGGATGACACGGTCTTTCCATCGAGATTTTTAAGTGCAAACGCCGGGGCCGGTTGTCCTATAAGTGAACCTGTTGATGGCTGCGCCGCAGCCACGTTAATTCTAATAAAAAAAATGACAAGAAATATGCTTATCACCATCAATGTGTAGTGTTTATGTATTCCTCTCCGCTGCATATCCTTCATAGACATACCACCCTTCGATAATAGGCTTTTCAACGCGTTCATCTGCAACCTACGCAATTCCGCATGAACCGCCGCAGCATTCGGAAGAACATGGCGGCATATCGGATTCGCTTTTTTTACCTGCTCCCGACCTACCTACATTGATTGTCGACATTAAACGGCTATAGTGCGTCGACCGACAGTCCGGGCAAAAAATATCATCGACTACTTCATGAGAGAGATGTAATATCTCATATTTCGATCCGCACTCATTGCATTTATATTCGTATATTGGCATAATATTATGATACTATTGAAATCGATGGTTTAACTTCAACAGGTGTATTAATTGAATTCGCAATTACACATCCTTCATGCGCTTCGCGTACAATTTGTGCAATATCGGCTTCCGTGACGCTTCCCTTCACGTTGATTCTCGGCAGTATCCGGGCACTTACAAATCGATAATTGCCTTCAACGAAATCGAGCGTCGCTTCTGCCTCGCTTTTATACGAAATCAGGATAATCCCTTTCCGTAGAAGGGAAGCAACAAAGGTATTCATCAGGCAAATATTCAGTGCCGCCACGAAGAGATCTTCAGGAGTCCAGACATTTGGAACTCCTTTAAATTCAGGCGGATTTGCCACCGAGATATCGGGTTTTCCCTCTCCTCGCAGAAGACCGGTGCGTTCGCCAGTCCATTGCACCTTTGTTTTATACTGAAACACTTTATACTTCTTCATTGGTTCCATATCGATCCATATCCTTTATTATACATTGGTTTTGTGAACTAAGGAGTCACCCGCGGGAATGTGAAAGATTTTTTCCGGATTTTGCCCGTTCCTCCTTAAGTGACTTCAGCAAGAGCTTCTGAACAGCAGGAGGAACCGGTCCGGTTGTATAATTACGATACAGCTTTACCGTTTTTTTCATTGAAGCGAGATAAGCGCTGCAGTCCGGGCATTTGGCAAGATGACGGTGTATTTCGATGCAGCGCGGAGAATCGACATCGGCATCGAGATTGTCACATATGAAACGGAGCACTTGAGTACACTTCTTCATGCTACTTCCTCATATACGGGTCGAGCTGATTTCTGAGAAAAATCCGTGCGCGGCGCAGACGCGATTTAACAGCCGGAATGCTGAGACGAAGAACCCTTGCCGTTTCTGCGGCAGACTGTTCTTCGACATCACGCAAGATAAACACCACTCTGTATTCCATCGGTAGTTTTTGAATCGCACGATCAAGATGCTCTTTCAACTCACGGTTCATGACGCTGGCGATCGGCGAATCATTCCATGTACCGCTATGTTCAGCCGGTTCTTCATGATCCGGAAATCCGGAATCGAGTGAAATCGATTCGTCGTCCAAATTCCTGCGGCGATGTTTCATCAGGCAGTTATTTGCAACGATACTGTAAAGCCACGTCGAGAATTTCGATCGACCGTCGAACTGGTCAAGCTTACGGTAGACATTCACGAAGGTATCCTGTAGAGTCTCGGCTGCTTTGTCCTTATTCCGGCAGACCTTGAAAGCAAATCCGTATACTGTCTGTTCGTACCGGCGCACAAGTAGTGTAAATGCCCTCTCGTCACCCCTGCGTGCCCGTTCGATAAGGATCAGATCTTCGGCAGTATCATTCCGTTGCGTCGTCATATAATATGATGCAACAATTCTATAAAAGATTCAATACGCCTTACTACAATTTCTATCAACGACATCGTATTATAATGATTGATATTTCTGCCGGTGCCTGAAAGCGAAAAGGCGCCCCTGTCAGGCCGATGCCGTTTGTCACACTGACAAGCATGGACCCGACAGTATAGAAACCTTTTACGTATGGAGTTTCGATTTTAGACATAATAATCGGCCACCATGGAAGTCCGAGTACGATCTGCCCGCCATGTGTATGACCGCTTAAAAACAGGTTGTATCTGTGCTGCGAGGCACTGTCGACAAGCCACTGCACAGCCGAGTGAGTGATCAGGATTTGGAGATCGGTAGAATCTGTTCCCTGTTTTGAAAATATCGAGTGAGCCGCCCGTCGCCCGTAGAAATTATTAATACCAAAAAGTTTTATATTTGACATTCCAGCATGGATTCTCGATACCGAGTCTTCAAGAACGATCACACCATTCTCACGAAGATGCTTTGTTACCTGTTCCGCATCCGCCCACGCGTCATGATTTCCCAGGCAGGCATAAATTCCGTACTTCGCATTCATTTTGCCGATGATTCGGGCACCTTGTTGAATATATTTTGTCCCTGCCGTTACGAGGTCTCCTGTAAAGATTGTCAGATCGGGTTGGAGTACCTGAACTTTCTGAATAGCATCATCAAATATTTTACCGCCCGTTCGATCATCCACCTGAATGTCGCTTACATGGACAATCCGAAATCCATCCAACGATTTCGGAAGCTCCGGAACTGTATATTCTTTTATTGAAATCCGGACCGATGATGTATCGCTTATGATCTTCACCAGAACGTAGCAAATCATAGGCACGGTGAATGCGATGATAATTCTACCCTGCAGGTGGAGCCACCGCTCCTTTGAGTGTCTGTACAGCCAGAAGAGGAACATTTTTAAAAGATCGGTGAGAAGAAATGCGATCCCAAGTTGTGCCGTGCAAACAAGACCGTACCAGTAGGGATAGATAAAAAGAAAATCTATGACTCTGATCTCGCCAAGGGCAACTCCCACAGCCCAGGAACGATCGATAAAATAAGAGGCCAGAAGCAATAAAGGAACGCAGAACAACCAGGCTGCGATGATAAATAGGATTTTTTTTACCCTGCGTCGTAGAAATTGAAATCCATGCACAAGAGCGTTTGTAAGTTTCGTCCCGACATACCAGTAGAGAAACAGAAAGGGAACCGCAAGGACAAGATGCAGATAAATCGGCCAAGGCATAGAATAAGGTTGATAATGGTCATAGAAAAAAACAAGTTTACAAATATACTAAACAGAGAGGAAAAAATCAGTAGAAAAAATTAGTTTTTTATCATTGGATTGCTGTTACAAGGGTTTCCTTTGCAAGTAGAATGTATATTGGAAGGAAACCTTTTACTCTTATCTATCCAGCCCCACATCAACGATTGGCAGATCCCAGTGCGCAAGCAGGATCTCGAACCGCCGTTGTTCTTCCTTCTGAAATGTCTTCTGATCCGGGTACAATTTTCTCTTCAAGGCACTTTCATCGAATCCGGAATCCAGCATCTGAATATTTTTCCATACAATCGTAATCCTGTAATCCCAGCGTCCATCTTCGGTGGCATGAAAGCGCGGCCTCACAGCCGTGATCTGCAAAATTTGACCCATTTCCATTCGCTTCTGCAGCACCGGGTAATGGTTTTTCTTGAATAGCCGTATGAATTCATCCGCGTACCCCCAGCGGGTTTTATAATAGTACTCAACTGTGTACGGTTTTTCATTTTCGCGCGGCTTCATAGCTGATCTTTCTCCTTATCTAAACTAATTTTTTCAACGATGCAGAATAATATAACAACAGAATTTGAGTTTCTCTCCCAATTCAAACAACTTAATTAGCTGTAAAATGAATTATCATATCCTCTTCCGGAAGAAAATTTTCTTTCCACCAATAGTATATCTTCATCCCTTGAATTTGATAGACACTATCCGGCCGATATGACAGCGTTTGCACAGTCACAGGTTTTTCAACCACCAACTTATACTCTGCTGTCTCCAGTGGTTTATGCCAATATTTTGTCGTTTGTAATATATATCTGACGCTGTCACTGACAATGCGTTGATTGTACTCGATATGATATATCGAAGTATCGTTCGGTCTGATCTTTATTTCAAAGAAGATACCTGAAGGCACTTTTTGCAAAATCTTTTCGAAGGCATTACCGGTTATATCATATACCATTATTGAATCGACTGTACTTTTATCATTTGTAGTATCAAAGGGATAAAATAGTAATCTCCTTATCTTTTTGTCCGTATGATTGCAAAAATAATAGTTTCCTTTTACCGAAAAATATTTTTTGGACAGCTGAAATGTCAGATCCTCTTTATAAAAATCTATTTGCTGACTATGAACAGTGTAATAGAATGAGGATACAACAAAAAATATCATCAGGATTTTCATAATTTCAATTTTACTTTAGTAAAATCATCGATCCATTTTTATACACACGATTATCGAAGATCAATTGATAATAATAAACACCTGTAGGCTGAATAAATCCGTTATTATCGGTGCCGTTCCACTGAGCCGTCGAATTGAGCAATATGTCAATGTTTTTAATCTCCTGACCGGCGACGTTAAAAATCTTGATATTTCCCTTTTGATGTTGTAACGACTGAGGGATAATTATTGAAAAGTTTGTGATGGAATTGAATGGATTAGGATAATTAATGATTGATAATTCATAGTTCCGGTAGTCTTCACGTACAGGTATTCCGTAAGGAAAATTCATCCTTATATGGATGTCCCTCCACACCACCGAATCGGGTTCTACGTCAAAACATAAAGAGTCTATTGAAGCGGTATGGCCCCCGCTGTATAGAGTCAGTATACATGTTTTGCACGAATATACTCTCATCGAGAAGGAACCATCGGGTTGAAAAACAAATTTATCACCAAACGGGGTAACCGCACCGGGGAAAATTGTTCCGTTTGCAATACGGTGGTTATGAAAATCGTACATAAATCCCTGAAGAGTACCATAGGTACCCGAGGTATCATTCGGAAAACCGATGGTGGGACTTTTATCTTTACAAAAAAATTCACTAAATATTCTACATATCGAATATCCGATTTGTAGTGAATCGAACATCGAGCCCGGATAATCACCGAATGCTACACCGTCAATATATGAATACCCGGAAGATACTTTTGGGTACGAAATAAGTTCCACTCTATCACCATTCCTATTCATCGGCAGGGGGGTCGTCAAACTATCGGAATTAATTACAATAAGGTAATCACCGTCCTTGAGAGAATTCAATTTCAATTTTGAGATGCCGTTTGAAGTGCGCATACAAATGCTGTCATAATCTTCAGAAGAAAAACCACCAAACGTATCAAATATTATTTCCAGTATCCAATGATCATTCTCATCAAATAACAATTCTGAAATAAGAGCCTGATGTACTTCAATAGGATTGGCTACTGCCCGGGTAGTAAATGAAATTATCATTAATGCGCAAATGAGCACAGTATTTTTCATTTTCATTCTTTCTTCATTTCCAAATGATAAATCCGGATAACGACATGCTCCACAGGAATGTATCTCCAACAAATTCATTCTGTCCTTATTTCAACACCATCATCCTCTTTATCCGGCTCGACTCTCCACAGCGCAGCTCATAGAAATAAATTCCCGAAGAAAGATCTCTCGAATGAAATTCGACCGAATGCACACCAGCTGCCTGAACTCCTTCCACCAATTTCCGCACCTCACGTCCGAGCAGATCATAAACCGTTAACGATACAAAAACCGATTGCGGTATTGAATATTGAATGGTTGTCGTCGGGTTGAACGGATTCGGGTAATTCTGAAGTAGTGTAAATCCTTCTGGCTTAGATTCATAATTATCACCCCTTACGGCAACCACCTGTGATTTGTTCTTGGAAAATACCCATGGAAGGAGAAATTGATTTGTATAGGCACTATCCCAGATGCTATGGCCGACATTTTCATATTCGGAATAGAGAAGATTTGCCCCTGCATTTATTGAATCGGCGAGCTCGATGTCGTTCATACCGGTGCAATCACCGTTTTTGCAGTGAGTATACACAACATGCCGTCCCGACTTTTCAAGCGCTGCAATCATTACACGAGAATATATAACCGGCACGGTGTTATCGATGGCTCCATGGAAATTCCATATAGGGATATGTTTAATGATTTCGGCTTTTGTCGTATCTCCGAGACCGCACATAGGAACCGCCGCAGCAAACCGGTTCGGATACCTGACAATCATATCCCACGTTCCGAGTCCCCCCATCGAAAGGCCTGTGATATAAATCCGGTTGGTATCGACTGAAAATTCCCGTATGAGCGAATCCAGAATATCGTTCACCGTAAGCAATTCATCGCTGATCGGAGTGTTATCGACAAGATAAGATGCCCCACTCCAGTTTATGTTTGTCCAGCTATGGTTGATCGGGCATTGCGGTACGACGATCAAACAGGGCCACTGCGCCTGATTCGAATCCAGAGCCCAGATTGTCGCCATATGGTTTTTTTTCACCGCCTCGTCGTTATCTCCCCGTTCACCCGCACCATGCAGACAAAGGACAAGAGGATAATGCATCAAGGAATCATAATTATCAGGTTTGAATACATGATACGGGAGTGTCGTGCTTCCGTATGTATGATGCCGTTTCTGGAATTTTAAAAGGATCTCATCCACTGTTTGAGCTTGATTCATGCCGGAGAATAAAATTATCATGAATAATAACAGGGGCATTACTTTTAAGGGAGTCATCATAATTTTTCTTTTTCCTGATAATCGTTATATGAGAGCACACGACGGAACTCCGATATTTTATTGATTACAACTCCCTGTAGACATCGACGAGATGGATCAGATCACTCTCTCCCTGCGGTACACCGGCTGTGCACCGGACTACATAGTGATTGTTCGGCAAATTTCCGAATTCGGCGTGTATCATGTACGTACAAATACATCTGCAAAGGTGTTGCGCAGTATCGACAACAGCCACAACAATTGTATCTGTTCCGGCAGTGGAAGTAACGGTGAACCGGTTTGAGTCAGGGCAACAATTACCTCTCACCGAGAAATCAATAATAAGTTTATCAATAAACGTATAGATGAAAACAGAATCTGAAACAGTTGGTTTTTGCAGGCCATGCTCCCCACACTTGCCGTACTGATAAGAAAATGAAACAGGACCCTGTATTTCGGGGTTAGCCGATTTTTCCTTGCATGAAAAGCAAAGAAAGGTAATCAATCCGAGGGTTGTTAATAACACCTGTCTAATCATTGGCGTCTCCCCTTGTCATTTCGAAGATATTGCAATTTATGCAATAACTTATCCGGTTGAGAAGAAATTCGTGCTGCTGCTCTGGTTGTGATGACCATTCAGTTAGCAGATTCTATTCGGATTCTAAATGTTACTGTTTTCTAAATCCACGTGAAAGTCCGCCTAGTAGGACCAATGCAACGGCAAAAATACATCCGCTGGCTATTGGAGTGATAGTTCCAGCTAATAACAATATCGCGAGTATGATGCAAATCACCAGAAAGAGAAAACCTGCTGTTTTCCGAGACATGGAGTAATCCTCATTATGTTACAATTTCCGACCACAATATGAGTTCGTTCTCATAATCTACGGATTTTGCACTCTTCCGGTTTCATTCATGCATAGATTAAAACACAATCTCCGCGACAATTAGAAGAGATAACAATAGGCTCCAGCGACTCATTGATTATTTCCGATCATACCTTCAGTAAGGATTTTTTAGGCTTTATCACCTCAATACACTCAACGGTAGATTTTTATCAAACGTCGTTTTACTTATCTGTGGATTTTGTTTTCCTCCTGTAAGAGTTGAAACCGACGTACGAAGATAATCAACGATCTCACCGAGTGTGACAATGCCGTCGTTGTTCGTGTCGGCCGGGATAGCTTTCATTACACGTCCCTCGGTATCTGTGATCTTCCCGCCGAGTCCGGCAATCAGGAAATAGGTAAATAATCCGTGCTCCCAGTAGACCCATCCTTCGCGCGAGATTTCTCCTTCGGAGCTTGAAGTGATCGAGAGGAGTCCGGGTTTCGATCGGCCAAGCTCCTGCAGATACCGGTTGATGAGATTTTTATCGGTATCGAGCGATCGCCGCCCGATAAAAAAAACATTCACGTTGCCGCTGAAACATGCATCGGAAAAAACAATCACACGCTCGGCAGGAATTATTTTCGTCACGGCATTTTGAATTTCTTTCATTGCCACTGCGGTTTTTTCGAGATCGCGAAGCCTGGTGTCGCTCATCAGGAAATATGATTGATCACGACTGAGCGACGAACCGTGTCCCGAGAAGAAGATCATGACCAAATCCTCTCGTTTCGTTTTTGCCAGGAACAAGAAGAGCGCTTCTGTAAAACTTTTTCGCGTCGCCTGCTCGTTGAGAAGGACAAGAATATGGTCGTCGTTAAAGGCGCCGCCGTTCGGGCTTTTAAGAAAATCGGCAAAGGCCCGCGCATCACGGTGAGCGTAGCGCAATTGCGGGATCGTCGTATCACTGTACGCACTGACACCAACGATAACCGCCCAGCGGGAACCTACGGAATATTTCAACCGCTGGATCGTCAGCTTCCGGGTCGATGAATTCCCCATCCGGTCGGCCGCAGTTACCATAATGGTATCCAGGCCTTCATGCAATGGAACACGCTGCACAGTCGTCAAGAACGTTCGGACCGAATCGATACGAATCGGTATATTATTGAGAGATAGTGATGCCACTCCGCTCGAATCACGGACCGCTATTTCTACAGAACAGACAGAATCGATTGTCACAATATAATCGGTACCGCGGTTTGTTTTAAGTGCTATCTCAGGCCCCGTCGTATCGACTCCCGCCACAATATTTTTGGGGAGCGTACGCATACGGAGATGTTCCTCGGCAAATTCTCCGAAAATACTCATGGCACGCAACCGTTTAAGGAACACCGATGCCGAATCATCGACGATCATGACCCCGTCGTTTCTTTTTCGGACGCGGATCTCGGTAAATTTTTCGGTGCTGGCAAAAAGGATCAGCTCTTCTTCACCAAAGGGAGACCGCACTTCAAACAGTGTGGGCAGCTGATAGGTCCGGTCTTCCTGAATATAGTCGCTTGTATCCCGCATATTTGGAACCAGCTGTAAAGTATATCCTGCCGCATCCTGATACAAGACCCGGACATAGCACGGCTTTGTCGCTCGGACATATACCCGGAAACGATCTCCTTCGGAATATCGAACCATTTGAGAATCGGCCGTCATTGCTGAGAGAAGCGGATTCTTGTCGGTCCATAGGTGGACGTTAAGCGCCTGTCCGAATGCAGCCGAACTTAAGAGCAGAAATACCAGCATTCCGGAGAGGATTATGGAGAAAAATAGGTTATTCAATTGCGATTTCATATACCGGGATCTCCTCATCAAGTCCTTTGACCTTGATTTTATTACACTGAACCATCCGTACATGAGGTTGAGTTTCTCGGTAGGTTTCTTCCGATAGTAAAATTCCTTCTGGCGGCGCATACATCTCGAGCCTTTGGGCAAGGTTCACATTTGCACCGAGTACCGTGTAATCCATTCTGCGTTCTGTTCCCATATTACCTACAATGACCTCGCCGGTATGGATACCGATTCGAATTTTTAAGGACAGTCGGCCCTCGGGTTCCCATCGTTCTTTCAACGCCCGGCATCGCCGCTGCATTTCACGTGCCGCATGAACAGCGTTGAGCGCATGATTCTCGACTCTTACCGGATCACCAAAAAAAACCATCAGACCATCGCCGATGTATTTATCAATTGTCCCTTCATGCTGAAAAACAATCCCAGCCATTGCATCAAAATATTCATTAAGCGTACGTTTTATTTCTTCCGGTGAACGGCTCGAACAATAGGGCGTAAATCCGACGATATCACTGAAAAGAATCGTGAGCCTGCGTTTTTCTCCGAGCGACAGGAGATCTGGCTGATCGACGATTTTCCGGACGACAGCCGGACTAAAATAACGCTCCAGTGTTTGCCGGAGGAATTGTCTCTCTCTTTGCTCGCTGAGAGTCCTGAGAATCACAAGACCCCCGCACACCATCACCAGGCTGAGAAGACCCGGTAGGGTAAGAAAAAGCATGCGATAAAAAAGGAATGCATAGACGCATGTAGCGATATGCAGAATTACACAAATTCCGAAAAGGCCGAGAAGCACCAATGGACGAACACGGTAAGAAAATAGGGTGAGAAACGCCACAAAAAGGATCGCAAGACCGAGACTCATCCATAAAGGTGCTGGACGAAGAAAGTTTTCGGTGAGAATTGAATTGACCACCATACTGTGAATTCCGACAAGAGGAAATTTATTTTCAAGCGGCGTCGGTCCGATATCGGAACTTCCGGTTGCAGTCTCACCCACAAAGACGAGGGCACCGGCAAATTCACCTTCAATATCTGCGCGCGTTTCGGGATTTGTGGCATTATCGATGATGTTCGTAAACGAGTAATGTGCTAGATCCTTCCAGTGTCCCGGGAAATTCAGTAATATTCTTCCCCGGTCATCGATCGGGATAACAATGTTTTTGCTATTTCCACCGCTGAAGGTCGCTCCATGAAGGATGATCGAAGAACCGAAATCGACGGTGATGCTATCGGGCGGGACCTGTAGATAGTCGCACACAATCCTGAATGCCAGACTCGGATAATACGCTCCGTTGAAACTCATCAGCAGCGGCATACGGCGGTACACCCCGTCAGGGTCGGCTTCTGCATTAATGAAACCGATGCCTTTACTTGCGCTGAGCAGCGCCGGCATACTGGCAACCACCGGTGTCGAGCCGATCAGTGGATTTCCTTTCCGTACGACACGGATCGACCATTTTGTGCTGTCAACGATTTGAACACGCCGGTTCTCCCCCCTTTGAACGATCGACGGATTATCCGAAGGTGTAAATGCAATTGCATTGAACATCATGCCAGCCGAACGGGCTGAGGCTATAAACGTAGAATCATCATGCGCAAAACCGGGTCGTGCAAAAATGATGTCGAATGCCACGCTTTGCGCACGGGCACGTTTGAGAAACGAGAGAAGATCGGCGTAGAAAGCACGGCTCCAGACATACCGATCCACACGTGCCATCGACGCATCGTCGATATTGACGTGGGCGATATTTTCATCGATCGGTTCGGGGCCGGACCAGGCATACCGGAGCTGATACAGCAGATCGCTTGTGCGATCTTCCCAGCCTCCGACCGTCACGGGGAATAGGAACAATGCACCATGAACGAGAATCAGTACCATTAGAGCCAGAATAAGCGATGAGATTTTTAATCTGGCCTTACCGATGCTCGATCGTGATCGTCCTGATGTAGAGTCCTGTGGCTTCAACTTCTGTTGCAAATTGGGATAGGTCAACGCGGTCAACTTCTTTTTCATCGCCGATACCACGGACATTTCCGGCAATGGCAATCGGCTTTTCAGCCATCGAAGTGAATTTACGATATTGTTTCCGATATGAATTGATTTGTTGAATTACCTCTTGTGTTACCTTCTTTGCGGTTTGTTCATCCTGTTTCTTCAAGCTGACAAGCAGTTTCTCGAGTGCTGACAGCCTTTCACCTGAGGCAATTATATAAAATGTTTCTCGCCCAGTATTCGAATCGAGTGAATACCAGAGTCGTCCGCGCGGCATGGTATAGGAAACATCGGTCGAGACCGATGTACCGATTTCTTGCGACGAGTATGGGAAGAGAAGAGTCATTCCCCCGCGCGAATCCTGAAACATCACATAGATATAGCAGTGTGAGAGCGGTTGGATCAGCATTTTAAACGAGTCTCCGGTATACAGTACCGTATCGCGCTGGATATTGATAATCGCTTTCTTTCCATTCACCGACATTTTCCCCACTAGCGCCCACCGGAAAGAAATCGGGCGAGGCGATTCCTGTGCAATAAGCAATGAGATGCAGAATATTGCGACGAGTGCTAATAACATGAATCTTTTTAATATGATCATTGTCACCTCTTCATTTATTTCAATATTTTTATAATCAAGCCACTGACCACACAAAGAATTCGAAAACGGTTTTGGAGTACCTGAACATACGTAATAATAGTCATTTATGGCACTAAAGTCATTGGCAGATTTCGGTCATACGCACCGCTCGCGAAGGGATGCTGCTGCGCCTTCGTTGCACGTCGCACATTCTCGTTCACATAATCGAGCAGTTCGCCAAGACGTACGATATGATCTTTGTCGTAGTCTGCTTCACCTTTCAAACCCTGCAGAAGGTAATATGTAAAGACGCCGTGTCCTCCGCCCCATTGGGTTCCTTCCTGAGATTTTTCTTTTGCTTCAGCAGCACTGAAGGTGCAGATGCTAGGATCTGTACGTGAAAGATCTGCAAGGAATTCATTAATGAGTTCGGAGGTTGCCAATCCCCTCGTAGCTATATCGCCGCCGATCCCGGCGCTGTGACATGCATCGGCAAAAACAATCACTTTGTTTGATTTGACGTAATATTTTATCGCATCCTGGATTTCCTGCATCCTGACAGCGGTCGCTCCCGGCCTCGATATATCCGAATCATACGCTAGCAAATACGGGACATTGGGCCGTGTGGGATCCGGCACCCCGTGCCCGGCGAAATAAATAATGACAACATCATCTTCGATGGGATTTTTTAAGAAATCAGTTATCGCCCCGCGTATATTGACCGTCGTGGCTTCCTTATTTGTCAGTTTCAGCACATTATTTTTTGAAATCCCACCTCCGCCTTTCTCACGGGGTGAGACGAGAAGATCATAGAAATCTTCGGCATCACAATGTGCATAACGTAACGACGGGATATTTGTGTCGCGATATTCGGATACACCGATAACAACGGCCCAGTACTGACCCCTGAACACTTTTTCGTTCGATCTCTTTTCTTCGGCAATATAATTTACTTCTCGTTTTACATCGAGCGTTGTCCGCGCGATGTTCCGGTACTTATCGATCGCTTCGATTTCAATATGATTCGTTCCGAGTGTAAGCAGCGCCTCACTGTTGAATTGAACTCCCCCTTCGATTGGTGTAAGATTTGCTTCGATGTTATTGACTCTCACGACTGCAACGCCGTTTGCATCTTTGGCGACACCCTTAATCGTTATCGACGATTCCTTCGTTGAAATTAGTGTGTCGCTCTTCGCAATGCCAATTCCGCGCTGGGCAATAGCCTGAGGTTCCAGCAGAACGATCGTAGGGGGGATAATATCCTTCGCCGGATGAAGATCAACAGCTGCCGCACCCGTTACGATTCCTATTCCAGGCTGAATTCCAGCCTCTTCGGTTTTCTGCTCGGTCTTTTGTGCTAGACTCCCTTTTCTCACTGTAATAAATTGATCGGTCACGCCTCCGATTTGATCGCAGACTTCGATAAAATGAGATTTGAGTGTGTTGTCAATCCGTACAGTCGACCTGAACTTGATCCCTCCGCTTTTCATGCCGTACTGCCGGGACTCAGCCTCTGTGAGTGGAATAAGGGGAAGTTCATTATTATCGAATGTCACATCGGCAATTCCAAGATCACTTGACGCAATGCCGGTAAGGGTCAGCGAATCAGAGAGCGTTTCCAAATCGACTGATGCAGAAGCAGCGACTTTTTCCGGAAGTACAGGTTCGATGATTCGAATAGCCGCCAAAATAGGCTGCCGATTCTGTCCGAGTCCTTCAACATTCCATACCTTCACGGTTTTATCGGCTGAACCTGTAATAAATTTTTTCCCGTCTTTACTCACGGCAAGCGATGTCACAGGCGCGGTATGCACCATCGGGAATGTTGTTGTTGATTTTTTTAATAGATCGATAACGGCGATTTTTCCATCCTTCGTAGGCAAGAGAACATATTTTCCATCGGGTGTGATTTCCAGAAAATGATTTCCGCAAGAACGGCCTTTATATTTAGAAAGAATCTGTTGTGTAACAAGATCCCAATGAAGAATGGTGTTATTTCCATCGGCAGAGACGAGCTGAAGACCGTCGGATGAAAAAGCACATGCTGCGATGTAGGAATTATGTCCGCGGAGTGTACCAACCTGCATATTCCGATTCAGATGAATCAATGCAATCGAATGATCATCCAGTCCGCACGCGATAAAATGTCCGTTGGGTGAAAACTCGATTGTCGTTACATTCCCCGCCAATGACACAACACCGATTTCTTTTTGGGTAGTTGCGCGATAGAAACGGATAGTCTTATCGTTCAAAGCTACCCCAAAGACGCGCGCATCGGGCGAGAGTGCAAGTGCGGTTACCCGTGACGGCATCGAATACGATCTGTCGTACCGGGTCGATGATGTCGCCGATAATGTTGTATAGACAACCGAACTGCTTTTTCCTGTATTCGTACTCATAAGAACTACTCGTTCATTGGCATTCGAAACGGCTAGAGAATATTTCACATCTGTTATAGTCTGGACGACACTGTCACGGAGCAGATCCCATACTTTCAATGTTGCATCCCAATCGCGCGTGATTAACGTCGTACCGTTAGAACTCAATGAAAGAAACTCGATACCGGCATTCTGCTGCCTGAGCGTCTCTAGAAGGGTGATTACCGGCTGTGCTTCAATGGTAGCTGCCATCACCACTAATAATACAGCAACCAACAGCCATCGTGAATGTTTCATTTTCGTATTCCTATCGTACAAGAGCCATTTTCTTTGTGATACTCATACCGTTTACATTAAGGCTATAGAAATAAACTCCCGAAGCCAGACCCGATGCATGCACCACCACATCATAATATCCTGCAGGCTGATCGCTATCGACAAGCCTTATTGCTTCCTGGCCGACAATAGTATAGAGAATTAGGGTGACGTGTCCCGGTTCGGGAATCTGGTACCTGATCAACGTCGATGGATTAAACGGATTCGGATAATTTTGAGCCAGTGCATACTTGGCCGGAATAGTACTCACACCACCTGTCATTTGAGTGACATAAGAGCGTTCGCCGACAATAAGTTCAAGCAATCGAGTCCCGTCAGCCGAATATATGTCACGGAATGATTGCTGCCGCATATCGTACAGGGCATCTCGCGCCTGATCGAATAAAAATACTCCATAACGGCTGGGAATATGTTGTAGATTTTTTAATTCAAGCCGAACCATCGTGTGCGGTGCATCCCGCAACTCCAGATCCCATGTCAATCCATTTTCAATCGACGGTCTTATATCGGCTGCGAGACGATCAGAGATATCCGGGCTTTTCGGATTCGGGAAAAAGAGCGAGACGGTATTCGGCATCGCCGGGGGTTCATATATAACATAGGCATTATTCTTTTCAGAGACTTTTGTATTCACGCCAAAGTATGTGATCTTATCGAATGATACATCGTCCGATGCGATAATTCGTCCTACCCATTCATTATCATCCCGGCCTCCGGAATCCAGTGCACTATCCGCGTTTTGAAAATATCTATAAACAGAATTCGGTTCATCACTGCCCGTGGTTGAGAGCTTTTGTAGAGCTGCATCGGGATTTTTCAATTTGAGAAAGCATGTATCGGTGACATGGATCGCCAGTCCTTCCCACGGTCTGAATCCCGCCGATGTGCCAAAATCCCAACCGCTTTGCGAACCTGATCCGGAGTAGTAGAAGGAAGACGTCGTAAGATTATTGACTGCTGGTAAGAGTTCCAAATCCGACAGTGCCAGTTGATAAGGGAAAAAATCGCCGACAATATTCCATCCGGGTTCAAGTTTGGCGCCGGGTACACGAAGATAGCCCAACGATAAGGCACCGCCCAAGGTATTCCGAAGTTTTATGCTCTTCGATGTAATGAGCATGTATGCATGACCGATCTGGAGATCAAAATCATTTGTAGTACTCCACTCGTCATATCCGGTCGTTCTAATGAAGCGGAACAATCTCCATTCCGTCCCGTTTATTCCTAATGAATTTTGACCGGAGAAAAAGTGCGATGCCTTTTGATCGCCGAGTCCGACTGGTACTGAAAAAAGCCGATAATCTGTTTGGTTCGTCCCGCCTTGCGTGGAAAACGAAAACTTGTCAGATGCAACAGTAATCACAATTGGAGTAAATTGGTCTGCTGCGACTCCATTCAACACACTCGTATTCCCGCTTAGATCGGAAGCAACGATACGGTAATCGATCCCGTCGGTCGTTACCGCAGCATCCGGAATTGTCGCCGACGGAGGCGTAATTCCCCGATTGAATGCAGTCTGCTGCCAAGCACCCTTTCCTGTCCGGTAATCAACATAAAAATCCTGTACTCCGCCTGGATCGGAAACATCTGCAACGATAGTAATAGCATTACCGGGCATCTTGACAACGGGCACACTCACGTTCGATATCGCCGGCGGGGTATTATCGACAACAGCAGTGCCACGGATAATTATTTGAGCTACAGGTTTTGTCAGATCATTGCTATAGAGTAGTAACATTCCATATCTCAAACCATCCGATTTCGGTGACCAGCGAAGTGTCACCTGCTGATTGCTGCCATCGGTTATAGAAATAGGGTAGACAACACTTACGAGTTTGAATTCTGATGCGCTGCCAGTCGACATTTGCACCCGAATTGAATCGACGCGGAGATTAACCGATCCGGTATTTTGAATTGAGAAATTCTGGTCAGCATCCAGACCTGTAATGACGGTGCCAAACGAAAGAGTATCCTGTACGGCAATTTTGGGCCCTAGTACCCCGGTCCCACGAATGACCACCTGAGCCGATGGTTTTAACAGATCATTAGAATAGATTATCAGTACTCCGTTTAATATCCCCCCTGATTTCGGCGACCAGCGGAGCGTCACCTGTCGGCTTGTACCATTGGTAATAATGAAAGGATATACTACGCTCACGAGTTGTAAATCCGAAATATTGCCAGCGGATATCTGCACCTTCATCGAATCGATGTGGAGATCGCTCGATCCCATATTCTGAATCGTGAGATTCTGGTCAGCAGACAAGCCCGTAACGACATCGCCAAATGAAAGTGTATCCTGCACGGCAATTTTAGGTCCCTGAACCGCAGTCCCGCGAATAACCACCTGAGCAATCGATTTTGTTGGATCATTATCATAGAGTATCAACAAACCATCTCTCAGACCCGCTGATTTCGGTGTCCAACGAAGCGTTATCTGTCCATTGACACCATTTTTAATAATAAGTGGATAGACTACATTCAGAAGCTGGAATTCCGACACATCGCCGGTGGTCATCTGGACGCGCATCGAATCGATCCGGAGATCACTCGATCCTTTATTCTGAATCATGAGATTCAGATCGGAATAAAGACCAACCATGACAGTTCCAAATGGAAGGGTATCCTGGACGGCAATTTTAGGCCCCTGGAGTCCGATCCCCTGAAGTGGAACGGATGCTATTTCGAGTGTCGGATCATTACTATAGAGTAAGAGATTTGCATCACGGACACCCCCCATGGTTGGTGTGAAATGGAGTGTTAAAGTTGCAGTCTCGTCCTGTTGTAATAGAATGCTTATAGCTGCATTTGAAATTGAGAAATCGTTTGGATTTGCACCACCGATCCGTATTGAATCGATCTGTAACGCTTCCCCACCGACATTTTGTATTTTAATAGATTGATTGTCAGATGCACCGACGTTAACGCTTTGGAATTGGACTCTTATCGGTGGAGAAATCACCGGGAACGTAGGGATCCCCCGCCAGACACCACTGCCGTCGGTTCCGGCAAAAATCATCCCATTAGATGTAAAGCCGAACGACCAAATAAATACACTTGTTAAATCCTGATTTGTTTGATACCAGCTAAGTCCATTATCATCGGAAATATAAACCCCGCCATTCGATGTTCCACAAAAAATGAATCCTCGAGGCCCCATTTCAAATACGTTGATATCAGGTCCGCTTAATACCTGCACCCATGAATCGCCATTATCCGTTGATCGAAAGATGCCAATATCAGTTCCGACCAGAAGTACGTTCGTTGTACTTGTCAAAGGAAAAGATGATAGATTCCAAAGAATTTTCGTTGTGATGCCTGTCCCAACTTGTGTCCAGGTATTACCTTCGTTGGTTGACCTGTAGATACTAAAAGTGCTATCAATTACAAAAAGTGCGCCTGATTGAGTAACTGCGAGTGAATAGATATATCCTGATGGAAGTGTAGAAGATATCGTTGTCCATGTTTTTCCAGTGTCGGAACTTCGATAAACCCCGCCTGTGCTTTGTGCATACATTATACCCGCTGTATTCATCGTGATAATATTTACTCTAGGATCGTCTGAGGGAATACCATTGTTACTCGCAGTCCACGTATCGCCATAATCGGTTGAGAGATATACGCCTCTTCTTGTTCCTGCAAATAGTGAACCATTTGGATGCACCATGATGGAATTAATGGTAGTAGTTCTGATCTCGTTGCCGACGTGAAGCCAGTTCTTTCCATAATCGGTTGTGTGATATAATCCATTGTATGGAGTGCCGGCAAAGAGACCTCCAATCGGCTGATGCTTGAGGCAATAAATAGTAGTACCGGTTAATCCATAATTCTGCTCTGACCAGCTTGCCCCGTTATTTGTTGAACGATAAACTCCAATCCCGAGGAAGCCTGCATACACTGCGCCTGTTTTATCGACGACCAAAGAACGGGTATTTGTTGCAGGAATATTTGCACTCACGGGAGTCCAATTCCCTCCACCATCAGTTGATGCTAATACTCCGTTCAAATCTGTTCCTGCATAGATCGTTCCGTCAATTGGATTGCGACAGAGCGCAACTACATTTAGATTGTCCATTACCAATCCACTCAGTATATATGTGTTACCATCATCAACGGACAGATACATACCATCTGAGGCACCGATATAGATAATATTAAGCGTTGGATGGACGATAATCGAATAGCAGATTTTCCCGGCAATGAGATTCCCTGACGGGTACCACGTTTCACCATAATCAGAAGAGCGGAACATGCCGCTGCTTGTTCCGGCAACGATTGCTCCCGAGTGGGATTGTGCGAGTGAAAGAACATTAAGGTCCGTTAAACCCAGGTTGACCGGAATCCAGGTTGTACCATAATCGACTGACCGATATATGCCATCTGAAGTCCCGGCGAAAAGAACTCCACCCGGGATGACGAGGATTGCTTGTACGCTCACATCCGCGATATCGGCTGTTGTTATTAGACTCCAGCTTGTTCCCTGGTCAGCCGAGCGATATATTCCCGAGTAATTTGTGCCGGCATAAAGTACTCCCGTAGTATTATCCACGGCAAGCGACCTGACATACGTATTTTCTATTCCGATATTTATCGGTTGCCACGTCGTCGCCCGATCAAGAGAGCGAAATACTCCATTTCCGTAAGTGCCTGCATAGACTATACCAAGATAATCATCAACTGCAATCGCACGAACCGTGCCGCCGTACGGACCTTTTGTCTTTTCCCATCGGATTTGTGAAAAAACAGACGGTGAAAGAAAAACTATTAAACCAAGTATAAGAATAAATCGTGGACCTGCGTGTCTCATTGCACTAACCTTATAATATCATTGCGATTAAAACTTCGGATTTGTTTCCTGACTTTACGGATCGTGGACTGTATGCAACTTATCCTCCATCATGGCAAATTTGGTGGTTCAGGAAGCTTCGACGGTCCTTCTGTTCCTCCACCCCCCTTACTTCCACTAATGAGAACCGCCGCCAGCACTCCACCACCGACGACAACACCGCCGATAATCCAGTAGATTGTTGAACTTGATTCTGCCTCCTTTTTTACTTCTGGTTTTTGCGGAGGCTGTTCCTGCTTTTCTTTTGTCGTCAGGGGCGTTAGAGGCTTCATTCCTTCAGCCGTCTTTGCCAGAAGATCGGCAAGAATACCTTTATATTGCGAATAGAGCGTTACACTCCCTTCCAGGTAGTCCATTGTTTGTTCGTAAATCACGCGTGACTGGGTAACATTTACGAGACTGACTTTCAGCGTGTAGCCGGTTTCGACTTGTGTCACAACTCCGAATACTACTGCATCGAGTCCGATCTGTTTCCCAACCAAGGCGGCAGTATTTGCATCCTCGACGACCGGGAAAGATCCTTCTGCCAATTCGTCAATCAATGCCGCCCGATCCTTGATCACCAGTTTCCCATCGACAGCAAGTGTAGCAGCAAAAAGATCGGAAAAACGATCGGCGATAAGCTGCGACGTGTTGACAGGTTTAAACGGACAAACGCCAATGGTAACATCGACGAGTTGTTGACCATATATAAGAGATGTAAAGAAAAAAAATACAAAAGAAGCGCGAAGAATTTTCATGCGTACACTCCTCGGCATAATAGTACGGGAAGACCGCTCATTGTTAATGTTATGAGAATCTGGAAGAAAATCAAGCCTCTTCATATGCCTATGCGTAATTGTTTTTTCCTGACCCATTCCGTATCTTGGAAAAACCTTATATGCTCCGAAACCTGCGGGTTGACCGATATTCAGTTTCCGTTGCACGTACCGGAAACGTAGGATGACAGACAGGTACCTTGAATATATGGAGACAATATTTTGTTCGAAAAACCATCATATCCGCGTTTAATCTTTGTCGACTATTTGCGATTTGCAGCAGTGTTATTCATGCTGCAGGGACACACGTTCGATGCCCTTCTTCAACCAACAACAAAGGTAATTTATTCATATAAAATTTTTAATCTGTTCCACGGACTTACAGCGCCCATGTTTCTGTTCAGTGCCGGATTTGCATTTGCAGTCTCTTCAATCCGGCACATCGATCAGTATATTCAATATTCCCCGAAACTAGAAAAACGTTTTCTTCGATACATTGCGCTGCTGGGTATCGGATACTTACTTCACCTTCCGTATTTCTCACTTCAAAAACTTTTTTATGAGACTGCGTCGTGGGAATTTGAACAGCTCTGGAATGTGGATACGCTTCAGTGCATCGGAGTAAGCCTTATTCTTCTGCAGACGCTTGTATTCGTTCTTAAAGACGAAAAGAAGTATCTTGTCGTGACGAGCTTCTTGGCCGGATTCGCGATTCTTCTTGCGCCGCTCATGTGGAACCTGCCTCGGGTGAATTGGCTTCATCCCGCACTCGTTTCATATATTAATGGTGAATACGGGAGCTTTTTCCCGATGTTCCCCTGGTTTGGATTCATCGCATTCGGTTCGGTTGTCGGACAACTCTTTTTACTTGCTACCAAAGCTAAACAGCCGGAACGCTTTGTTCTCTTAATGATGATCGTCGGGGCGAGTATGATCCTGGCTGGACTTATCCTGGTACATTTACACATTCCTTTCTATCCAATACACGATTGGTACAAGACAAATCCTCTCTATAGTATGATCCGACTGGGTATGATTATGTTGTTCTGCGGAATGCTCTGGCATGGTGAACAACACAGCCGTAAGTATTTGCATGAGACGACAAAAAAGAAGATACGCCCGCTGCAAATGCTAGGTCGCGAATCGTTAATGATTTACGTTGCCCATCTTATTGTTCTATACGGCTCACCGCTCAATCATGGTGCCGGATATTATTTAGGCACGACGCTGAATCTCTGGCAAAGCACGTTTGTATTCGGAATCCTCTTTTTTACAATGCTTCTTCTGGCAATTGCCTGGCATACATTAAAGAAGCGCTATTCTATGCACATACGGTTTGTTTTGTTTGCGACAACAGTATCGTTGATAATGCTCTTTGTCACGAGAGAATATTAAATTTCTTCTTTCCGTATTGTTTCAAGCGCTTCGATCGACCGGCGTCCTATTTTCAGAGTCTCATTTGTGATCTGCGCAATATTGTGTATCACACTGCGGAGGCGTTCAACGAGAAGTTGTTGGATCAGATTTTGGAGTGTTTCATCAAGGAGACGAGTCTGTGTATTATACAATTCCAAAACTTTTATTTCTGTTGATCCGAGTCCTTTAAGAATTGTCGTACGAATTGATTTCCTTACCTTCTCTTTCTTCAAATGGAATTTCACTCCTAAACTTGACAGTAAGCCGTTGATGATCATTTTTGAAATCGGCTGTGTATACGCAAGCGAAACCGATGTCACAATGGAACCGGGTTGAAAACCCTGCACACTCGATTCGCACTGTTGTTCGATCTGTCTAATCAAATGCCGGGTAATCAGGTTTGTCAGCACATTCCGAAAATCCTTTCCTATTTCTATCTGGTGTCCGTTATCTTCTGTCTGTTCCTTGATGTGTTCTACGTGCTGACGGCAGTCTTCGAGAAAACGATGACATTCCTGGTGGACGTCCGCTTTCCACCGCTGGAGCGCATTGTTCAGTCGTTCACGCAGCTCCTCGCGGATTTCTACCTCGAATTTCATCGTAATCGATTCTGTTGTCGATTGTTGATTACGAAGCACATGGTTTACACCGGTGTCGGAAAAAATTTCATCTAAAGCAAGATCGACCCTGATACGCCGGTGCTGGATGAAATTGTGTAGTGCGTCGCGTTCGGCCTCGGCATGAGTCATCACAGCCGTGTGAAATTGATGGAGACTATAGGTAACATTCCGTAGAAATATTAGCAGCCGATCGAGAGTGGATCGAAGAGTGTGGAGATCCGCCATACTTTCCCTGATAACATTCTCGGTATGATTGAGCGGATTCAGAATCCGGAGCTCCTTTCCTTCATCGGCAATGATATGGAGGACCCTGTCGATCAGTTGATGGATATTGCTATCTTTCTGCTGCTCGAGTCCCTGTTTGCGATCTCCATGATGTTCCATATCAAGTCCGATTCGGGCCAGGCGGGCTGAGATAGGAACGATATCCAGGCTTTTCATTAATTCTACGACACCATATTTCGGATTGCGGAGCGTAGCTTCAATATATCTTACCATCTCTGTAATATCACGTTTTTTCAACGGGATACGTGCATCCGTATCGATGTCTTTCGCCATATCGCACTGAGTGATGACGAATAGAATTCTCTTTTTCTCGCCGTATAGATCCTCTTTAATGTTCCGGAACTCGCTGCCACGAAGAACTGCATCGCTATTGGACAGAAATAGGACAAGGTCGGCTTTTTTAACATAGGAGACAGCCAGTTCATGATTCCGCGGTGAAATCGATCCGACACCCGGCAGATCTACAACACGGAGGGTCTCGACGTCGCACCACTGGATTTCTTTTGTGGTTTCTGTAGGTTTCACTTCAAACTCTTCAAGACGTATCTGCGATCCATCAGAAAGTATCGCATGAAACAACAGCAGATCCTGTTTCAGGCCATGCACTTTTTTGCCGACAAGAAGATTTGCAAGGTAGCTCTTTCCGGAATTCACCTTCCCGAATATTACAATGCGGAACCGATCGGCATTTTCATGATAATCCATGAAATCATCATGCAGATGTTCGATCGGAGCAAGAATATGGTGATGAAGCTCTTCAATCTCCACCGGAAGAAAATTTTTCAACCATTCATCATCCCGATGTTCTTTATCCGGTTCTAGAGTTCCAATATTGTATTGACAAGCCTCACACATACGTCGCAGTGCGGTGACATACATATCCTTTGCTGTTTCGATATTGTGAAGAACCTGCAGATACCTTTTGGTGGACGACCGGAAATATGATCGGAATGAATAGAGTTTATTGGTGAGCATTGAAGTCATTCCGGAGTGATTGAAATTTATCGAGTGCCGCATTGATCCGTTGCATTCGTGAATTTACAGCTGAGGACTTCCTTTCAAAATACTTCTGCGCATTGTCATACACCATTTGAATATTCCCGCTAACCGATTGTACGAATGCGTCGCTCATGAGCTTCTGGACCTCGAGCAATCCACTGACCACAGCCGGCACACCATCATCGTCCGACATCCCACGTTCAGCCGCGAGGGCTCGAAGTCGTTCGATCGCTCTCTCTTCAAATTTTATCCGAAGAATGGGTACAATCAAAACCGACCCTGTCTTCTTGTCGAACCATTCAGAAAGTGATGCCAGTGCTTCGTCGATTTGTTCTGATAGCTGACGGGCGAGATTATGAATCTCGGTCTGTTTAACAACGACTGTAGCGAATTCTCTCGAGATTTTTATCCCGGGTGCTGTCGTCAAGGTTTCCCGCTCGGCAAAGGTTTCTGCATTCGGAATTCGGTCTGTAAAGAAATTTTTTATGCGGTTTTGACAGGTATTGACAACTTCATTGATATCGCGCTGGCGATCATTCCACGATTGCCGTAATTCTTCAAGTGTTGTCGTTCCTTTTTCAAGCTGTGTCTGCTCTTTCTGGAGTGCATCGAGAACATTGTCAATATATGAAATGAACAAATAGGCTGCAGTGCGGATTTTCAATTGGGCGCCGCGATCGCGGATGGTCTCGATAATGAAATACTGCAGCTCTCGCAAACCACTTGCCTGGATTTTCCGGGCATTTCCCTCACGTATACCTTCAAGAGCAAATCGGGCCGAGAAAATCAAGAATGTAGGTTTCCGTACTCCAAGAGCATGAATTTGTTTTACGAGCGCTTTCCGTACAATCTCGTAGTTTGGAACATATTCTTTCTTCTGCAGTATCCCGCGACGACGGAGTAAATATATTCCGATAATTCCGAATTGGAGAATTACAAGAATTACTAGCAGGATAACAAGTGTAGAGGTTTCCATGTATAAAAGAATCTCTGTTTTTGCCTGATATCAGTCATCTCTTTTCTTATTGAGAACATATACAACATCTTTTGCTGGTATAAGATGGTCACGGAGAAATATCTGGGTTACCGCGTCAAGATCTCCCTCCTTATCGGAGAAGAGGAACACGACAAGGTCGGCAAGGTGCAGTTCTTTAAGCAACATTGCTTCGTCGCGAGTATCTTCAATAGAATCTATTCCCGGTGTGTCGACGATTGAAATTCCATTCCACTCTTTCTTTGAAACACGATCGGTTTTCCGGACAGCTCCGGTCGGGAAAAATTCATCCTGCTCGATGACCGCGTTGGCCGTGGAACTTTTTCCTGCCTTACTGACCCCGGCGAATAAAACGCTTAATGTGTTTTCCTTGACTCCCGCATACGTTTTTTCGACCAATCGAAAATCGTCGATAAGATTCGGAGGGATAACTTCTGCATAAGTGGTCACCGCATCCCATACTGAGGTTTTCAGTGCATTAATACTACCGAATGCAATACCAATGCCACTTAGAATATGTTTTACTTCCGCCTCGAAGTTCACCTGTGCTCCATGTCGTGGATACCAATGGTGATAAGATAATTGTGGATGGAAAAATATTTACAATAATTCGAGAGAAGTATAGCAAGAATTTGAACTGAAATCAAGCGAGTGGAGATATGACCTTCAAGGTCTTCTCTGATATCGGGTTAACGTACGGTCTCCTGGATGAATATAACTTTGGGAAATTTTTCGTTCGACTCAAGATTGAAGAGATCGAGATCGAGTACTGCCGAGATTCGATACTCTTTCTCTACGGCTTTTGAGAGTGCATCGAGCGCTTCATTATCTTTATGGTATATTGCATATGCGCGAGCAAGTGCGTATTGGAATGTCGGGTTCTCTGGATTTGCATTCGCGACGCGCTGTACTTCAGCAAAACCGTCGGCAAATTTTCCCAGGCGCATGGTACTGAGACCCATCATCATACGGGCTTGTGCATCGTTGGTATTTCTGTCGAGTGCCGTAGATGCGTTTTTCTTTGCTTTTTCCAGATACTGATCCCCCTCAAGCCGTCTTCCGATTCCCTGGTAGATCCGACCCAGACGATAAAGTATAAAATAGTCATCTGGTGATTTCGCAAGGAGGCTAAGGTATGTAGAAATTGCCAGATCGTTCATATCGGCACGATTGAACGCGTCGGCCATAAGGTACATTGTTGTTTCATAACTGTGATGGGATTGACTGCTGATCGCCCGTTTATAGTCTTGCGTTGCTTCCTTGAACCTCTGCTGAAAATGATTATTAAGGGCTGAAGCCAACCAAGCCCGGTATGAATGCGGATTTAGAGTGGTTGCAGAACGGATATGGTCGTCTGCTGTTGAAAAATCATTGAAAACGATCGATGCGATTGCCAGCTCCGCATGAGCATCAGCATTGCTCGATGAAATTTGCAGCGCTTCAATTGCGGAGCTGCGTGCTTCAGAAAATCTTGCTGTCAGCCTGTAGAATGTCGCACGATCCACAATCCCAATAACCGATTGGGAATTCAGCTCAATCGCTTTTTGAGCCGCAACAAATGCTCGATTTCCGATGTCGTTATTAGCACTTCCAAGGATTTCGCAACTATCGAGAAGCACATGTGCGAGCCATCCATAGGCATCTGCAAAGTGTGTATCACTTGTGATTGATGCTTCGAACGCAGTGATTGCACTGCTGATTGAGTTTCCTTCAATGCTGGATATTCCCTGGAAAAATTGTCCGATGGCATCGCGGCGGGAACTCGAGGACACTACAGGAAGTCCATCGACCTCGCTGGAGAGTTCAAATGTTTCTGCAACCGCTGTGCGGAGATCCTTTCGAAGTTGTGTAAGTGATTCTAGACGTCCTACAACTATAATATTTGAGAGTTGCCGTAATGAATCTGCAATATCTAGAGTGACTTCAACCTGGTTTTTATCAAATTTCACTTTCCCTGAAATCAAGTGCGTTGCATGCAACTCCTGGAGATATTGAGAAGGTGATTTGTTCCCTCCATCGGCAGAAATCAATGGATCGCTCACCTGAACATGGGGAATAACCGCGAGGTCACTTGCTAAAAGAACTGCAAGTCCTTGTCCGATTCCCTCGTCGGCTCCTTCAACTGTAAAGGATTGAACTGCCACCATATAATTTTTTGGGAAGAGCCGATGTAAAAGTGGACGTGATACGATCCCCAGAAGAATTACTAGAATGGCGGCCCCAAGGGTGATGCCGAACCATCGGTTGATGACAAAACTGGGTTTTACCTCTTCGCGGACTTCGACTGTCGAAGGCTCACTGACAACACCGCCGGTTGTCTCGGAGACTTCCGTTTCGGATGCAACGTGTTCTCCGCCAAGCACTCCGAGCATCTCGTTCGTTTTTCGAAGATTCTCCTGAGCTACTCGTATTTTCTCTTCCCACTGTCGTGCCTGTGGATTTGCCGGATCGATCGCATAGATATGAACGACTTCATTGATTGCATCGTCGAATCTGTGTTTCCGATAGAAATCCTGCGCCCTGACGATGAACATTTGAATTTGATTTTCGCGTTCGCGTTTCCGGCGCTTTTCTTCCTCTTCCGCACGGTGCTGCATTTCCTGCTCTTCGCGTTCACGGGCCTGTTGTGTCTCAATATCCTTGATTTTTACTTCGAAGACTCTCGCCGCCGCATTACCCGGGTCCAGGATATATATACGTGAAAGTTCATTACGTGCTTTCTCAAGATCTCCTTCACGGAGATAGAGCTCGCCTTTTTCAAGATACTCGGCGATTTTCTTCAGATGTGCTTCTCGTTTCTCAAGTTCCTCTTTTCTCCGTCGATCCTCTTCGACTGCTAACCGCTGCGCTTCTTCTTCTGCTTTCCGACGGGCGTCTTCGGCCTCCCGGCGGCGACGTTCCTCTTCTTCACGACGCGTCCGAGCCTCGAGACGCAGTCGCGCTTCATCCTGGGCAATCCGGAGGCGGTTTTCCATCAAACGAACGTCCTCATTATTCGGATCAAGTTTATATGCCCGTGTGATTTCTTCTGACGCTCTATCGAACTGTTCGACCGTGAGGTAGTCGTTTGCGGCCTGCAGATAGACCGAAATGGCTTTTCTCAGCGCAGCTTTCCGCTCTTCTTCTTTTCGTTTGAGACGGGTTTCCTCTTCTTTTCGCCGCCGATCTTCTTCCTCACGGTGCCGACGAAGTTCTTCTTCGGCTTTGCGCTGCTCTTCTAACTGACGTTTCCGTCTTTCAAGGTCCTGTGTGTTCCTTCGAGCCTCTTCCTCCCGTCGACGACGTTCTTCTTCCTGACGCCGCCGTTCTTCCTCTTCCATCTGTCGTGCGCGGCGCAATTCTTCCGGTGCGGGAAGCGTTTCTGGAATCGTATCCAGCATAACCTGATAAACTTCTATAGGCTCCTGAATATTCTTCAACTGCCGTTTTCCAAGATAGAGAACATCAAGAAGCATTTTATTCCGGACCTGTTGAAATACATCGCTCGATATACTGATTCGACCAGCGTCACTTGTCGCTTCGATACGGGCTGCAATATTGACCGCATCACCAAAAATATCGTTACCCTTGATTACTACATCACCCATGTGAATGCCGATTCGTACAAACACACGTTCCAATTCTGTTGCCTGGCTGCGATTATATTCCCAAAGTTTTTCCTGCGCTTCTACCGCACATCGAACTGCATTTACGGCGCTAGAGAAATCCACCATGTAGGCATCACCAATAGATTTGATGACCTTCCCACTGTATTTTGAAAATAGTGATTCCATAATCGAATTATGCATCTGTAACACGCGCATTGCAATAGTTTCATTCTCCCCCATTTTCTTTGAGAAGCCCCTAATGTCGGTAAAGACAATACTGGAAAGCTTCCTCTCTTCAGTCTCTCCTTCAGCAATTGGCGGGACGATGAATTCTTCCACCATTGGCAAATGTGGCAGTTGACGTACAGGCGTTGGAATGCTTACTACCGGTTGCTCCGAAACCGGTTGCTGCGAAACCGGTTGCTGTGTAACCGACGGCTGTGAAACCGGCGGCTTAAGCGGTGCTTGAGGCAAAGGTTTCTCAACTTTATCTGGTGGTATTTCCGGTTCGATGGTTGCCTCAATAAACGCTGCTTTTCGTGCTTCCTCCTCTGCACGCCTGAGAATTTCATCTGTCAATAAATCACGCGACTGAGTTTTTGGGGGTTCAGGTTTTTTCTGTTCATCACGGGGTTGTTCGGGCTTCTGTGGCTCTGATGCAGGTAAATCCGGCTTTTGGGGTTTGGGTTTTTCCGGTTCAGGCTTCGGCAATTCGGATTTCGATAATTCAGGTTTGAGTAATTCGGACTTTGGTAATATCGTTTTAGACGACTCCGGCTTTAGCTGCTCTAATGTCTTCATCGGAGATTTCGGCGGAAGCTGTTCTATCTGCTTTTGAATAATTGTTACAAGATTACTTATCGCTTCGACCGCCTGTTTCTCCCTTGCCTCACCCATGAATCCCAGTGTCGACATGAGCCGCTTGATTTCAACCAATAGATCGCTTGCATGAGGATATCGCCACGCAGGGTTCTTGGATAATAATCGTTTTATAATTAATCCGACGTCCTGAGGAACACTCGATACAATATTTGAGATAGCCGGTGGTTCTGTATACATGATAGCATAAAATAGCTCATCCATGTTCCTACCGGAAAACGGAAGCTTACCTGTTACCAGCTGGAATAGAATCACACCGAGCGAATAAAGATCACTTCGCCCATCAACGGTCTCCTTTTTTAAGAGTTCGGGAGATTGAAAGACGAGCGAGAGAAGATGCTCCTCTTCGTTGATTAGTGATGCAAAATCTTTCATTCGAATCGTGGGAAGATCGAGCAACTTAATTTTCCCATCCGGAGTGAGAATGATATCATCGGTCCGAAGTGAGCCAATAGTGACTTCCTTAAGATGGAGAAGATCGAAGACTTCAAGGATTTTCTCCATGATAATAAATGTAAGTCGTAATTGGGGAATCTGGAACTCAAGCAGGTCCCTGAGACTTATCCCTTCGATAAAATCTGTGACGTAAAAAAATTCACCGTTGATTTCACTGTTCTCAATAACATTACACGAGGACGGATGCTGGAATGACTGTGAGGTGTTCATGTCATCGACGAATCTTTTCCATTCCGCCTTTCTCATCACAAAGCCAGCTAAAAAATCCCGTGGGGGGAATTTCAGCGCAACAAGACGATTGGTTTTATTATCCATCGCCTTGATGACACGGCCAAACGGACCTTCATCAAATTCCTTGATGACTGTATAATGTAGGATTACTGTTCCCGCCATACTCCAGAACTCTTTTTTCTGAAGAAAGATAAATCATGAAATCGTTATAACGTATGTTATATATCACAGAAATTCAAGAGAAATTTGAAATCCGCCCTATTTTATTCCCAAATACATGATCCATTCCGCGAAAAAGAACATTCAAGACAATGCGTCAGATTCTTTGAAAATCTATCCCCCCGTAGATTTCCTATTATCCTTCCCATCTCTTCCTCGAATCGGTCTATTTCGGACTTTCGGATTAGCACCGTAGACACAGCACCCGGTAGATCTGTAAAATAGAGCGTTACTGGAATATCGATTTGACTTGTATACCGACTCACAAGCCATGCATAAACCATTATTTGATAACGATATGCCTGGATTTTCGAAGCTGGTGATATACCATTCATGCTGTCAGTCTTGTAATCGATTACTTCCCATATTCCATTGATCTGCACAAGCCTATCGATCGTGCCTGTAATAAAATCATTTCCAAGTTTTCCGTCAAGACGATACTCAGTAAATATCTGATCAGCGCTCAATACCCGCCGGCCAGTATCAGATGAACAGAAAGAGGTGATTTCCCGTTCCGCTCTCCCGACCGTGTCCAGTATATTTCTGTTACCGCTCAATCCCTGCTCTGCAACGGCTTCCTCAAGGAACAAGGAGAGATGTGTCATTGACTCCTGTGAGAGTACTTTCTGCAACACCCGATGAATAAGCGTTCCATACGTCGTAGCAGAAAGCGGCTCAGTATCTTCTTCATCTTCATCACTATAGTGATAGGATTCCCGACGAATCTCTGCCATCCCAAGATGATAAAGAAGATGATATTTGAGCGGACAATCATGATACGTTTTTATTTGAGTTGCCGAAAAATATTCACCTTCCTCACCTGAGGGAATAGACTGAACATTAGCAAGCGGAAATTCTCCGAAGAGTGTTTGTCCGTGCGATAGAGATATGACGACAGGAAATTCATCCGGGCGACAAAACCATTCGACCGTCAGGGGGAATTTATTTTCAATACTTTCATACGCTCCATCATGAAGAATCAACCTCTGCAACGTAACTTCTTTCGTCGTGCGACCTCGTTCCTCCGGGCTGTCGATTCCCAATCCTTCCTGTACCCATGTCAACGCAGCCATCGGACGAGAACGTTGAGAAGTGGTTCCGGAAAGTACAAGAAGGTCACGCGCGCGGGTGCATGCAACATAGAATATTCGCTGCTCTTCTGCTTCGGTCTTCCGGCGGCTCCTCTGGCGGAGTATCTCGGTTAGCGGTACAGGAAATTCCTTATCGAAATCTGCCGGCTGAACGACCGTATAACCGATGTATCCTTTCATATCAATAAAAGGTTCGCTGTCATAGTGAAAATCCTTCTGGAGATATGGCACTATGACGGCACCAAATTCCAATCCCTTTGCTGCATGAATTGTCATGACATGAATAGCATTTTCTGTCTCGTCAATCGAAGCCTGTCCTTCCTGTTCCTCTTCTTCTATCAATACCCGAAGCCGCTCGACAAAATCATACTGATTACTAAATCCCCGTACTTCAAATGATCGGGCAATCTGGAGAAGTTTTTTCACGTTCGCTGTATGCTGGGCTGAACGATGCGATGCAGCTGCCACTCCGTTATACCCCGTCCTAAGAATAACCTCGAGGATACAATCCGAAAGCGATTGCCTACCGGCTCGGAGAAGATCGCCGCGAAGGATATCGACAGCCCTTGTCATATGTCGATCTGCATCAGGATGACGGGCCGTCCAAGCACATGCCTTCGACCAAAAATCGGTCCCCTCTTCTACAAGACTGACTCGGTACAGCGATGCATCAGAACATGCAAAAAAGGGAGAGCGGAGAATACCGGCCAGAGCAGTATCATCATGAGGATTCAGAAAAAACTGAAAGTAATTAAAGAAATCATATAACTCCTGGGTCTGATAGAATCCTCCACCACTGTAAATGATATAGGGAACGTGATAATGCAACAATGCCTGTTCGAGCCGATGAAGATTGGTACGACTTCGAAGCAGGATGGCTATATCTCCGAATTTGATGGGACGAGGTTCTTCACTGCGTTTATCAATAATCGTGTACTCATCACGATGCAGAGATAGAATACGACGGGCAATCATTTCTTCTTCGATACCATAGAGCGAAGTTTCCACCTTCATTTCCTCTGGATTTTTTATCCTGTTCGACGGAAGCAGCAACTCAACCCTTCCTGGAGCTGATGTTGTTCTGGCAACAATGAGTGGAGTGTACGGAACACTAAATTTATTCCTGGCCTGATCCATACATTTGGTAAAGATCATATTGACAAATGCCGCTATCGACGGCAGAAGTCGAAAACTCTCGGCAAGCGTTACATTGCCTGCGCGTTCGAGCGGTGTCGATTGAAGGATAGTACCATGCCAGAAGAATGGTTCGGGCCGGTGTGCATGTGCGGCGATATCATCAATCGTGTGCATGAAAATCTCTACTTCGGCATTGCGAAATCCATAAATTGATTGCTTCGGATCTCCTACGACAAAGAGATTCCCCCATGCGAATGTTTCGACCAGAGAAAGCAGGATTTCATACTGAAGACGATTTGTATCCTGAAATTCATCAACCATAATGTAGGTATATGTCTTCGATAGCTTTTGACGGATTTCGGATTTAGACAACAATGCCTTGACGTATATCTGAAGATCTTCAAAATCAAGCTGTGCGTTTTCAGCTTTGCGGCGGTTGTATGTGGTCAGGATTTCCTGAAATACCGAAAGGAATGTCCGGCTGCTTGCTAATAAAAGTCTGTGGGCATCATCCCTGCCAGCCATACCCTCGATCAACGGCCTGACGGCTGAAGCCGCCGATTGAATTGCGGCAAGAGAGCGATGACATTGCTCTTCGATGTTTTTTACATCAAAAATACCCGACCGGAGATGATAATCATTACGAAGAAACAGCCGCCATAATAAACTAAATGAATCAAGCCGGGAGTTCATGGAGTTCGCGGAAAGGAATGCGTCGAGAGCGCTCTGAATTTCCCTTTTTTTCTTTTGCTGGATTCTATTGGTCAGCTCTTGAAACGCCTCGTTGAGAGATTGTGCAAGAAGGATTTCATCGACATAGTGATCAACTACAGTATTCCACTCTGAAAGAATCTCATCGTCAGGTCTAGAATATTCCCGTATAAAATGTTCGGCAATTTCCCGTTTTGAAAGAAGATAATGGATGATATTGACGACAGCATTGCGTCCCAGCATCCGGACAACATGAAGCAATTCCTTGCGGTGGGGGTGTTCAGGCGTTCCGAGAATTGCTTGAAATACCTCGTTTGCCGCTTCACCAATCAGCGATTGCTGATCCACAACCTCAAGAATCGTAAACGAAGCATCAATCCCTCCACCCGTTCCGATAAGGTCAGGACGGGATGTCGGAACATCAACGGGGTATTCACGGAGCAGACGTGCACAGAAGGAATGAATGGTCCCGATGATTGCAGAGGATAACTGCTCACGAAGGATTTCAAGCCGGTACCGTTCATGCAGATCTTCGGCTTCCTCATATCTGCGATGGATCGTATCGGCTATGCGCTGCCTAAGCTCGCCGGCAGCTTTTTCAGTAAATGTGAGTGCAATAACTTCGTGAGCGGTTGCATGGCCATACTGGATGATATCGACATACCGTTCGACAAGAACGGTCGTCTTTCCCGACCCCGCATTGGCAATAACAGAGAGATGACGATTGACATCGTGAGCTTTTTTTTGATTCTCGGTCAGATACGACATTGGATTTGTTCTTATCCTTTAATAACGCCGAGAGGAACCAGCTTTGCAACCTTACGGGAAATTCCCGCTTCGTGAACAACACGCACGACTTCACTCACATCTTTGTACGCATCGGGATTCTCTTCGGTCAGTCCGCTTTTCGACGCGCCCTTCACACGGATGCCCTTGGATTCTAAATTTTTCACCAATTCATCAGCGGTGATTTCTTTTTTTGCCGCAGTTCTGCTTTTCGCGCGTCCGGCTCCATGACAGGTCGACCCGAATGTCTCTTTCATCGCTCCTTCTGTTCCCACGAGCACATATGAACATGTCCCCATACTTCCGGGAATCAGCACCGGTTGTCCTACATCCTGATATTCTTGTGGAAGATCGGGATGGTGCGGTGGAAACGCACGGGTTGCTCCCTTCCGGTGAATAAGCAGCTGCCGGCGAATACCATCGACATCATATTCCTCTCGCTTGGCAATGTTATGCGTAACATCGTACACCACACGCAATGATCCGGGTCCAATCACCTTCACAAATGCTTCACGGGTCCAGTGTGTAATCATCTGCCGGTTACAGAACGCAAAGTTCGCAGCAGCAGCCATTGCACTAAGATACTGCTCTCCCTCTTTAGAGTGAATCGGAACGCACGCCAGCTGACGGTCGACAACAGTAATATTAAATTTCTTCATCCCACTCTGCATGACCTCGAGATAGTCGGTGCATACCTGGTGTCCTAAGCCCCGCGACCCGGTGTGAATTAATACTACGACTTGATCTATGTGCAAACCCAACACACGGGCAGTCTCGTTATCAAATATTTCATCGACTCTCTGGATCTCCAAAAAATGATTGCCCGAGCCGAGCGTTCCAAGTTGACCCTTACCCCGTTCCTTTGCACGATCACTTACGTATTCGGGATTTACCCCGGCAATTTTTCCGCGTTCTTCAATATGTTCGACATCTTCATGGTTCCCATAGCCATTCGCGACCGCCCATTGAGCACCATCGCACAGCACGGTATTCAATTCTTGCTTCACGACTTTCGCCACACCGGTTTTTCCGGTACCGCATGGAATATCATGAAAGAGCTGCGTGAGGAGCTGATCCATTCGAGGCACAATGTCCTTTACCAAATATTGTGTCGTTAGCAACCGTACACCGCAATTAATATCGAAACCGACACCGCCGGCCGAGACAACACCATGTTCCAGATCAGCCGCGGCGACACCGCCGATGGCAAAGCCATATCCCTGGTGTGCGTCGGGCATAGCGAGAGATTTTCCGACAAGACCCGGGAGCGTAGCTACATTCGCGATCTGTTCAATAGTAAGATCATGTTCGATCTGTCCGATGAGTGCTTCGCTTGCAAAGATCAATCCGTCGATCTTCATCCCCTGTCGTGACGATTTGGGAATGAGATACCTGTAGTCATCGATTTTCTTTATGTTTATTGTGCTCATATATCAACAAATACCCTTATTGTCCATCGTCCGTTACACTCACCAATAAATAATTGGTGAAATGTCACGGCTTTAATATCCATTCGTGTGGTATGCCGGTCCTGCAAGAAAAGTTCACCGTGGATAGTTGCTTTCAACGTATGACTGACTAGCGAATGAATTTCGATTTTTGAGCAGACGAAGTGTTCAGCATCGAAAAGGTAGACGAGCTCGTTCAGCCACTTCACAAGAAGAGCTTCGTCGTCGTCAGCCTCGATTTCGATTCTTTGCAATATTTGAGTGCGGACTGTCTCCGGATCGACTATAATTGAGATGAGCCCCTCAGCAGCAGACGCAAAAGCCTCGACCAGCGTCGAGCCGGTCGCTTCAATACCGATATCCGCAGGATGCTCGAGCAGTTTAAAAGAGACCATAGAGATTGCCTCTTTCGGATTTTGGATTTCCGATCTTAAACAACGTTCACCATATTCTCACAGCATTCATGCAAATTATTATTCGATATTCAAAAATAAAGTCCACAGAATGCAATTCATTTTATCTGTGGACACATTGCAGTACATACAGAAATCAACAATGCACCAGTGTTCTAATGAAGTTTGCTCAAGGATTTCCCTCTACTCCACTTCTTTTCCCGTCAATTTCCTGATAGCTTCTCGGTAAAGCTCCGATGTTTTTTCAATCACCTCATCGGGCATAATCGGACCGGGCGGTCGTTTGTTGAAATTGATGGAAAGAAGATAATCCCGTACAAATTGCTTATCGTAACTGGCCTGCGCCCGTCCCGGTTGATATGCATTTTTCGGCCAAAACCGCGATGAATCAGGCGTCAGGACCTCGTCGATGAGGATCAGACCCCCGTCCGGTTCAAGTCCGAATTCAAATTTCGTATCGGCAATAATAATTCCGCGTGCTTCGGCTATTTCGCACCCGCGTTGATAAATTGCAATGGCAGCGGTCCGCACCCTTTCTGCAACATTCTTCCCCAGGATTTTTATTGCATCCCCAAACGATATATTTTGGTCATGGGCACCGACATCTTCTTTCGTCGATGGTGTAAAGATCGGTTCGGGTAAGCGCGAGGATTCGACAAGTCCGGCCGGAAGCGGAATACCGCAGACCGACTGTGTTGTCTTATAATCGATCCACCCTGAACCGGAAAGATACCCGCGCACGACACATTCGATCATAAGCGGATTAGATTTTTTCACAAGCATTGTCCGACCGCGAAGGATATCACTATACGGGGCACACTCCCTGGGGAACCTGTCGACATCAACCGAAATAAGATGATTCGGAATGATATCTTTTGTCTGATCGAACCAAAACCCCGAAATCTGCGTCAGTACTTTCCCCTTATACGGTATACCCTGCGGCATAACGACATCAAAAGCAGAGAGCCTATCGGTCGCAACGATAAGCAAATATTCGCCTGCTTCATATATATCGCGGACTTTGCCACGTTTAATAAATTTCAGCTTTGGAAAATTTGTCTCGATGACAACCTGCGGCGTCTGCTTTACACCCATGGGTATCCTCAGATTAATGAAAGATGATGTATTAAAAAAGAAATATACGAAAGATTTTGGGAAAGGCAAGAAAGAGAAAACTTTAAAACAGAAGAGAGCTACTGTGGAAGCAGGAGGGTAAATTTACTTCCCACACCCGGTATGCTTGAGACATTCAATGTCCCTCCATTGATTTCGGCGAAGGTACGGGAGATATAGAGACCGAGGCCGATTCCCTGTTGTTCGTTCCGGTTTCGGCCAACCTGATAAAATCGCTCAAATATGTGTGGAAGTTCATGGGACTCGATACCCAAACCGCTATCCTGAATCTCGACACTTATCGCCCGATCAAGGATCGTGAGACTCAACTTGATAACCCCGTCCTTCGACGTATACGTTATCGCATTATCCATCAACCGTCTGAGTATCTCCCGGATCTGGACTTCACAGCCGGTGACCCGAACATCCTGACGCGGCATTTCTTTTATCAGGGTAATCTCTTTTTCTTTCGCCCGTTCCATAAATTGCAGTTTGACTTCATCCACGACACGGGAGAGATCGAATGGTGCACGGAACTGCTGCGCCTCCCTCATTGCATATGATGCCTCGATACGCGCCACGGTCAGGAATTCCTCCATGAGAATCTGGAGACGATCGGTTCCGTCCTTGAGAATCTGATAAAACTTTCTCAGGCTGTCCTCATCGAAATTGACTGATTCATCCGTAAGAATATCCGAGACTCCTTTAATGTGCGTAAGCGGTGTTCGGAATTCATGAGAAAATAGATGAAGCAATTTTTTCTTGATTGTGTCGAGTTCCGTGTCCAGCGCTTTCTTGATCTGCCCGGCCCGATGGAGCCGGCCTTTTATCACCGAGAGGAGCAACGGCATATCCACCGGCTTAGAAAGAAAATCATCAACGCCGAGTTCTTTACTCTGGCGGTACGACTCATAGTCATTATATGCCGTAAGATAAATGAACGGCAGTCCACTCCAATGCGGATTTTTCGATAAACGCTTAAAAAATTCAAATCCATCCATCTGCGGCATTCGGATGTCGGATATGATCAGATCGGGAATGGATTGAATCATAATGGCAAGAGCCTGCTGGCCATCTTCGGCTTCAACGACAGTATATCCCTGCTCTCCAAGCATTTTGCGAAGGAGCACTCGAAAGGCGAGATCATCATCAACAATAAGAATCGTCGCGCTTGATGAAATGTCCGATGTTTTTTGTGTCACTGTATGTTCTCTGATGACCGACTCAATATCGAATTCTCGATAAAACATGGCTCATTTTTCCCCCCTCCACTTCCAACATATCAATATCACTATTTTCATGTTGTGACGCAGTCCACATTGAGACCTACATCACGTGGATGAGCCAGAGACTCATCCATGCCACCATATGTTGGTCGTGTAAAGTGGGCTCATCTCGGGGCTGTCCAAGAATAAAATATTTCTACCAATTATTCAAATGCTTTCAACATAGGTTACCTCGATACGCCCTGCCCAAAGAACAGGGCAGGACTACACTTCGACAAGCTCAGTGCGTCGCTCGGTAACCTGGCTATATAACACATAAGAAAATAGCCAGGTTGTCGAGTAATCACGTCCCGCCTAAGCGGGACGCGATGTATCGAGACAACCATGAAAATGATCACGTTGAAATTTTTTACTGTCTGAGATTTTGTTACGGTAAAAATTACTTTATAGACAGCCCCTTATCGAGTCGGGTTGGAGTTTTTAATTTAAAAGGAACATTTTTTCCCGACTGCTTTTCGGAGCCTATAGAGATAATCCTCACGTGGAATTTCTGTCGCCCCCATCGAAAGGAGATGAGATGTGATGAATTGAGTGTCGAGAAGTGTAAAACCATGTGAGCGTAAACGTTCGACTAGTCCGACAAGAGCTACTTTCGATGCATCACGCTTGGTATGAAACATCGACTCACCAAAGAATCCCCCACCTATTGCAACCCCGTATAATCCTCCAGCAAGTTCCTGGCCATACCAGGCTTCAATACTATGGGCAAAACCGAGGGAATGAAGCCGTTCATAGGCGGCAATAATTTTTTCTGAAATCCAGGTATCTTTGCGTTTTGCACAGGAACGGATAACATTTGAAAATTCTGTGTCGAATTTAAGCTCATACCGGCACTGCCGAAGCGCTTGTCGTAAACTTCGGGAAATCTTCAATGCATCAAGTTCTATGATGGCTCGGGGATCCGGAGAATACCACCGAATTTCTCCGGTTCCCGCTTCCGCCATGGGAAAATACCCATGACAGTACGCGGTAAGGAGAAATTCAGGGCTGAGTTCATCATCAATGTACTTTTTGGGGTGCTTCACCTATTGCGCATTCGTTTGGGTTTTACTTCTCTCGATTTTAAACCGTAAAAGTTCATCTTCGATAAATTTTTTCCGGGCTCCCTTTTCTGCCTCTTGTTGAAATCGACTTTCAAGATCTTCGATTGAAGGACGAGGGGGGATTGTTGCAATCTTTAATTTAATTCCATGAACAACGAGCCGAACACCCACCACTATAAATGACATAAGACCAATGTAGCTCATCCACGTGGGAAATATTTTCAGGATCGATAGACCGAGAAGAACAATGCCAATAAAAAATAAAAAAATATCCCTATAGTGCATGCGAACTTTTCCCTTCTCTGTTTTGATCCAACACTCTTATAATTGACAGCATATTAATTATGTCCGACGGTGAACCATTGTCGCTGATGCCTGTGCGACCGGCATGACGATGACTTCGTTTATATTCACATGTGGTGGCCGGGTTGCACAGTAGATCACCGCATCGGCGATGTCATCGGGGGAAAGGGGCTGCAACCCTTCGTACACCTTTTTCGCTCTTTCACGGTCGCCGTGGAAACGGACAAAACTGAATTCGGTTTGAACCAATCCCGGATCAATCGAACTGACTCTGATCGGGGTTCCGAGAAGATCCATCTTTAATCCTTCACTCAACGCCTTCACTGCATATTTCGAAGCACAATATACATTGCCGGCCGGGTATACCCAATGTCCTGCAATTGATCCGATGTTGATGATATGTCCGCGACTCCGGGAAATCATTCCCGGCAAAATAGCACGCGTGATATAGAGTAACCCCTTGACATTCGTATCGATCATTTCTTCCCAGTCGCTGATCTTCCCCTCCTGCAGCTTATCTAACCCGCGGCTGAGTCCGGCACAATTAACAAGAACGTCAATTGTTTTCCATTCTTCGGGGAGTGATTGGAGTGCCTGTTCGACTTCGGGCTGATTGCGAACATCGAGGGCGAATGCGTGAACCTGAATTTGCCGTTCTTTTTTAAGTCGATCGGCGAGCGTATTGAGCCGATCTGTCCGGCGAGCCGTCAGAATAAGTCTCGCCCCGAGTTGTGCAAATTGTTGGGCACAGGAAGCACCAATACCACTGGATGCACCTGTAATAAGGACGATAGAGTCCTTCAAAGAATATTGTACCGACATCTAAGAGTAATCGAAAGTAATTACAGAGAATTGAAATGTATTCAATAATACATGAGGAGTCATTAAAAAGCAAGAGAAAATAAACGACCACTACATATTTAACGTATCAATTCTTTGGTTTTCTGAAATACGGTATCTAACATTACTTCCGTGAGCTTACCTGTAAATGTATTTTGCTGACTCGGGTGATACGAGCCAAGCAGAAAAAGACGGTCACCCAGTTGATATTCAACTCCATGACAGAATGCGGGTCGCCGTTTGCCGGTTTTCATTTCCCCTGAACGGACTTCGCGCATGGCGCGATAGGCATTCTCAAAACCAACTCTCCCGAGACCGACCACTACATGAATATTTTTAAGTAATTGAATTTCCCGGAGAAGATATGGGCGGCATTGTGCAATCTCGGATGGAAGTAATTTGTTCAGCGGCGGAGCACAACGACAGACCGCTGTAATATAACAATTTCTAAGCTTTAGTCCGTCGTTCCGATCGGTGGATGTAGGTTGATTGGCAAATCCCGTCCTAAATAATGCGCGGTACAGCCAGTCGCCGCTCCGATCACCGGTGAACATGCGTCCGGTACGGTTCCCGCCATGCGCCGCAGGAGCTAGGCCGACTAAAAGTATTTCTGCTTTCGGATCTCCAAAACCCGGATTTGGTTTACCCCAATAGGTCCAATCTCTGAATCGTTTCGTTTTCTCACGAGCAATCTTCTCTCTCCATTCTACAAGACGTGGACATTTTCGACAGTGGATGATTTGGTTTTGCAGAATTGCAAGTTCCTGAGCTGATTTCGACTGCAATGTATGATCACTCCTATACTATCCGCTGCAAGAACTCAATTAATGCAGAATTAAAAAATTCCGGATTTTCAAGATTACTCAGGTGAGCTGCATGCGGAATCACTCGTAGTTCAGCATTTGGGATTCGCTGTTTCATCACCTCGGAAGCCGAAATGGGGGTCAATGTATCGTATTCACCGACGAGAATAAGCGTCGGTACTGAAATCGTAGCAAGTGCAGGGGTTGTATCGGTCCTCGAGGCCAGCGCAAGAAGCGTTCCTGCAATGCCAAGCGGAGAATTGTGTTCTATAATCGATCGAATAAATTCAACAACTTCCGGTTTTTTCTCGAACGTCTCGGCGGCAAATACCGATTTGACAAAATTTTTCGCAAATGCCGCCGTACCATCTTTTTTCACCGCAAGAATCGATTCCGATCGTTTTACCCGCGTCTCATTCGTGTCCGGCTCACTCCGCGTATCGCAGAGGACGAGTCCTTTCAACCGTTCCGGAAACCGCTCTGCCAGACGGAGCGCGATATATCCGCCCATCGAAAGACCTACGAATACTGCTTTCTCGATCTTCCTATAATTCAGCAATTCTATAAGATCGTTGACAAAAAATTCTATCGTATATCGTCCGTCGCCTACTTCACTCTTCCCGTGACCGCGGACATCGTAGGCGACTATCCGGAATAAATTTTTTAACTCTTCGATCTGAGGTTTCCACATTTCGTGGCTGAAAGGAAAACCGTGGATGAATACTACAGGAACAGTTTCGCAGAGTTCATAGTCAATATAAGCTGTCTTCATCGAGTTAGTACCACATAATATTATTGAATTTTTTCGTTCGCCGCCATGACACGGAGAATATTTTCGCCCAGAATTTTCCTGATATCGGAATCCGGATAACCCCGCCTGAGTAATTCATAGGTTATAATCGGAAGTTTGCCGACATCTTCGAGTCCGGCCGGAGTCGACGGTATGCCGTCGAAATCTGAGCCGAGTCCGACATGATCGACTCCCATAATCTTAACCATATGATCGATATGATCGATTAGAACGGCAACTTGCGGCGGTTCAATTTTTAATTTCGCGTGGAGTTCATCTAATTTCAGTTCGAGTGAATCGCGATTATTTTTATATTTTTCTTTCGCTGCCTCCATCTGAGGACGGATCGTATCGTAGATTGCAGTGATTTTTTTGTTATATGCCATATCAAGGTATGAGGGGTAAAAGTTCACCATGACAACACCGCCATTTTTTTTCACTGCGCGTAGAAGCGAATCGGACATATTCCGCGGCACATCGCACAATGCCCGGGCGCATGAATGCGATGCAATCACCGGTTTTGTGCTCAATGCAATCGCCTGAAATGCAGCTTTGTCGGAGACGTGGGAAATATCGATCATGATACCAAGGCGGTTCATCTCTTGAATCATTGTACGGCCGAAGGGACTCAATCCATGCCAGCGTTCTGTCGTGTCCGTGGACGAATCACAGATCGGGTTGTTATGCATATGTGTAAGTGTGACATACCTGATACCCAGCGCATAATATTTTCGCAAACGTTCGAGGCTTCCTTCAACGGGTGAACCATTTTCCATCCCCATCAGGATGGCCCGTTTCCCCTCGCGTTTTAGTCGGAGGATATCCGAAGTTGAGGTGGCTATTTCCGCAAGAGATGGGTATCGCTTGATAACCGATCGGATTGTATCGATACGCTTCAAAGCTTCACGCGAAGGATTTTTCTCATCGAGAGCGTTGCTAACATACACCGAAAAGAATTCAGCATCGAGTCCGCCTTCTTTCATACGAACAAGATCCACATGTCCATTTGAATTACGTTTGCCGATATCGAACTTTTTTTCTTCCAGCATACGATCGGGGACGTCGCAATGAGTATCCACAACGACCGCCTTCTCATGAATAGCTCGTGCCTTTTCCCATAATTGTTGATCTAGTCGTTGCTGCGCTGCCGCAAATGAAAAACAGGCAACAAATATAAAGATGAAAAAGAAAGAGAAACGATTGCTCATAATGCATCCCCTTTAATATATAGTGCGATCATCAGTGCCGTTTAAAAAATAAATTCAATCTGGAATGTCTTGGACAGCACTGAGAAAAAATAGTTACATAGCCCTTTTTAGACCCGGTTCATGCACCTTCGCGTTCACCCGCCTTTCGAAGCGGTCTCCGCGGAAGGTTCAGTACTTCATCCGGAAACATTTCAACAAGAAATTCAACGATGCCTCTGATTGAGACGATAGCAACCGGCCGATTCTCTCCATCGACAATTGGAACATGCCGGTATCCGCCCACAGCCATCATATGAAGTGCAAATGCAATCGTATCATCGGGCTGCAGTACCTCCGGATCCGGTGTCATCACTTCGTCGATCGATATTGTTTTTAAGTCTTTCACGGTTCCCGTGAGTTTTGTGAGGAGATCGCGTTCGGTAAAGATGCCCGTCAGATACCCTTTGCGCTGAACAAGCACGCATCCTACACTATTGTCTTTCATAAGTCTAATCGCCTCCGAGACAGGAGAGCCGGTTTCAACGACGATCGGTTTCGTCATACCCAGTTGGCGAATAGGCTCACGGATTGTACGCGAATCGAAAATCTTATTCTTCGGTCCTTCATCGAACATCTCATGGAGTTCTTCATCGATATCGACTTTATCCATCGCACGCCTCCTTAGTTACCCAATTGATACTGCATAAACTCATTTTTTCCCCAACGGTATAAAATGCTGCCGCGCCGATAATATGCCAGCAGAAATGTATCTGTATCGAACGAGATGGATCGATTATCCAAGGTAACATTCAGAACCCGCGCGGGAATTCTTGTCAGATATGCATCCTCCTCACCCGATTCAAAAAAGGGGAATTCTTTCACGCTCATAATCGTAAATATATTCTTCTTTTGTTGAAACGCAGCAATCATGCGCATTCCTCCACCGCTTCGACCTAGAATCACAGCATCGATCAATCCGTTCCCGTCAAAATCGCCTGTGCACAACGAGAGATAGTTTTCATGTCCTTTAAATTTCTTTTCCCGGAGTGCTTTGATATAATCGAGTGTCGAGAGCGGGACAAAACTCGAATCGAACGCACGAATCGCTTTCTGAATAGAACGCGAAAGGACGATTTTAGTTCCCTGAGGGGTATCGCGTGTCGTGACAGGGGAAACCTGTGCGATCGTAGAAAATGGGATTAGGAGGATTATGAGAACAAGCACTCTTTTTATCATACGGCTTTTCTCTGCTTTGATCATATTTATCCAGGAAAGTGTCAGCAATGTATTGAAAAAGGAAGAAAAAAGCATGTCCTGCCCTAAAGGACTGCTTCACTGAGCGAGCGGAGCGAGTCGAAGGGCTTGTCCTGAGCGAGTTCTGCCCTCTCTTTGGCGGAACGAGTCGAGGGGAGTCGAAGAACGGGGCAGGACTCGGTGTGATGGGTATCTTTTTAACATGCCTCAACTGGTCTTCCGCCTACACTCCGCTTCCGCCTCCGTTCATAGAACAAACTTCGGCGCCTGCCTGCCGGAGTGCCTCCGGCACGCAGGCAGGGACAACCCGGCGGACAAACAGGCGTGTTCGGCCCAAACCGCTCGGCATGACATAGGGCCTTTTTATTTCCCTTTTCCACTCCCCTCTACCTCAACCTAAACCTTAATCTTGACCTCGATTTTATCTCTTTCACCATTTATATCTCACCGTATAGCTAATGACCTTCTCCCCGTTCTTCGGTATCGTCACCGGAAATTGTATCGT